>Ga0209511_1001699_pt1 | contig 18965 bp, 11 predicted proteins | sample SSSSmetaG_FD_184141 | JGI IMG/M metagenome (GOLD analysis project Ga0209511, IMG submission 184141) | Glacier valley bacterial and archeal communities from Borup Fiord, Nunavut, Canada, to study Microbial Dark Matter (Phase II) - ​SSSS... | ecosystem: Environmental > Aquatic > Freshwater > Ice >...
GAAACACGTGGCACATCTTCGACCGAAACAAAATCTTATTGGCCAGAATAAAGTGGCACAACTTCGACCGAAACGCCTGGCACAACATGAACCGAAATGGGTGGCACAACTTCGACCGTTTTATCTACTCAAGAACCGGAGCATATAATACATAGTTGAATATGGCTTCGAAGTACATCTTCTGATAAACTTTATCGTGCATAATATTGATTTTATTTTTAAATGACAATACAAAAGTAAAGCCGCCCTATGCCAAAACGTGACGTAGCGATCTTTATTCTGGAATTTAAATTTCCAGATGTAATCATTCTGATTTGATCTGCGTAATATGAGATGGCGTCTATTTAAAATATAGTCATTGCATATTCATGCCTGACTATTTCATCCTAAACAAGAGGAAAATTCATTTCTCCCAAAGACTTCATTTATTGTACTAATAAGTTCTTGTGAAAGTTTGCTGAGCGGTTCTCCAAATTCAGCGGATCGCTGCTCAAATGCAGCAGCTAATGATGTGTAATACCATTGCTGGTCAGATTTGGGGGCATTAAACCGGTCCCATATTTTTTCTCCGATCCGGGCAAAATCCTGTCTGATTGCTTCGGCATTGTCGAGTTTGTCAGCGCAGGTAACGAGCATTTGGTCAAGCGTGGCTTCATGTAGAATGAACTCAATTGTATGTTGTTTACGGAGTCGCCAGCTTGTTTTTCCATCCTTCCCGTTGTGCATATGTTCTGGTTCTGATGCTCCTGCTACCAGGGTAGACACACGTTTTCCAAATAACCGCTCAACCTGTTCGATTGTAACCGAAGTATCTTCCACTACATCGTGGAGTATTCCGGCTGTAATGATTTCTTTGTCGCATCCGTTCTCGCAGAGCGTTTTCATCACATTCATCAGATGCGAAATGTACGGGATATTGGTCCCTTTTCTGTATTGTCCCTGGTGTGCTTCGGCCACAAATTTGATTGCTCTGAAAACCATAATCGTTCTTTCTTTAGGTAACGCATTTTTTCAAAAGACAAAAGTAAACGCTCACTATGCCAAAACGTGTCATACCACTAACTTTTATAAAAATTTTGTGCTTCGGTCAGTAATTTTTCCATTTCCTCCTTCAGACTTAAAGGTTTTACAACTCTTGCCTGAGTTGACATCATCAGCAACCTGTGTTTCAATTCGAAGTTGACGACCAGCTTATAGGAGAAGGTGATTTGATCGGGGGTTTCGCTGATCACCTTTTGCGATGCGTGCATTGGTAATGTTTTGAGTAAATTACCCTGAAATGGCATGCAAACAAGTTCAATTTCTTCGGCGATGTCGTGCTCCGCGGCATTGATTCCAATCACATTCCGGAACAAAGAAAGAATGTCATTGATTTTCTCTTTTTTGAATTTTTTACCTGTATCCTGAACGCCGACAATCCGGTCAAGTCCAAAGGTCCTGATTTCATTACCTCCAGACAACAGTCCGATTACATACCACCGGTTCAGGTATTCGCGTAGCAGGTAAGGCTGGAAGCAGTATTCCTTCTCCGCTGTGGCATCAAAACGTTTGTATTTCAAACAGATCTCCGCGCCATCCTTGATAAAAAAGGCAATATCACGGATATATTGCACCCCTTTAAACGAGTTGTAATCTTCGAATTCGATGATTTCAGCAATATTGGAACCTTCCTTTAGGTAGCTTGTCAGTAGCTCCATATTTTGTGAAAACTCTAGCAGCTTCAGAAAATAGGGAAATGTCTGTTCTTCATTTTCAAGGTAGTAACCCTTTTGGGAAACGGAATAATGAATATCGAGTCCAAATTCTGCGCGTAAGCTCTCGATATCACGTTTCAATTGCCGGTCCGACACTTTGATCCCGGTCTCTCCAATACTGGCAATCATCTCCACACTTGTAGGAAATTTCGATTTTTCAATCAATTGAAGAATCTGAAGGTATCGTTTAATTTTAGCTTGGTAGGACATGGTGTTTATTGATTAATTCAAAAGCCACGTTGCCATCTTAAATTTTGTCTGATTAATTCTGCAAAATTTTTTCCGGAAAACTTGAAGCTTCTCATTAGGTATAGTTTATTTCGTTAATAATCAATTAAAATTCAAAAATATAGGGATATGATCCGAAATCTTTCTGGCTTCAGCAATAGATGAGAAGCTTTTGTAAAAATGAACGACACCCGATTTTATGAATATAGTTTTCTTCGGGTCATAAAAAAAATTGTCATATTCTGAAGCGAGACAATCATTTTGAAGGCACTTCATTCGGAGTGAAGTTTTCTGGCCGACTAATGCAGATTTAAAACCCAAAGCTTTTAGCGGATTAAATACAGTATTAGATTGAGGGCAATTAAAGTCACCACAAAAAATAAGATTCAGTTTGGGATACAGTGCCGGAAAGAATTTAAAGTATTTGATATCGGTTTCGGGTTGTTTTGATTTCGGTTTTACATGGAAATTAACCAACGTGAAAGTTTCACCATCCTTTTTAAAGGTACCGAAAAACGGTTCCCTCTCAATCTCTACTACATAATGAGTATCAAGCCATGCAACACCCAACTTTGCTACTGTCTTTTTATTCCAGATAAAAGCATACCGTTCCGAGGTATTGGCACTACTACTAATGGTAGGGTCGCTGATGTCATAATCCCAACTCTTTCCTTTACGGTTCAATTGATCAACCAATCTTGCCACAGCCTGAGCACCTCTGGCATTCGCTACTACTTCCTGAATAGCAATCACATCATAAATCTGAATTGTCGAAGCCATGAATTCAATTTCGACATCACTTTTCGATTTTCCAAGGTCTTTGAGATTCCACGAACAAATTAAGATTGTACCAAATACCGATTCTATACAAAGGAATAAGGTGAGGAATACCAGACACAGAATATTTATTAGATACTTTCTAGATAATTTCATTTTAGAGGATTATTTAGAATAAATGGAATCAGAAATAGCTCATTTCGAGACAATTAATTTTCAGATTCATATTTTGCGGCAATCACTCCTTAAGTTGACTCAAAAAGTTCTGATTGCACGAACTCTAAAAGACGAATTTTTTGATGTTATATATGTATATCCGTTTGAAAAGCTTTGCAAGTAACTGTCGGTACTTGTATATTGTGAAGAAGACCAGAAGTAGTAATAGTTGTTGTTACTTTGAAAACCGCCAAGTCCTTTTGCCACTAGGTTTGAATATACAAAGCCCAATTCAAAACGAGAAGGTAGGTACCAGTCAGAGTAACCGCCTAATATTAAATCATTACATATCTTGGCTGCAATTCCAATGGTGGCACATCCGGAAACTATTGCTGAAGTATTAGCTTGCCCAGTTCCAGTTGATGTACCATTACTGTTTGTGATAGAAGTGCCAGAACATCCCCAACTTGCTCCGCCAGATTGATCTGTTGGCGCACAGATTAACCCGTGTTTTTTAGTTGCATCTAGATAAAAGATAAGTCCACCTTGATAACTTTGACCAATTGTAAAAACAGGCATAGTAGTAAGGCTAATCTCACTACCATATGCAGTCCCAGCACTATTTGTTGCAAAAGCCCTAATATAATAAATTATTCCAGAAGATAGTCCAGTCATTGTGGCTGTAAAACTTCCGTTGCCCGATCCGCTTAATATTATAGTGTTCGAGATGGTTGGATTCGAATCTGTGCTAAAACAAATACCCCTTGCAATTACTACGTCACCACCATCATTAGTTACATTACCTCCTGAAACAGCGGAGGTTGGCGTAACTGAAGAAACAGTTGATGTAGATAATGTTGGCAACAATATTGGAGAGGTAGTAAAGCTTAAATTGTTACCATAAGCAGTACCTTTACTATTAGTCGCATAAGCCCTAACATAATAAGTCGTTCCTTGGGTCAGTCCTGCTATGGTAGCAATAAAACTTCCTGTGCCGGTACCACTGGCGACTTTATTATTCAAGATTGTAGGATTAGAAGTTGTTGTATAACAAATGCCCCTTGCAGTTATTGTTTCACCACCATCATTACTTATATTGCCTCCTGAAATAGCAGAGGTTGTAGTAATTGATGAAGCTGATGTCGTAGTTAGAGTTGGCAACAAAATCGGCGACGTAGTAAAGCTTAAATTGTTACCATAAGCAGTGCCTGCACTATTAGTTGCATATGCCCTTACATAATAAGTTGTGCCAGGAGATAACCCTGTTATGGTAGCAATAAAACTCCCTGCGCCGATACCACTCGCAACTTTATTATTCAAGATTGTAGGATTGAAAGTTGTTGTATAACAAATACCCCTTGCAGTTACTGCTCCTCCACCATCATTTGTAATATTTCCTCCTGAAACAGCCGAAATTGTAATAATTGATGAAGGTGTTGTTGTAGTTAACGTTGGTAACAATATTGGGGATGTAGTAAAATTTACCTCATTGCCATAGGCAGTTCCGGAACTATTAGTCGCATAAGCTCTGATATAATAAGTCATTCCCGGAGTTAGCCCTGTCATGGAAGCGGTAAAACTACCGGTACCTGAATCACTTGCAACTTTATTATTTAAGATTGTAGGATTGGTAGTTGTACTATAACAAATACCTCTCGCAGTCACTGAAGAACTTCCGGAAATTTCTATTACTCCTCCAGTTTGAGCTGTTGTTTGAGCGATTAAGGTTGCAGATGTAGTTGTAAGTGTCGGTAAACTCGCAGTTGTAAAAACGACTTCATTTCCATATGATGTTCCAACGACATTTATTGCATAGGCCCTTACATAGTATATTGTATTTGAAGTTAGGCCGGAGACATTAAAAGAATATTTCCCTTCACCGGACCCGCCTGAAACTTTATTATTCGATGTGGTTGGATTTTGAGAAGTACTGTAACATACCCCTCTTTCAGATACCGTTATACCACCACCATTTGTAATATTACCACCACAAATGGCCGTTGTAAGCGTTATTGAAGTTACTTCATTGGTTGTTAGAGTTGCTAAACTCACAGTTGTAAAAATGACTTCATTGCCATAGGCTGTTCCAACCTTCGTTACTGCATATGCACGCAAGTAATAGGTTGTATGAGCAGTTAATCCCGCAATATTAGCACTAAAATTGCCTTTCCCATTTCCACAGGTCTCCTTGCTATTTTCAGTTGTTGGATTAGAAGTGGTACTAAAACAGACACCTCTTTCAGTTACCGATGATCCGCCATCATCTGAGACATTTCCGCCACTTTGGGCAGAAATATCCAAAATCTGATCAGGTTCAAATGTTTCGACCACAGCAAATTTAGGTAAGTCCCAATTTAAATTTGAGATATCGCATCCTGATAAAAAGCTAGATAAAATCAACAGAAACATGTTTATATAAATCTTCATTATTCTATGGCTTTAAAGGTGATTCAATTAACAATATTGGACCTTTCCTCAATTCATTCTTAAGATTTCTACTTTTATTGTTATTCTTTATTCCTCTGCCAAAAACATACAAAATGTCATTGAGATAAATTGTGGCTGAAATCCCTCCCGAAATCAGAAATACTTTATTTGCAATATCAGCCTTTTCATAGTATTGATCCCTATCATAGGCTTCACTTTTATACTTGTCATATTGGCTATTGGAATAAATTTTACTGCCAATGGATAGTGCTGCAGAAATAAGGAATAAACTCATTCTACCCTTCCCAACAAATCCATTTGTAACTTTACTTGTTCCCCATCCAGGTAAAATCATTGAATAGACAACATTCGCCGGTCCTCCTTTATTTGTATAAGATACTAATTTTAGATCCTCATAACTTATTCCATTTAGATTCTTCTCTTTCGACTCAAAATTGTATAAACCATTACATTGTATTTGTCCTTTAATGAATGTTTCTAGTTGGCTCGAATACTTATAGTTTGAGGAACCGTAATTATCGATTGTTATTTTTCGAGATTTAACTAGAGCACTAATTTTTTTTGTTTCCCAATTCAGATTAAAATCTAAAATTTCCTGAGAAGGAATATTAATCTGAGAAATCCGACTGCTCGGCAATTCTTTTAAATTAATTGCACTTAAATATTGAGACAAACTCTTGTTACTGATAGATTTAATAATTAATTCACTTTGGTTGGCCCCTAGTATGTCAAATTTAATTTTAGCACTATAATTTAAGTTTCCTTGATCCCCTTCCTTGTAAATTAATCGGTTCATCATATCAAAGTTTGCTTGCTCAAAATCTGCAAACTCTTTAGGATTTATTGCGGAGTAACTATGTTCGCTTCCCCCGGACGACGGGACCGAGAAATTTTCCTTTGAAACGCTTATGGGTGTTGTCGGAGGATTGAAAATATTATTGCATTTTACCAACTTCTCTATGGCATACAAGTCTTTCGGATTGGATTCCAAAACGCTCAGGTAATTTTCTTTTGCTACTTCAAATTTTTTATTGGAAAAGGCCTGATTTGCAATTTTTATGTGGTCGGCGCACCACTTTGCCCGTGAAAGTCTTATTTCAGCAATCTGTTTGTCTTTGCCCGTAGCATTTTTGAAAGCATTGTTATAATTGGTTATGGCACAAGCGTAATCGCCCCTATCGAAACAGCGGTCGCCGTCCTGAATGTTGGTTTGGCAGAACGCCGACATTGCAGTAATAATTGCAAAAAACAATATGGCAACTCTTTTCATTTCTTTACTGTAGTTTATTCAACAAATCGGTAACATTAGCATCGGAATTGGGCTTTTTGTGTTTGATAATTTCAAGTACTTTATCAGACAAATAGGGATATTTAGCATAAACGTAATAATTATACATATAATCCGTCAGTATGGTAACAATATCATTGAATTTCAATTTTTGAATCTCAGAATCGCCGTCTGCCGATTTGCGTTTATCCAAATCGACAATTTTGTCAATTGTCTCTTTGAGGGCAGTGTTGAAGTCTTGGTATAACCCAACATCGTCTTTGAGTGCTTCAACCAATTTTGATTGGCGCTTAATTTGGCTTAACTGCGTTTGAGCATTTTTGATTTTGACAGCATCAAATTTTTCTGAAAGCAATTCCAGTGCGTTGAAGTAAATCTGTAAATCTTTTAAAACCGACTTTGCTTCCGTATTATTGCCCACAAGTTGCATATCGCGATCAACTGACTCTTTGGTTGAAGATTTTATTATGTCATCAAACGTTTGGTTTTTGTACGAATTTACAATGCTTGCGAATGCTTCTGCTTTGCCAACATTTTTTGCATTGTCGGCTGCTGTTTTTGCATTGGCTTTTTCGTTTGTAATTTGCTTATCTTTATCTGCAATAGTTTGATTTTGTATTGAAATTACGGTATTTAAACTATCAACCTTCGTTTGCAAATTATCTCTCTCATCTTTGATTTTGTTTTTATTCAAATCAGAAACTTTTTGTTTTTCAGAAGAGAGTTCAATGCGTAAATCTTTAATTTGTTTTTTCAAAGCGAGCGTGTCTTTATTATACTCATCGTTTAGTCTAGAAAAATTCTGTTTCTCTGTTTGCAAATCATAATTTAATTTGCTGTTTTCGAGTATTTTGTGCTCGTAATTTTTTAAAAACAAAGAATCTGTTTGCGAATATGCTGTATTTACACCGCAAATCAAAAATGCCAAAACTATTATCTTTTTCATCGGTCGTTCTACTATATTTAGTTATGACAAGGATATGTCGCTTTGTATGCCTTTTGATTATCTGCGCTCCATTTATTGAATAAACGAGTACATTCGCCATCTACATTTATAACACTGTAAATAGTAGAATTGCTTAAATCATTTATTTCATTTTTTAATGGAATGTTGAGATTGTTGGAGTAGTCTTTATGCGAACTATAGTTGCACCACATATTGCTCCAATAATCTATTTTTGTGTCCAAGTATCTGACATGCACACTAAATAACATTGACGGGATTTCTTTTAATCCATAGTGCAAGCGAAAGCAGTTATTTACGTACTCGTTTTCCAAATGATGACTTCGCAAACTTGCGGCACGCTGGATATTATTTTTCACCTCAGCAATCGGGAAATGATCTAACATACCTGTTTTTGAGCAGCAGTAACCTTTACAAGATGAAATAAAAGATACAATTTCGTTGTACATGTTTAAAGCCGTTTGAATGGTCGTAAAGTCCCTATCTACAGGGCTTCCTGCAACAAGCAGTTTAGACTTTTTCAATTCATTCTTTTCTGCCTGAATAAATTTCAGGTCTTCGGGCTTCCATTCAGAGCCGCGAAAAACTGTTTTTGCCTGTTTGATAAACTTTTCGGCATAAGCTGAATAAAGATTGCTTTCAAGATTCTCTTTCCACAGGTCGTTTTCTGACTGATTCTTGCCCAAACGATTTTGCTTATAGAACTCGTTAATGTGGTAGGCAACTTCGTTGTAATAGTCTCGACAGAACTTGTTGTCGGGCTTTACTTTAAGTCGCTCTATTTCTCCTTCTACTTTTTTCGTAAAAGCGCTTTCGGGTGCTTTTACTTTTTCGGGTTCTTTGATAGTTTGTATCCAAAAGAAAATACCTGCACCGATTGTAGCCACCACTATTAAGGCTAAAGTAAATTTTAATGATCTCATTGTACTTTACTTTTTATTTGAGATAACGATTTATTTTGGTCGATTTCAGGCAATTCTTTTATATATTTGGGGGGCTCCTTGTCGCACATTGCATCAATAAAATCTTTCAATTCGCTGTTTTTTAAATAAGAATCTTGATTCAGTTCTTTTTGATAAGAAGAATACGATTTATTTCGAGTGCCATCCAAACTCCAAAGTTTCAAACATAAATTTACGCTCGCAATTAAAGTTGTATTTTTACCTGCATCTATCAAATACTTATTTAATGTTACTTTTTTCAACTCACTACTTTTTAAGTATTTGATAATTTCGGAAGTTTTTTCAGCTGAAAGAGTTTCTTGTTGAGTGGGTGCTGCAGGATTTTTACGTTTCTGCGCCTTAGGTTGTTCTTTCGTGTGTTCGGTTTTTGCTGACTTTTCTTTTTCCTGCACTGTTTCCTTTTCTCCCTTTTTCTGTTCTTGCGGTTGTTCCTGTTTTTTCGGTTCTTTTTGAGTAAGAATTACATTGACAGAATCCACAATTTGCGTTAAAGTAAGAGTCGAAATATTGTCGAGTTCTTTCCTAATTTTTATATATTTGGTGCTATCGATTTTTTCAATAGCAGTTTTAAAAGATAATTGTTTATTAAAATAACCCAGAACTTTTTTTAACTCTACAAAATCCTTGTTGTTAATCAAAATTCTTATATCAATAGCTTTATCAATGAGTTGCGAAGATTCGTTCCATTTTTTGTAATCGTTAGAATCAGATTTTGCTTCATTACTGCCAACAAACCAAGTTGTAGGATTATTCCATTCTATGCTGCTATGAGTAATGATTCCCGGTTTTTGTTTTTCCCAATTGACTTTGAATTCATTCAGAGTATCAAGAGAAAGAGAATTGCCATCGACATAAACCGTAATTCGTTGTGCGGTAAGCAGGGTTTTTGTTGACGGCGTCTCATTGTCCCTGTCATCATAAAAATCCAAAATGCCAAGAACGATAATTAAAACAACAACTATTGTGCTTGCAATAACAGCGGATTTAGAAAAAAATGCTTTTGCTTTTGCGGCAAAGGATTTTGGTTTTTTCTGTTTGTTATTCGAATTGTGTTCGCTGCCTCCGGGATTGTCTGGTTCAATTGGCTGCATTTTTGCTTTTTTAAGTTTGAAAATAATTTCGTTTCCATCTGTCGCGGGACAGAATTTCTTATTTTCAGATTCAAAATATTCTCTGCTTTTTTCAATTTGAATATTCCATTCTTTATCTATTTCATCGCCAACAAATTCAATTTGATCTGTAACTTTATAGAAATCTTTGCCTGTAATACGAACTTTAAATTGCCAAATAGAATCGCCATTTTCCTGGTCTGTGGCTGTGATTTTCACTATTCTTTTTTCTATCAATAGCAAAGTAATCGAAACAGGCGAGTAGTTTTTGGGCGTAATTCTTAAGACATCGGAAAATAAGAACTCGCCTTTACGAGCAGCGATTTTATGCTCTTTGCCAAGTTCTTCGGCAGCAAAAGTAACATCTGAACGAGATTGCCAAGTTTGAGTATCAACTTGAATTTCGGCATCAGTAACTTTTACACCGTCTTTTTTTGTTACAACATCAAAAGTGATTGTTTTTGTTTCGGGTTCAGGCAGAAAAGCATCGTATTTTATTATGATATCCTTTCCGTTGATTTCCAGATATTTATGAATTTCAGAAGAAGGATTTGAGATACTGCCTGTTGCTTCGATTGGTTTGTAGTAATCTTTTGAGTATTTGATTTCTACTTGCCATTTTGCACGGATTTGATTTTCACCCTTTTTATCTGAACGCGACTTGCCATTGGCAGTAATGGTTACGCCTTTACTACGGTTGTAATTATTCAGATAGTAGTTTTCGTTTGTCAAATCAGGATTCACTTCAACACCTGAATTTCTTAATACATTAAGCGGATTGGCAGCACCTTGCAAATTACTGTCGATAAATAAAATCTGTTTATAATCGCTGTATTCTTCCTGAAACGGTTTGTCAAAATATTCTATCAGTTTGCTGTCGGATTCATAGTAATGAAAGGCAGGGTCTTGTGTACCTGTTGTAACATTATCAGAATTAATAGGTTGTGTTATTAATTTTGCATCATAACTTTCCGCAAGCGAAGTAAATAAGAACCAATCAAAACCATTTTTAGGCTCGTCTATCTTATTGTAAAAGATATAGTTTCTATTAAAAGTGTTAATAAGTTCATCTAACAGATTCTTTACGTCTACACCCGATAATTTTTGAGTATTTGGAATAAAAACAGAAATACCGATTTCGCCGAGTTGTCCACGTTCTACATCGTCTCCAATTACATATATTGTAAAAACACAACCTCCATCTACAAAAGCAAGCGTATAAAAATTTTTACCATAATATACATCATAGTTATTAGCACTTATTGACTGTATATCGCTTGCAAATGAATAAAACTCTGTTGGCGTTGGTTTAGGATATAAAATGGTATATCCGTTTTTCCTTCCGTGAATTAAAATCTTCATCTTTGTTTATTTGTTAAAGACATCTAAAATACTTTTTTTCGTACCTGCAATGCGTTCCATAAGAATTTCTACTATATTGCCAGCAGAAGTACCTTCAAAATCACAGATATCTCGAAAATATACTTTGCCCAACGAGAAGGGTTCAACTGTTAATTTTCCACCGTTGATACTATACTTTTTACAATTATCTTTTAGTGTATTGACAAACGCGAGGTAATTATGTCCGTTTAAATGTTTTCTTGCGTATTCAATTCTTTTATCTTTTGGGATAGGATTGCCGCTGTCATCAAGCATTAAATCACTTTTAGTGAGAACTACATAAATAGCATCGGTTGTTTTACCGAATACAGCATTATTATTGAAATAGGTAGAAGCAGCAGCTAAATAGTCGCTTTGTTTCAATCCATTATCATCTGGTTTGTTTTCTCGGTCGAAATCAATAAAAAAGAAATGCACTTTACGGTTATTGCTTTTCAAAAAATTATTCAATGAATTAAAAGTATTTTCGTGCGATTGTGTAGGAAATGGTTCACCTGCAATTTTGTGAGCAAAGCATAGAAATACCTCTCCACTCAGCTCTATCAACGATACTGAACGGCTTTTGCTTTCGTTTGGATTTTTCAGTGTAAAGGGCAAATATTGCGTGGTTTCAACCGGACTTGGGGCGGGAAGAAAATCATTTGCAAGACCATCGTCCGAGAAAATATTTTTTAATTGAGTTGCGTATCTGTTACCGGATCCCGCCGCAATATTCAGATAACCTTTTTTTTCTGCCATGTGTAGGATAGCACCTAATGCACAAGTTTTGCCTGAACCTTTGTATCCCCAAAAATACACTTCGGTATAGCCTTCAGGAATAAAATTCGGAGTAGCACCAAGGTTTAAAGTAGGTGCTTTTATATTGTTTAAATTGTTAATGGCACTCTGTGGGATACCGAAATCACATAAGTCTTGCTCGGTAAAAGTACCATTATTAAGAAATCGCTTAATATCATTTGGCGGATAGGTGTTTGGATTATGACGAATGTTTTCTAAGATGCCTTTTCTTTGGTTTCTAATTTTTTCTCTTTCGTCCTGCAAAAATATTACTCTATCCTTTGCTTTCTGAATGTGCTTATTATTGGGATTCATGTTAATCCAATCAATGATAGTAATCTCGTTGCCGTAGCGAACTGATTCCCACGCATCGTCATCGGCTTTGTCGCGTTCTGCTTGTGATCTTAGTTGTTCTTGCTCTTCGGCTTTTAACAGTTTTAATATTGCAACACGTTTTGAGTTGTCTAAACTCTCTGTTTTGCGAAGTTCATCAACCGTAACATGGCCTTGTTTGATAAAATTGGCAAGTTGTTCTGCTGTTAAATCGTCGATGAGGGTTAAGATAGTTTGTTTATCCATTTTAAATTTTAAATATTTATGTTGATAATTAGAGTTCATTATCACTTGATTTACCCAATCCGAAAAGAAATTTCAGTCCTGGGAAACGAGTGCTTCGTATTGTTACAAACCACGAAAGCAACATCAAAATATACGCCAGCATAGCAAGCCCGATTGAAAGTGGTATGGGACTATCGAGTTTTGTAAAATGCGTTTTTACATCGTCAAATGAAAGCTTGTAGTCAAAAGGGGTGGTTTGTTCGCTCTGTTCTCGAACTTGTGACAATGTAACCAAGGTATTGAGCCACTCGTTTGAGTTTTTCTGAATATTATTCACAACACCTACAATTCCAATGGGCTTCCAACTGGTTGTAATGTTTTTTGCATTTTGAAGCCATTTTGTCGCCACTTCTTTTCTTCCGTTTTTGGCAATAGGGTCGCTGTAATCGGTCGGAAACAAATCAGCGTGAACGGTAAACATTTTTGCTTCAATTTGTTTATCGTCTGAAATACCATTGTATTGAAATCCAAAAGCTTTATATTTTTTATCATTTGTACCTTTTGCGTTAGCCACCTTTTCAAGTGTTTTTTTGTAAAGGTTTTCGCGGTCTAAGGCATAAGATTCATAAGCAGCAAACATATTTTCTGCCTGTGTAATGCTTGTTTGGAGTTTGCTATTAATCATCGACTTCTTCGCAGTTACTGTGAAATAATGCGAAAATGGCGAAGTTTTCGTTGCAAAAAACACTGCAAACAAGACAAACAAGGTTAGTAAAATAACTTCCCCCACAAAGCAGGTTTTGAAATTGCGGCTTGTGCGTTTTAGAAGTTTTGCTCCAAAGACAGTTCCGAACAATACCATAGCACAAAACACTGCCATTATTACGCAGCCTGTTGTATGAGACATTCCCCACACTCTATCGTTATTGATATTCAGAAAATTTGCACCCAAAAAACACACAAAGCCGAAAGTAAGGGCTGCTAACACTGTAAGCACATCAGCTAAAGAAAATTTAGTTTGATTCATTCGTTAAAATTTGTTTTATATTCAATTATTTATCTGCTATTTTCTATTCTCCTTAATTCGTTATTCACTCTGTCTAAATCCTGTTGCAATCGGTCGCGTTCCTGCTCTAATTGTGTGCGTATGTTATTTGCAGGCTGAGTATTTGGATTTTGAAGATTGTTGCCAGTCGTTCCCAAAGTGAAAGTGCAAATTCGAATGGTGTTATCTTCTTTTTTTATCACACCACTGTAATCGTCTGTTTTTCCGCCATATTTGACCTTAACATTGTATGGCGTTTCGTCAATCGCCGATTCGTTTCTGCGGAAATACAAAAGATAAACGTTATATACACCGTTCGGCGCGCTACCGGGTTCCCAATAAATGTTTTCAAAAGGAGTTTTGCTGTCGGGATATTCTACATTCATATCAATTTCAAGTTGCCCACCACTTGCTACTTTTTTGTTTTTGAACCAAACTGTTTCTCCTTGCGGATCGGTACAGCATAAATCTAAGTCATTGTAATTATTCCAGTTTAATAGTATTTGAACATCTCCTGAAGAAGGTGTTGGAGTACAATCAACTACATCGCCGGACTTAATCTTTTGCAAGGCTTTATCCAACTGTATTAATTTGCCTATATTGCCTTGAGTAGGTAGTCCAGTGTTTTGTAAAATGCAAATAATTTGTTTTGTAGTGAGAGAGCTTTTTATACTTTTCATCAAAGCAACAGCACCTGTAACAATAGGCGCCGCCATACTCGTTCCGTCCATTAGCTGATAATCATTAGAGCCAACTGTGCTGTAAATACCAACACCTGGAGCGGAAATAGTTGAATAATTGCCATAATTGCTGAAATTGGCTTTGGTGAAGTTTTGATTGTTTTTATCTACCGCAGAAACTGTAATGAATAATTCGGGTCGTTGTAAGGCATCTATACCCGCCAACATATTGTCGTTTCCTGCAGCAATAACTATTGTTGAATTGTGCTTTGCAGCAATTCTCATTATTTCACGCCATAATCGTTCTTCTTCTTTGAAACGATTTTTTATAAAATCCTTTTGGGCACTTTCCGGGAATTGAGATAGTTCTTTAAATTGACTACCCAACGATACATTTATTACATCAGCACCTTGATATAATGCATAAAGAATTCCATCCAAAACTGAAGTAGTAGTCATTATTCCCTGCTCATTGGCAACCTGAATGGGCATAAATTTACAGTTTGGAGCAATGCCACAAATCCCTATTCCATTGTTGGCAATGGCCAGCGCCGTTCCAGCTACATGCGTTCCGTGGTCAACCTGTTGGGGAAAAATTTCATCAGAATGTTTCCACACGTTATAAGGTTGCACAACCTTGCTGCGTAATTCCGGGTGTTTCAGATTGAAACCATTATCTACAATGGCAACAGTAACTTTCTCGGAACCACGAGTAATATCCCATGCTTCCGAGGCATTTATTGCGTGAAGGTACCACGCTTTATTGGCATCCTTAAAAGCCGGATCATTAGGAGAAAACGAACTATCAAACAATGTTTCGTCAAAAACAAACAATTCGTATTCAGGCGAAAATTTCGTGGGAATTTCCTGTTTCAACTGTTCGCGTTCTTCCTTTGGAATTTCAATTTGCAGACGCTTTACCACATTGTCGTAATAGACAATTTTGTATTTTTCATCAGGATATTTTGCCTTAAAAGCTTTTGCAAAATCCAAGATAGACTTGTCTTCGTTTTCCATCAGGACATTCAGGCGGTTGTCGATAATAGTTGGATTTCCGGGTATTATCTCAGGATTACCGGTTATTGGAGGCAATACACCCTGTTGAGGCGGTAATACATCTTCGTAACCCGGAGGTGTTGGAGCAGGTGTATATGGATTGTGAGGGTCATAAATACCGCCCCCTTTGCTAACGTTCGGGTCTTCGTTGACCCAAGTGCTGTCGTTGTCGCCGAGAGCTGCACCACCGCCAATATGGCGACTGCACCCGTGGCAGTTATGTAACAGCCATAGAAGTAAAAGCAACAACAATAGGAACAGCAATGCCCGCAACAACCAGTTCAGACAACCATTGCCCGTAAAAAATGCCGTGAGCCAAAGCCAAAAGCGTTTCCACCAGGGAAGTTTTTTTGGCGGTACAACAACAGGCGGGATTTGTCGGTATTGTGCCGTAAATTCTTTATCTTCTGTAATTTGGTGGCCATTAGGCGTTTCGCTCCAACCTGCAAATTCGTAGCCCTCTTTGGGCTCAACCTGAGGTATTTCGTCATCGCCAAGATAGGAATTTGCATATTTGTTAACAAAAGAATTACCATTGAGCGTGCCATTTTCGCCTGCATTGAATGAAACATTAAACGGTTTTATTGGCGGTACAATTTCGGTTTCAGAATCAACAACTTCTTCCTGATCTTTTACTATTTTGGGTTTTCGTGGCGAACTTTTACGAATTTCCGTAATATCTTCACCTACATTTCCCCTCATCTGCATACCCCAAGCACCGAGAACAACATTATTATCATAGCAATATACAAAGCGATCGTCAACCGATTTTATGGCATCTGCCATGAATTCTGCTTTATCTTTGTCAGTAGCTTTCAGTTCCTCTATTTTGCGGTTGTAATATGCGAGCGTTTCATCTTTAATACTTTGATATTTATTTGCCTCATCGTTTTTCAATTCAGATAAAATTTGAGGTATATCTTGTCTTGATTTTATTCCGTAAAATTCAATCTTATCACCGTCTTTCACAGGATAAGCCAAAAAATTCCGATATTTACTATCAAGTTTTTCAAGCATTGAACTTGCTAATTTATAGCGGTCAAAAATTACTTTTCCACCTATAATCTGCAGAGCTTTGAAATACTTCAAATCGGTAATGAATAGTAGCTCATGTTTATCTATTGTTGCCACATTATTCGTATTTTATGGTTTTACACTCATCAATAATTTTCCCCAAATCAGCGTTTGCAGTGACGTCATAATTCGGAATATCGCATACAGAAACAAAGCCGACTTTCAGGCGATTGCTCCAGGCAAGATAATTACGATAACTCGGCAAGGATTTCATTTCTTCGGGTTGCGAAGTCAGAATTTCGGTTTGATTTTCAACTTTGGTAAAAAGCTCCTCAACAGAATTTTCTGTCGGGTTGGTGTTGCTATCCAAAATCAAGCCCAAACTATTCTGTTCGTTTGCATGCCGCAAATCGTTGACATCTGATATATCAAGATATTCAAAACCAACAGTATTGATACATTTATTCAAAAGTTCTGTCGAGATATCGGCAACGATTTCATAGGGCAAATCGGTTTTGTTATGTCCATCTACATAATGCCGGATTTTTTCGGAAATTCGCTTAGCAATACATAATTTCTTGAACAGTTTTTGGTACATCTCTTTGATATTGTCCAACGAAGTATCTTGTCCTAAAATTTGCTGTAAAAACTGCTTATCATTCAATGACACATATTCAAACCAAAATTCGAGCAAAGCTTCTGACAATTGTTGAGCGTTGTTTTTAATCAAATCGGAATTCCCTTTGATAAGTTCTTCCAAATCTATCTGTTTTGTGTCAAGGTCAGTACGGAATTCCTCTTTGCGTTCTTCTGTTGTTTTTTCGTAACGGACACACAAGCGTTCAAAATATTTTTCGGCAGTATCATCTTTTTCCACAGGCACTTCAATGCGGTAATTACTGTATATATCCATATTTACCACGTCGCGATGTTCGAGAGCATCAACTTTTTTACGGTAAAGTTCAAGCACTGTGCTTTCGTCAAGCATCAGTTCTTTCATCAGTTGTCCGTAATTTTTAATTTTTTCGGCAGAAAAAGCAGTCGCTAACTTGAATTGAATGTCGCCTGCGGTGTTTTTTGCCTTTTGCAATTCCTTGTCTTTATCGTTGCTGTGAAAGTACTTAATCAGCTCGGCAAGAATCGCTTGCGATATTTCGTTGAGTTCTAAAAGGGTTTTTTCCCGGCGAGCAATAGTGATATTGCTTGCAGCAATGGTAAGTTTGTCAATAATCAGTTTTGTGCCGTCGTTGTTTATTTTTGCTGCTTCATCCCATGATTCGGCAGGATTTGCAAAATGGCGTTTTACGAATTCGTAATCAAGGAAAGATTGACGTAGGTCTTGCCTGAAATTGGGGTATTGAGGTGCGGAGACCTCTTCTAATTCCTTTTTATGTAAATTAAAACCTTTGAAAAGATTACTTGGCGTTTCAGATTTTTCAAAATCACGTAAGAGGAAGATATTTTGAAAATCAGGTTGTGATTTGGTCCAATTTTCAAACCAGGAATAAGTTGCATTCTCAAAATATTCCTTTTCCAAAGTCGTTGTAAAACGTTGCAACCAACGATTACTTAACGGAGTTCCGGTTCCATCAGCTTTATCTTGTAATGGATTGAATGCCAAATTTATATTAAAGAAAGTGCCGATAACAAACAGCGGCGAAATTTTGGATTTGGAAACAAATACTTCCCGTTTTTCGACAGTATCTCCTACAACTTTATTGATCCAATTATTGAGCAAACGGGGCATGATGCGTTGAGCTGTCTGTTCGTTTTTTGCACAGAAAATCAGAATATTGATCTTTTCGGCATCGGAATATTTATTGAACAGATAAGCCACTTTACCACGCAAGAGTAAATCAGGTATTGTTTTGTTTTCGATTGCTTCCAATGGCTTTTCCATTCTTGAACGTGCACCCGGGAAATCCAATAAATCTGTTTCTTTCAAAAACGGCTTGCTGTTGACTAACGTTTCCGACTGACTGAAAACCAATTCTGCAGTTAAAGCACACAAATATGATTTTGCAAAGTCAAGTTCCTGATTGGTCTTGGGCAAAAACAATTTGGTATTCGGTGTATAATACTGTTCAATTTTGTCCGGCTCGGAATAAATTTCACGCAAGCGTTTCACATCAAGCAATGTGCCGTATGCATACAAAACCGATTCCATTGGCAAGTACACTTCATTAGAAAAATTCAGTTTTTGATATTCGTCAATCAATTTTCCAAACAACGTTGTGAAAATGTCGTTTTTATTCCATAAAAGCGGAAAAATCTCTTTCCAATCGTTGGGAGTAGATATGGAGATCAACAATGAAACCTCTTCAAAAAACTTTGAATCAATAACCTTATCGGCTTTTTGAAAATACTCAGCAAAATAGTCCTGCATATCAAGCACATCATCCTCACAAAAAATCTTTTGTTGTACAATGCGGTCTTTCAAACGCTCTTTTAACTGAAAAATTTCTGCATTGATTTCGTTAGATGAATGGAAATGGATATTTTGAGAAGTTTTGAGGTTAATATCATTGTAGAAACTGTCGCAAAGCACCAACACGATGTCGGCAGGAGAGAGCAACACGGCTTTGATAGGAAACTTCTGATTTGCCGGCTTGAAATTTACCGAAAACCGCGACACCAAACTTGTAGATTCAGAACCGCCACCTGGAGGATTGATTTCTTCGATAAAATTATGTACTACATTATTCTCATCTGTAATACTGAACGATTTGCCTTCTTCTGAGAGCAAAC
>Ga0209511_1001704_pt1 | contig 18922 bp, 16 predicted proteins | sample SSSSmetaG_FD_184141 | JGI IMG/M metagenome (GOLD analysis project Ga0209511, IMG submission 184141) | Glacier valley bacterial and archeal communities from Borup Fiord, Nunavut, Canada, to study Microbial Dark Matter (Phase II) - ​SSSS... | ecosystem: Environmental > Aquatic > Freshwater > Ice >...
GCTCGCTGGCCGCGTGCACCACCACCCAGCGCAGCCTCACGCCTGCCAACGAGACGCGCGATCGCATCACGTCCTCCGACGAAGGCGACGCCCAGAAGCGTGCCCGTGCCCGCATGGAACTGGCCTCCGCGTACTTCGGTCGCAACCAGATGACGACCGCGCTGGATCAGGTCAAGCTCGCGATCGCGGCCGATCCCTTGTACGGCGAGGCATTCAACCTGCGTGGCCTGATCTACTCGAACCTCGGCGATACGGTGCTCGCGGAAGAGAGCTTCAAACGGGCGTTGCAGATCAATGCCCGCGACGCCGACGCGATGCACAACTACGGTTGGTATCTCTGCCAGCAAAAGCGCTACGTCGAATCGACGGCGCAGTTCCAGCAGGCAATGGCGCAGCCGCAGTACCGAGGCGGTTCACGCACCCTGCTCACGCTCGGCGTGTGCCAGGCTTTTGCCGGGCAACTCTCCGAATCGGAGGTCACGTTGACGCGTGCCTACGAGCTCGACCCGGCCAATCCATTCACCGCCACCAACCTCTCCGAGGTGCTGTACCGGCGTGGCGAATACGAGCGCGCGCGCTTCTACGTGCGACGCGTCAACAGCCAGCCTGACGTCTCGAACGCGCAGACCCTGTGGCTCGCGGCTCGCATCGAGAACAAGCTCGGCAACGGCCAGGGTGCGGCCGATTTCGGTAGCCAGCTGCGAGGCCGTTTCCCGGATTCGCGTGAAGCGGCGGCCTACGCGCGCGGCGGCTTCGATGAGTGATCCGGTGGCCGGCGCGGAGATCGCGCCGGTGTCTGGCGCGATGTCCGCGGGGCGGCTGCTGCGCGAAGCACGCGAGCGGCAAGGCCTGCACATCGCAGCGCTCGCCGCTTCGATCAAGGTCACTCAGAAGAAGCTCGAAGCACTGGAAGCCAATCGTTTCGGCGAGCTGCCGGACGCCACCTTCACGCGCGCGTTGGCCCAGACGATCTGCCGGGCCTTGAAGATCGACGGTGCCGAGATCATGCGTTTGTTGCCACCGCCGGCCGGTCACCGGCTCGAGCAGGTGGGCGAAGGCCTCAATGCACCTTTTCATGGCCGGCCGGGGGCATTGGTACAGCGCGGGGAATGGACTTCCGCCTTGCACAGCCCCGCGTTCTGGTTGACGGCGCTCGTGCTGCTCGCCGCACTCGCGCTGTATTTCGTGCCGGGTCGGTTGCTCGGCCTGGCCGTACCGGGAAACGGGGCGGCGAAGCTCGCGACCGCCGCTGCGCCGGCGAGTGGCGCTATTGTGGTTCCGACGCCGCGTGCCGAGGTTGCTGGCATGCCACCCGACATCAAGCCCGAGGAGGGCGCACCGATCCCTGCACCGGTCGACGTGGTGGTGGCGAACGGATCGACGATCGACGATCGCGTCGCGGCTTCATCGGCTGCGGCTTCCATTGCCATGGCTGCGGCTTCCGCTGCCGCGCCAACCGCGCCCGCCGTGGGCCTCGTGCAGGTTCAGACCTCCGCTGCGTCGTGGGTCGATATCAGCGATGCGCGCGGCGTGTCCCTGATTTCGCGGCTTGTGCAAGCGGGTGAGGCCGTCGGCGTCGACGGCACGCCTCCGTTCAAGGTGCGCATCGGCAACGTGGCCGGAACTCGGCTCGCCTATCGCGGTCAGCCGGTGGAGCTTGCCGCGGCCACTCGCGACAACATCGCTCGGCTCGAACTCAAGTAGCAATCGACTCCGGAGCGACTTCATGCGCGACGACATCTCCACTTCGCTCGATTCCTTCATCGAGCCGGCGCGTGCAGGCCGGCGGCGAACCCACCAGGCGCAGGTCAGCTGGGGCTCGCGGGTGGTCACCGTCGGCGGCGATGCGCCGGTGCGCGTGCAATCGATGACCAACACCGACACGGTCGACGCCATCGGCACTGCGATCCAGGTCAAGGAACTCGCGATCGCCGGCAGCGAGATGGTGCGCATCACGGTCAACACGCCCGAGGCTGCAGCGGCTGTTCCGTACATCCGCGAGCAGCTCGACCGCATGGGCATCGACGTGCCGCTTATCGGTGACTTCCACTACAACGGCCATCGCCTGCTGACGGACTATCCGGCTTGTGCCGAGACGCTCTCCAAGTACCGCATCAACCCGGGCAACGTGGGCAAGGGCGACAAGCACGACCGCCAGTTCGCGCAGATGGTCGAGGTGGCGGCGAAGTACGACAAGCCGGTGCGCATCGGCGTCAACTGGGGCAGCCTCGACCAGGAACTGCTGACCGAGCTGATGGACGAGAACGCGAAGCTGGCCGAGCCGCAGGAGCCGCAGCAGATCATGTATCGCGCGATCCTGCTCTCTGCGGTGCAGTCGGCGCGGCGCGCAGAACAGATCGGCCTGCGCCCCGAGCAGATCATCCTCAGCTGCAAGATGTCGGGCGTGCAGGACCTGATCAGCGTCTACCGAGCACTTTCGCGCCGCTGCGACTATCCCCTGCACCTCGGCCTGACCGAAGCGGGCATGGGTACCAAGGGAACGGTCGCTTCCACGGCCGCGCTCGCCGTCCTGCTGCAGGAAGGCATCGGCGACACGATCCGCGTCTCGCTTACGCCGCAGCCCGGCGAGGCGCGCACGCAGGAGGTCGTGGTCGCCCTCGAGATCCTGCAGTCGCTCGGCCTGCGCTCGTTCAACCCCAGCGTGACCGCGTGTCCTGGCTGCGGCCGCACGACCAGCACCACTTTCCAGGTGCTCGCCAAGGACATCGACGACTATCTGCGCGCGCAGATGCCGGTTTGGAAGGCGCGCTATCCAGGCGTCGAGAAGATGAAGGTTGCCATCATGGGCTGCATCGTCAATGGCCCGGGCGAGAGCAAGCACGCCGACATCGGCATCAGCCTGCCGGGCACGGGCGAGGCGCCCGCTGCACCGGTGTTCATCGACGGCAAGAAGGCACTCACGCTGCGTGGCGAGGGGATTGCGCAGGAGTTCCACGCGCTGGTCGAGCGATACGTCGACCAGCGATACGGCAGGTGAGCGAGGCCGAGCCGCCGCCGGGCCGCCCCAGGGCGGCGAGCGCCCCACCAGGGGCCAGCGTCGCGACGCAGCCGCTAGCGTCGGCGGGCCGTCTCAGTGCCGTCAAGGGCATGAACGACATCCTGCCGCCTGAATCGGCGCGTTGGGAATGGTTCGAAGACAAGGTCCGCAAGCTGATGCGCCGCTTCGGTTATGCCGGCGTGCGCACGCCCATCGTCGAGCCGACAGCGCTGTTCGTGCGCGGCATTGGCGAGACGACCGACATCGTGACGAGGGAGATGTACACCTTCGAAGACAAGATGAACGGCGACGCGCTCACCCTGCGCCCCGAGGCGACGGCGGGTGTGGTGCGTGCGGTCAATGAACACTCGTTCCTGCGCGAAGGTGGCAAGCGCCTCTTCTACATCGGCCCGATGTTTCGCCATGAGCGGCCACAGAAGGGCCGCTATCGCCAGTTCCACCAGGTTGGCGCGGAGGCGATGGGCTTCCCCGGCCCCGATGTCGACGCCGAGCTGATCCTGATGTGCCGTGCGCTCTGGCGCGAGCTCGGGCTGACGGTCGGCGAGCACGTGCGGCTCGAGCTCAACAGCCTCGGCCAGGCCGATGAGCGCAACGTGCATCGCAAGGCACTCGTCGCCCATTTCGAGGCTCATTCCGACGTGCTCGACGACGACGCGAAGCGCCGCCTGCACACCAACCCGCTGCGCCTGCTCGACAGCAAGCACGCGCCGATGCAGGCTGCGATCGAAGCCGCGCCGAGGCTGCTCGACTTCCTCGGCGATGCCTCGCTCGCGCACTTCGCTGGCGTGCGTGCGTCGCTCGATGCGGCCGGGCTCGCCTACCGCGTCAACCCGCGGCTGGTCCGCGGCCTCGACTACTACAACCTCACCGTGTTCGAGTGGGTGACCGACCTGCTCGGCTCGCAGAACGCCGTGTGCGGCGGTGGCCGCTACGACCCTCTCATCGCTCGACTCGGCGGCAAGGCCGCCCCGGCGGTCGGCTGGGGCATGGGTATCGAGCGCGTGCTCCTGCTGCTCGAGCAAGCCGGCATCGCGCACGAGACGAGCCCGCCCGACGTGTTCATCATCGTCCCTGAAGAAGCCTCGCTGCCAGTGGCCATGGCGACCGCCGATGCGCTGCGTGCGATCGGTGTCGCCGTGCTCATGAACGCCGGCGGCGGCGAGGGGCGTGGCAGCATGAAATCGCAGTTCCGCAAGGCCGATGGCAGCGGCGCAAGACACGCGCTGATCTTCGGGGCCGACGAGCTCTCGCGCGGCGAGGCGGTGCTTAAATCCATGCGCGAACCCGCCGCGCCGCAGCGCCTCGTGCCGCTCGCAGGAGTGGCCTCGTGGGGCCAGACCCTCACCGCATAATCCGGCGTTTGCCCAGCGCTCATTCACCGCTTCCATTCATGGCCACCCAACTCGATCTCGAAGAACAAGAACAGCTCGACCAGCTGAAGGCCTTCTGGAGGCAGTACGGCAACCTCGTCACGTGGGTGTTGATCATTGCGCTCGCAGCTTTCGTCGGCTGGAACCGCTGGGAGGCGTGGCAGCGAGATCAGGGCGAAAAGGCCGCCTCGCTGTACGACGAACTCGATCGTGCAGTGCAGGCCGGCAACGCCGACCAGGCCACGCGTATCTTTGGTGACATGAAGGAGCGCTATCCGCGCGCGGCCTTCACGCACCAGGCCGGCCTTGCAGCGGCGAAGATCGAAGCCGACAAAGGCCAGCTCGACGCCGCACGCGCCAGCCTCGCCTGGGTTGCCGACAAGGCCGGTGACGACGAGTACCGTGCCATCGCGCACCTGCGACTCGCCGGCCTGCTGCTCGACGACAAAAAATACGACGACGCCCTCAAGCAGATAGACGCCGTGGGCGCCGGCCCGTTCGCGCCGCTGGCCGAAGACCGGCGCGGTGACGTCCTGCTTGGGCAGGGCAAGGCAGACGACGCGAAGGCCGCCTACCTGCGCGCCTGGACCGACATGGATGCCAAGGTCGACTACCGCCGCCTCGTCGAGGCCAAGCTCAACGTGATGGGCGTCCAGCCAGCCGCCTCCGCCGCCAGCGGCGCCGGGAGCGCCAAGTGATGCGAGGCGCCAGGGTCGGCGGCGCCGTCCGATGCGTGACGGTGCTGCTGGTCGCCGCGTCGCTCGCTTCGTGTTCCTATTTCGGCAGCGACAAGCCGAAGCCCAAGCCGCTCGAGCCCATCGCCGCGCCGATGGCAGTGCAGCCGTCCTGGCGGCAGTCGATCGGCAAGGTCACCTTCCCGCTGACGGTTGCAGTCGCCAACGGGCTGCTTTTCGTGGGTGACAACGACGGCAACGTCTCCGCGGTCGAGGCCGCGACCGGAAGCACGGTGTGGCGCGTGAATGCGGGCGCCAGGATCTCCGCCGGCGTTGGAAGCGACGGCACCACCGCGGCCGTGATCACGCGCGATGGCAATCTGGTCGCGCTCGCGTCGGGCCAGGTGAAGTGGAAAAGGCCGCTCGGCGTTCGTGTCGCCACGGCGCCGCTGGTGGCGGGTGGTCGTGTCTTCGTGCTCGGCGTCGATCGCGCCGTGCTGGCTTTCGATGCGAGCGACGGCGCGCGTCTGTGGCAGCTCAAGCGCCCGGGCGACCCGCTCACGCTTTCGCAGAGCGGTGTGATCGCGCCGTTCAAGAACACGCTGATCGTGGGTCAGGGGCCTCGCATGGCGTCGATCGATCCGATCTCTTCGGCCGTGCGCTGGGAGGTGACGATCGGCGCGCCACGGGGCGCGAACGAGGTCGAGCGGCTGGCCGATCTCGTCGGCCCGGTGTTGCGCACGGGCGATACGGTTTGCGCGCGTTCGTTTCAGGCGGGCGTCGGCTGCGTCAATGCCGAGCGCGGCACGGTCGCGTGGACCAAGACGATCGGCGGCACCGGCGCTGTGAACGGCGATGGGTCGCAGGTCTTCGGTGCCGATGCGTCCGATCGCCTCACCGCCTGGAAGACCGACAACGGCGACGTGATGTGGACCTCGGAGGCGCTGATGTTCCGCGGGCTCGGTGCCCCGGCCGTCGTCGCCGGCTCGGTCGTGTTCGGCGACCAGGACGGCACCTTGCACTTCTTCACACGCGCCAAGGGCGAGTCGCAGGCACGCGTGGCCACCGACGGCAGTGCGATTTCCATTCCGCCGGTCGTGGTCGGCGGACTGTTGATCGTCGTGACTCGTTCCGGCGGGCTGTTTGCATTTCGACCGAGCTGACAGTGCAGCCGCGCTCACGTGTGCGTTCGCTGCCCCCTGAGGGGGCGCGGCAGGGCTTGGGGCGGCCCGTTGCCCGGCCAGTGCTCGAATGAAGCCGGTGATCGCGCTCGTGGGTCGTGCCAACGTCGGCAAGTCGACGCTGTTCAACCGCCTCACCAAAACGCGCGACGCGATCGTGGCCGACTTCGCGGGGCTCACGCGCGACCGGCACTACGGTGACGCCAAGGTCGGCAAGCACGAGTTCATCGTCGTCGACACCGGTGGCTTCGAGCCGCAGAACCCGACCGGCATCGTCAAGGAGATGGCCAGGCAGACGGAGCAGGCCGTGGCCGAGGCCGATGCCGTAATCTTCGTCGTCGACATGCGGGCCGGCGTGTCGGCACACGACCATCAGATCGCGCGCTATCTGCGCACCGCCAGCAAGCACATCCTCATTGCGGCGAACAAGGCCGAGGGCATGCCCGAGTCGCCCATGCTGGCGGAGTTCTTCGAGCTCGGTCTGGGCGCGCCGCATCCGGTCTCGGCTGCGCACGGGCAAGGCGTGGGCAGCCTGGCCGAAGCCGCGCTCGAGGCCGCGCTCGGCAGCCAGGCATGGCTGGCAGCGAATGCCGACGAGCCCGAAGCCGGGTTCGACGAAATCGACGCCAACGCGCCGATCCGGCTCGCGGTAGCCGGCCGGCCCAACGTGGGCAAGTCGACGCTGATCAACGCGTGGCTCGGCGAGGAGCGGCTGGTCGCCTTCGACCAGCCGGGCACGACGCGAGACGCGATCGTGGTGCCTTTCGAGCGCGACGGTCGCCGCTTCGATCTCATCGACACCGCTGGCCTGCGGCGCCGCGGCAAGGTGTTCGAGGCGGTGGAGAAGTTCTCGGTCGTCAAGACGCTGCAGGCGATCGCCGAAGCGAACGTCGTGCTGCTGCTGCTCGACGCCACGCAGGGCGTGACCGATCAAGACGCGCACATCGCCGGCTACATCCTCGAGAGCGGCCGTGCGGTCGTCGTGGCCGTCAACAAGTGGGATGCGGTCGACGATTACCAGAAGCAAACGCTGCAACGCTCGATCGAGCAGCGCCTGCCGTTTCTCAAGTTCGCTCCGGTGCTCAACATCTCGGCCACCAAGCGCCAGGGCTTCGGCCCAGTGTGGAAGTCGATCGCAGACGCACACGCATCGGCCACGCGCAAGATGCCCACGCCAGTGCTGACCCGTCTGCTGCAGGAAGCGGTGATGCACCAGACGCCCAAGCGCGCCGGCGCCTTTCGGCCCAAGCTTCGTTATGCACATCAAGGCGGCATGAACCCGCCGCTGATCGTCATTCACGGCAACTCGCTCGAGCACGTAACCGACGTCTACAAGCGCTACCTCGAAGGGCGCTTTCGCGCGCACTTCAAGCTCACCGGCACGCCGCTGCGGATCGAGATGCGCTCGTCGAAGAATCCCTTCTCCGACAAAGTCGCGGCGAGGGCGCGTTGATGCATGTCCTTACGCTCCATTGCGTGAAAACCCTGTGTTAACGTTTCTCGCTTCAAAACACATCACGGAGTTTCAACGTGAGCAACAAAGGGCAGCTTCTACAAGACCCGTTTCTGAACCTGCTGCGCAAAGAGCACGTTCCGGTGTCGATCTACCTGGTCAACGGCATCAAGCTGCAGGGGCACATCGAGTCGTTCGACCAGTACGTCGTCCTGCTCCGAAATACGGTCACCCAGATGGTCTACAAGCATGCGATTTCCACCGTCGTGCCGGGCCGTGCCGTGAACTTCCAAACCGCCCCGGAAGCGCCCGAGCAACCTTGAGGCGCAGCCGCTTCCGCTCGCGGTCAATGCAGTGAGCGTTCTGTCCCCGACGCGCAACGACGCGCCCGCCAAGGTAGTGCTGGTCGGCGTCGACCTCGGCTCCAAACATTTCTTTGATGAGTCGCTCGACGAGCTCGCGTTACTGGCCGAATCGGCTGGAGACGTCGCCGTTGCTCGTGTGATTGCACGGCGCAAGGCGCCCGATGCTGCTTTCTTCATCGGCTCCGGCAAGGCAGATGAGATCAAGGAGCTGGTGCAGCTGCATCAGGCCGAGGCGGTCATCTTCGATCAGGCGTTGTCGCCCGCGCAGCAGCGAAATCTGGAAAAGCACCTTGGCGTGGCCGTGTCCGATCGCACGATGCTGATCCTCGAGATCTTCGGCGACCGCGCGCAGAGCCACGAAGGCAAGCTGCAGGTCGAGCTGGCGCGGCTGCAATATCTCTCCACGCGTCTGGTCCGGCGGTGGAGCCACCTCGAGCGGCAGCGCGGTGGTATCGGCAATCGTGGCGGCCCGGGCGAAGCGCAGATCGAGCTCGACCGACGCATGATCGGCGAGCGCATCAAGGCGATCAAGAAGCAGCTCGAGAAGGTGAAGAAGCAGCGCAGCACGCAGCGGCGCTCGCGCGAGCGCAACGAGGCCTTTCGCGTCTCGCTTGTCGGCTACACCAACGCCGGCAAATCGACGCTTTTCAACGCGCTCGTGCACGCCGAAGCGTATGTCGCCGACCAGCTGTTCGCCACGCTCGACACCACCACCCGGCAGTTGCATTTAGAAGGCATGCAGCGTTCGGTGGCGCTCTCCGACACCGTCGGTTTCATCCGTGAGCTGCCGACGACGTTGATCGAGGCTTTCCAGGCGACGTTGCGCGAAGCGGCCGAAGCCGACCTGCTCCTGCATGTGGTCGACAGTGCGAGTCCCGAGCTCGACGAGCAGATGGCCGAGGTGCAGCGCGTGCTGACGCAGATCGGCGCGGCCGAGGTGCCGCAGCTCGTGGTCTTCAACAAGCTCGACCGGCTCGACGACACCGAACGACCGCGTGTCTTGCGAGATTCGATCGAGTTGCCAGACGGAGGCCATGCACCGCGGGTGTTCGTGAGCGCCCGCGGTGGCGAGGGGTTGACCGACTTGAGGGCGGCGATCGCCGACTGCGTGCAAAGATCCTCGGCAGTGATCGCGGATGGCAGCTTGAAGGTAGACGTCGAAGCCTCATCTGACCGAAGTGCGGTGGGTTCGGTGGGCGGCAACGATGCTGCCGACGACACCGAGGCCGGCCCGGGCCGCACCCGCACCTATCATTCGCACGCTTGAACTGCCCGACCCGTTTTCAGCTTCCCTGCGCACGCTCGTATGACCAATAACAACCGCAACGAAGGCGGCCCGCCCGATCTCGACGAACTCTGGCGCGACTTCAATCGCAAGTTGAGCGGTCTGTTCGGCGGCAAGGCGACGCCGCGACGCGGCAACGGGGCAGGCGACCCGGGCGGCGGCGGCGGCGGCGGTGGTCCGAGCTTCCAGCCGAGCATGAAGAGTGCGGGCGTCGGCGCAGCCTTGATTGCCGGCGTCGTCGTGCTGATCTGGCTCGGCAGCGGCGTGTTCATCGTGCAGGAAGGTCAAAAGGCCGTCGTCACTTCGTTCGGCCGCTACAGCAACACCGTCGATGCCGGTTTCCAATGGCGCCTCCCATATCCGTTTCAGGCGCACGAGACAATCAACGTCTCGCAACTGCGCTCCACGGAAGTCGGCCGCAACTCGGTTTCGCAGGCCACCGGTCTCCGCGATTCCTCGATGCTCACGCAAGACGAAAACATCGTCGACATACGTTTCACCGTTCAATACCGGCTGAAGGATGCGCGCTTGTTCCTGTTCAAGAACCGCGATCCCGAAGCGGCAGTCACGCTGGCGGCGGAATCGGCAGTGCGCGAGATCGTCGGCAAGAGCAAGATCGATTCCGTGCTCTACGAGCAACGTGACGCGATCGCTTCGCAGATCGGGCAGTCGGTGCAGACGCAGCTCGACCGGCTCGAGACCGGCATCTTGATCGTCAACGTCAACGTGCAGAGCGTTCAGCCTCCGGAACAGGTGCAAGCCGCCTTCGAAGACACGTTGAAGGCCGGCCAGGACGGTGACCGGCTCAAGAAGGAAGGTCAGGCCTACGCCAGCTCCGAGATACCCAAGGCGCAGGGCACGTCGGCGCGCTTGCGGCAGGATTCGGAAGGCTACAAGGCGCGAGTCGTGTCGCAGGCCGAAGGCGATGCCGACCGTTTCGCGCGCCAGCTCGTCGAGTACCAGAAGGCGCCCCAAGTCACGCGCGATCGCCTCTACACCGACGCCATGCGTGAGGTGTATACGAATATCACCAAGGTCATGATCGATTCGCGCAACGGCGCCAACCTGCTGTCGCTGCCGCTCGACAAGCTGCTTCAGCAGGCAGCCGTGGTGCCGGCGCCGGCAGCGGGCCCGGCCGCAGCGCCACCTCCCGCCGAGTCGACAGCCAGCAGCGGCTCGGTCGACGTTCGTTCACGCGAGAACCAGCGTGGTCGCGATCGTGATGGCCGCTGACCGGAAAGCCAAGGAATGAATCGCATCGGACTTGTCATCGGCGGCTTATTGCTGCTGCTCATGCTGGCGTCGTCGACGCTCTTCATCGTCGATCAGCGCCAGGTGGGCGTGATCTACGAATTCGGCCAGATCAAGGAAGTGATCCAGGAGCCCGGCCTGAAGTGGAAGCTTCCGCCCCCGTTCCAGAACGTGGTCTTCCTCGACCAGCGTATCCAGACGCTCGACAGCCCGGAGACTCGGCCGATCTTCACCGCCGAGAAGAAGAGTCTGGTGATCGACTGGCTGGTGAAATGGCGGGTCAGCGACCCGCGTCAGTTCATTCGCAACAACGGCGTCGACATCCGCAATCTCGAGGCGCGCCTGTCTCCGATCGTGCACGCGGCGATCAACGAGGAGGTGACCAAGCGCACCGTCGGCGGCGTGCTGTCGACCGAGCGGGACAAGGTCATGCAGGACGTGAAGAGCCGCCTCGGCGACGACGCCAAGGCGTTCGGCATCGAGGTCGTCGACGTGCGGATCAAGCGGGTCGACTTCGTCGCGAACATCACGGAGTCCATCTACAGCCGGATGCAATCGGAACGCAAGCAGGTGGCCAATCAGTTGCGTTCGACCGGTGCGGCCGAAGGCGAAAAGATTCGGGCCGATGCCGACCGCCAGCGCGAAGTGATCGTGGCCGAGGCTTATCGCGATGCGCAGAAGATCAAGGGCGAGGGTGACGCCAAAGCTTCTTCGATCTTCGCCGACGCGTTCGGCAAGGATCCGCAGTTCGCCCAGTTCTATCGAAGCCTCGACGCCTACCGGTCGAGCTTTCGCAGCAAGAGCGACCTGATGGTTGTCGATCCCAGCAGCGAATTCTTCAAAGCCATGCGTGGCTCCGGCAGCGCACCGGCGGCACCGGCGAGGAAGTAGCGTTTGGCGGGTGCGGGTTTCTGGGACGTCGCGTTCAGCGCCTGCGCTCTGCTGCTGGTCGCCGAAGGGCTGCTTCCTTTCGTGAGCCCGGGTGCATGGCGGCGAGTGTTCGAGCGCGCGCTTCAGATGACCGATGGTCAGATCCGTTTTCTGGGGCTGCTCAGCGTGTTGGCCGGCTTGGGGATGTTGCTGCTTTTCTGGCAGTGACCCTGCGGCACGCGCCCGTACAATTCCGGTTTCAATATCTGGCATTCCTGTATGTCTTCTGCCTGGCTCTTGCCGGAGCACATCGCCGATGTCCTGCCCCACCGGGCGCGTCACATCGAAACCCTGCGTCGCGGCCTGCTCGACGCTGCTGCGGCGCACGGATTCGAGTTGGTCATCCCGCCTCTGCTCGAGCACATCGAGTCGCTCCTGTCAGGAACGGGTCATGCACTCGATCTGCAGACGTTCAAACTCGTTGATCAGATGAGTGGCCGAACGTTGGGCCTGCGTGCCGACAGCACGCCGCAGGTCGCTCGCATCGACGCCCACATGCTCAACCGCGAGGGCGTGACGCGCCTCTGCTACTGCGGCCCGGTGCTGCACACGCGCGCGGCCGGCACGGGCCTCACACGCGAGCCGTTGCAATTCGGCGCCGAGTTATACGGCGAGGCTGGCCTGGCCGGTGACCTCGAGATCCAGGACCTCGCGCTCGAGTGCCTGCAGGGGGCCGGCATCGTCGGCGTCGTGCTCGACCTGGCCGATGCGCGCATCGTGCGCGGGGTCCTCGCCGGCGTTCCCGTCGGTGGCGATCGGCTCGACGCCGTCTACGCTGCTCTGGCTGCCAAAGATGGCAGCGAGCTCGCGGTGCTCGCGAAAGACTTCCCGGCCGAGTCGCGCAGCGGCTTGTTGGCTTTGCTCGATCTCTATGGGGGAGACGACGTGCTCGACGAAGCTCGTCAGGTGCTGCCCGATCGTCCCGGCATCGCCGCCGCACTGGCCGACCTGCGCACCTTGTCGACCCACGCGCGCCAAGCGCATCCTGAACTCGAGATCGGTTTCGACCTGGCCGACTCGAACGGCTACGCTTACTACAGCGGCCCGCGTTTCGCCGCCTATGCGCAGGGCGCTAGCGACGCGGTCGCTCGCGGGGGCCGCTACGACGAGGTCGGTGCGATCTTCGGCCGCAACCGGCCGGCCGTCGGCTTCAGCCTCGACGTCAAGGACCTGGCCATGCTGACGGCCGGTTCGGCGGCAGCACGCTGAGCCTGCCGACGTCTCGCCAGCCTCACTGTTTTTCTTTCAAGCAGGACTCCCCATGAATGCAATCACGAGCGCACGCGCGAGCGGCCGTGGCCGCAACGTCGTCGTCGTCGGCACGCAGTGGGGCGACGAAGGCAAGGGCAAAGTCGTCGACTGGCTGACCGACCATGCGCAAGCCGTGGTGCGCTTTCAGGGCGGTCACAACGCCGGCCACACGCTCGTGATCCGCGGCGTGAAGACAGCACTGCAACTGATCCCTTCCGGGATCATGCGCGACGGTGTGGCCTGCTACATCGGCAACGGCGTGGTCGTGGATCCGCTGCACCTGCTGAGCGAGATCGCGCGGCTCGAAGCGATGGGGCTCGACGTGCGATCGCGGTTGCTGATCAGCGAGTCGTGCCCGTTGATCCTGCCGTTCCACGTCGAGGTCGACAAGGCGCGCGAGTTGTTGCGCGAGTCGAGCGGTGCCGGCAAGATCGGCACCACGGGCAAGGGCATCGGCCCCGCCTACGAAGACAAGGTGGCACGGCGTGCTTTGCGCGCACAGGACCTGAAGCACCCGGAGCGTTTCGCGGCCAAGCTGCGCGAACTGCTCGCGCTGCACAACTTCTGGCTCGAGGGTTGGCTGCATTCGAAGGCGCTGGCTTTCGAGCCGATCTTCGAGATGGCCATGAAGGCAGGCGAAGAGCTCAGGCCGATGATCGGCGATGTCGGCTACACGCTTTACAACGCCAACCGCGCGGGCAGCAACATCCTGTTCGAAGGCGCGCAGGGCACGCTGCTCGACATTGATCACGGCACCTATCCATACGTCACCTCGAGCAATTGCGTCGCCGGCAACGCTGCTGCCGGATCGGGCGTCGGCCCGGACTACCTGCACTACATCCTCGGCATCACCAAGGCTTACACCACGCGCGTGGGCAGCGGACCTTTCCCCACCGAACTGCCGATCGACGAGCCCGGCTCCGTCGGCCACCATCTTTCGAGCGTGGGCCAGGAACGCGGTACGGTGACGGGTCGGGCACGCCGCTGCGGCTGGCTCGACGCGGCTGCACTCAAACGGTCGATCATCATCAACGGCGTGTCGGGCCTGTGCATCACCAAGCTCGACGTGCTCGACGGCGTGGCCGAGATCAAGGTCTGCGTCGGCTACCAGTTGCGCGGGCAACGCATCGACATCCTGCCGCTCGATGCCGACGACATCGTCGCCTGCGTGCCCATCTACGACAGCTTTCCCGGCTGGTCGGAGAGCACGTTCGGCGTGACCGAGTGGGACCGCTTGCCGCTCAACGCCCGCCGTTATCTCGAGCGCGTGCAGGGCTTCATCGGTGCACCGATCGACATGGTGTCGACCGGGCCCGATCGTGATCACACCATCCTCTTGCGCCACCCGTTCCAGCCCGATCTCGAGCCCGCCTTGAGCGAGCGGCGCCTGGCCGCTTGATCTGCTCACCAGTTTCCAAGGGCACCGCATGCTGACCGACGACGGCAAACATCTGTACGTTTCCTGGGACGAATACCACATGCTGATCGAGCGCCTCGCGCTCAAGATCGACGCGTCGGGTTGGGCGTTCGACCAGATCCTGTGCCTGGCGCGAGGCGGCATGCGCCCGGGTGACGTGCTGTCGCGGGTATTCGACAAGCCGCTGGCGATCATGTCCACCAGTTCGTACCGCTCAGAGGCCGGCACGATCCAGGGGCGGCTCGATCTGGCCAAGTACATCACGCTGCCGCAAGGTGAGCTGGCCGGCAAGGTACTGCTGGTCGACGATCTCGCCGACTCGGGAGTTACGCTGCGCGCGGTTGTCGACCGGCTGCGCGGCATGCCGTCGATCAGCGAGCTGCGCTCTGCCGTGATCTGGACCAAGGGCGTCTCGAGCTATACGCCCGACTACTACGTCGAGATGCTCGCCACGAGCCCCTGGATCCACCAGCCGTTCGAAGAGTACGACGATCTTCGGCCGGCCGGCTTGGCGAAGAAATTCGCGATCTGACCATCGACCTCAAATGCAAAGGGCCGGCTATGCCGGCCCACCCAAGACAAGGGCCGGCAAAGCCGGCCCGCTGTCCTTCCTACATTGGTGCCCAGGAAGGGACTCGAACCCCCACGGAGTTACCCGCTAGTACCTGAAACTAGTGCGTCTACCAATTCCGCCACCTGGGCATCTCAGGCAACCACGGACTTTATCACCATCAAAGCAACAACTTCCACGACTGGCACGACCGAGGGCAGCGAACTGCTCGCCGAGGTCGAAGGCACCATCCAGGGCCACCGCGACGGGCACGGTTTTGTCGTGCGCGACGAGCGACTGCCGGACCTCTACCTCTCGCCGCAGGAAATGCGCGGCGTGCTCCACCGAGATCGCGTGCGCGCACGCATCGTTCGCTACGACAAGAAGGGCCGTCCCGAAGGCAAGGTGCTCGACATCCTCGAGCGAAAAAAGGCTCCGATCATCGGTCGGCTGCTCCACGAAAGCGGCATCTGGCTGCTGGCCCCTGAAGACAAGCGCTACGGCCAGGACATCATCGTGCCGCGCAACGGCATTGCCGACGCCAAGGTCGGCCAAGTGGTGGCGATCGAGCTCACCGAGCCGCCGTCGATGCACTCGCAGCCGGTCGGCCGTGTTACCGAAGTGCTCGGCGAGATCGACGACCCCGGCATGGAGATCGAGATCGCGGTGCGCAAGTACGAGGTGCCGCACCTGTTCTCGGAAGCGACATTGGCGCAGGCCGAAGCCTTGCCGAGCACCGTGCGCGCAGCCGACAAGAAAGATCGTGTCGACCTCACCGACGTCGCCCTCGTGACCATCGACGGCGAGGATGCGCGCGACTTCGACGATGCCGTGTACTGCGAGCCGGCGAAGATCGGCCGCGTCAAGGCGAACAACGGCTGGCGGCTGCTCGTGGCCATCGCCGACGTGAGCCACTACGTGAAGCCGGGCGAGCCGATCGACGTCGACGCCTACGAGCGCGCGACCTCGGTCTACTTTCCGCGGCGCGTGATCCCGATGCTGCCCGAGAAGCTCTCGAACGGCCTGTGCTCGCTGAACCCCGACGTCGAGCGACTTGCGATGGTGTGCGACATGCTGGTCGATAGCGACGGCGAGGTCGTGGCCTATCAGTTCTTCCCGAGCGTGATCCGCTCGGCGGCGCGCTTCACCTACACCGAGGTCGCGGCCATCCTCGCCAACACGCGCGGGCTCGAAGCCGCCAAGCGGCAAGCGCTGGTGCCGCACCTGCTCGATCTTCACGATGTGTACCGTGCGCTGCTCAAGGCGCGCGTCAAGCGCGGCGCGATCGACTTCGAGACCGTCGAGACGCAGATCGTGTGCGACGAGAACGGCCACATCGACAAGATCGTGCCGCGCACGCGCAATGAGGCGCACCGGTTGATCGAGGAGTCGATGCTGGCCGCCAATGTGTGCTCTGCCGATTTCATCGCGCGCGCCAAGCACCCTGCGCTCTATCGCGTGCACGAAGGGCCGACGCCGGAGAAGAAGGTGCTGCTGCAGAGCTACCTGAAGGCGCTCGGCCTCGGCCTGTCGATCGGCGACGACCCGAAGCCGGCCGAGTACCAGGCCGTGGCGGCCGCCACCAAAGACCGGCCCGACGCGGCGCAGATCCATTCGATGCTGCTGCGCTCGATGCAGCAGGCGATCTACACCGGCACCAACAGCGGCCACTTCGGCCTCGCCTACGACGCCTACACGCATTTCACCAGCCCGATCCGGCGCTACCCCGACCTGCTGGTGCACCGCGTGATCAAGGCGCTCCTCGACGGCAAGCGATACGCGCTCGGCCAGAAGGCCGAGCTCGAGCCGGCGAAGAAGCTGCGGCTGGCCAAGGCGGCCAAGAGCGCGAAGAACGCCCGGCCCGGCAGCGCGCCGTCGGCCGTGCTGGTGCCCGGCGGGGAGCTCGAATCGTGGGAAGTCGCCGGCGCGCATTGCAGCGCCAACGAGCGGCGTGCCGACGAAGCCTCGCGCGACGTCGAGGCCTGGCTCAAGTGCCGCTACATGCGCGAGCACCTCGGCGAAGAGTTCTCCGGCACCGTCACGGCCGTCACCAGCTTCGGCCTGTTCGTGACGCTCGACGGGTTGTACGCAGAGGGCCTCGTGCACATCACCGAGCTGGGCGGCGAGTACTTCCGCTTCGACGAGATCCGCCAGGAGTTGCGCGGCGAACGCAGCGGCGCGCGCTATGTGGTGGGCACGCGCCTGCGGGTGCAGGTCAGCCGCGTCGACCTCGACGGCCGCAAGATCGATTTCCGTCTCGTTCGCGAAGGCGAGGACGCGGCCACGGCGGCGACCCGGCCCAAGCGCGAAAAGGGCGATGCTCGTTCCGATTCGGCCACGAACGAGATCGTGGCCTTGAAGGAGGCCGACCGCGCCGTCAAGGCAGGCACCAAGAGCAAGGCGCGGGCGCGCTCCGGAACCACGCCGCGGCCGGTGCGTGCGGGCAAGTCGGCAGTCCGCAAGTCAGCGGGCCCGCGGAGCACTTCGCGCCGCTGAAGCGGCCGCTATCCGATCAACGAGGAAGAGAAAAGATGTCGATTCGATTCGATGGCAGGGTGGCGATCGTCACCGGCGCGGGCGGCGGCCTCGGCCGCGAACACGCGCTGGCGCTGGCTGCGCGCGGTGCCGCCGTGGTGGTGAACGATCTGGGCGGCACGCTCGACGGCAGCGGTGGCACGCCGAAGGCCGCCGAAGTGGTGGCCGACGAGATCCGCGCGGCCGGCGGCCAAGCCATCGCGAACGGTGCCTCCGTTACCGACTACCCGGCGGTGCAGGCAATGGTGGCTGCGGCGATGAAGGAGTGGGGCCGCGTCGACATCCTCGTAAACAACGCCGGCATCCTGCGCGACAAGAGCTTCGCCAAGATGGAGATCGAGGACTTCCGCCTTGTGCTCGACGTTCACCTGATGGGCGCGGTGAACTGCACCAAGGCCGTGTGGGACATCATGCGCGGGCGCAACTACGGCCGCATCGTGATGACGACCTCGTCGTCCGGCCTGTACGGCAACTTCGGCCAGGCTAATTACGGCGCCGCCAAGATGGCCTTGGTCGGCCTGATGCAGACGCTCTCGATCGAAGGTGCGAAGCACGACATCCGCGTCAACTGCCTGGCGCCGACCGCTGCGACGCGCATGACGGAAAAGCTCATGCCGGAAGCCGTGCTGCAGCACCTCGGCCCGGACGCGGTGACACCGGGCCTGCTTGCGCTCGTGGCCGAGAACGCCCCCACCCGCGCCATCCTGTGCGCCGGTGCCGGCTCGTTCGAGCGGGCACACATCACCCTCACGCAGGGCATTCATGTCGGCGCTCGTGCCGATGCGGCAGAGCGCATAGCGGCGGCGTTCGACGAGCTTTCCGACCGCGAGGGGGAGACCGTTCCCGAGAGCGGTGCCGCCCAGGGCACGCTCGAGATCGGCAAGGCGATGCGCGCGATCGGCTGAGCGCGGCCCGGCGCCACGTGCGCATTCAGGCGCGTGACAGGCGGTGCAGCGCCTCGACGAGGTCGGCCGCCCGCAGGCTGCCGGGCTGTTCCGGATCGGCAGCCGCTCCATGCTCGACAACGGCGCGGGTCGCCACATCGAACGCGGCCATGGCGGCGTCGGCTGACCAGCGGCCGCCCAGCCAGCCGGCGAGTACGTCGCCGGTGCCTGCACTGGCGAGGGCCGCGTTGCCGGTGGCCCCGATGCGCGGCAACTCGCCGGGCGACGCGATCACCGTGCCCGAGCCTTTCAGCACCACGACGGCGTGGAAGCGGCTGGCCAGGCTGCGAGCGGCGACCAACCGGTCGGCCTGTACGGAGTTCGTGGTGCCGCCCAGCAGGCGCGCGGCCTCGAGCGGATGCGGCGTCAGCACGGTCGAAAAGCCGCGACCTGCGCGCGCAAAAAGTTGTGCCTGCAATGACGTATCGACAGCGATGGCGTTGAGCGCATCGGCGTCCAGCACGAGCCGGCCGACGATCGCCAGCAGCCGGGGCAGCACAGCGCGCACCGCGTCGCCACCGCCGCAACCGCACACGACCGTCGTGCGCGCCAGCGTCTCGACCGGGGCGTTGCTCCAGCCGCTGCGCCACATGAGCTCTGGTCGCGTTACGTCGAGCATCGACGCCGCGGTGGCATCGCGGCCGAGCAGTTCGATGAACACGCGGCCGGCCCCAGCGCCATGGGCCGCGCGCGCCGC
>Ga0209511_1001707_pt1 | contig 18892 bp, 18 predicted proteins | sample SSSSmetaG_FD_184141 | JGI IMG/M metagenome (GOLD analysis project Ga0209511, IMG submission 184141) | Glacier valley bacterial and archeal communities from Borup Fiord, Nunavut, Canada, to study Microbial Dark Matter (Phase II) - ​SSSS... | ecosystem: Environmental > Aquatic > Freshwater > Ice >...
ACACCGCGCTCTCGATGCCTTCGATGATCGGCCTGATCATGCTGATGGGCATCGCCACCAAGAACTCCATCCTGCTGGTCGAGTACGCGATCATGGCGCGGCGCGACCACGGCCTGACGCGCATGGAAGCGCTGCTCGACGCGTGCCACAAGCGTGCGAGGCCGATCGTGATGACCACCATCGCGATGGGCGCCGGCATGATGCCGATCGCGCTCGGCATCGGCACCGACCCGAGCTTTCGCGCGCCGATGGCGATCGTCGTCATCGGCGGCCTCATCACCTCCACCTTTCTCAGCCTGCTGGTGATCCCGGTCGTCTTCACCTTCGTCGACGACGGCGTGCAGTGGCTGAAGAAGCTGTTCGGAGGCAAGCGCAGAATCGCCGCGACCCCCGCGCAGGAAACGCCCTGATGGAACTGCACCGAGAGCCCCGGCCCGACGCCGAATTCCTGATGCGCGACACCACGTCGCATCCGCTGGCCTGCACGCCGGCCTACAAGACCAGCGTCCTGCGCAGCCCGAAGCTCGCGCTGATCTCGCTGCAGCAGTCGCTTTCCGAGGTGACCGCACCGGTCTTCGACGCCTCCGAGCTGGGGCCGAACGACAACGACCTGATCCTCAACTACGCGAAGGACGGATTGCCGATCGGCGAGCGCATCGTCGTCCACGGCTACGTGCACGACCAGCTCGGCCGGCCGCTCAGGAACGCCCTGGTCGAGGTGTGGCAGTGCAACGCCAGCGGCCGTTACCGCCACAAGAAGGATCAATACATCGGCGCACTCGACCCCCACTTCGGCGGCTGCGGCCGCATGCTCACCGATACCAACGGCTACTACGCGTTTCGCACCATCAAGCCCGGACCGTACCCATGGCGCAACCGCGTCAACGACTGGCGGCCGGCACACATCCACTATGCGATCAGCGGCGACGGCTGGGTGCAGCGCCTGGTCACGCAGATGTACTTCGAGGGCGACCCGCTGATCCGCTCGTGCCCGATCCTTTGCGTGGTGCCGAGCGAGGAGCAGATCCGCGGCCTGATCGCGCTGCAGGACACCGGCGCGTTCGTGCCGCTCGACAGCCGGGCCTACCGCTTCGACATCGTGCTGCGCGGCCATCGGGCCACGCTGTTCGAGAACTCGGTACAGCAGACGCCCGTTGACGACGATGGCCCGCTGCCGGGCCGCCCCGAGGCGGGCCGCACCCTCTCGGAGGGCGGCTCCGCCGCGACAGCGGCGAGCGTGGAGGCACCATGAAACGGGAGACTGCTTCGCAGACAGCGGGCCCGTACGTCCACATCGGCCTCGCGCCCGAGGCCGCAGGTTTCCACATCTTCGAGAACAACTTCGGCGCGGTGCTGGTCTCGCCCGAGACGAAGGGCGAGCGCGTTCGCATCGAGGGCCGCGTGTTCGACGGCATCGGTACTGTGCTCAAGGACGTGCTGATCGAGATCTGGCAGGCCAACGCCGAAGGCAAGTACGCGCATCCGGCCGATCGGCAACCCGGCAAACACATCGACCCCCACTTTCGCGGGTGGGGCCGCGCCTGCACCGACTTCGAGAGCGGCGTCTATGCGTTCGAGACCGTCAAGCCTGGGCCGGTCGAAGGCCGCAACGGCCGCGTGATGGCGCCGCACATCAACGCCTGGATCGTCGCGCGCGGGATCAACATCGGCTTGAACACGCGCATCTATTTCAGCGATGAAGCCGAGGCGAATGCGAAAGACCCGGTGATCAACCTCATCGAGTGGGAAGCGCGCCGCAAGACGCTGATCGCCGAACGGCTCGACGCCGAGGCCCGGAACGGCGCCGCGGTGTATCGCTTCGACATTCGCCTGCAGGGCGAGAACGAGACCGTGTTCTTCGACGTCTGAGCCGCGCTGCCGTGGCTTACGGCGCGAACGACAGGTCGACGATCACCGGCCGGTGGTCCGACGCATCGGCGGTGCCGGTGAAGCTGCGATGCGCGATGACCTGCGGGCTTACCAGGATGTGGTCGATGCGCAGGAACGAGAAGCGCGGCCGCAACGTGTGGCCGTAGGTGTAGCCATAGCCGCGGCCCGCGCTCGAGAACGCATCGCGCAGACCGCCGGCGAGCAGCTGGCCGACGACGTCCGAGCTCTCGGCTGCGTTCAGGTCGCCGGCCACGATCAGCGGCCGCGGTGCGCCCGCCAGCGAAGCGGCCAAGGCGCGCGATTGCAGCAGGCGTTCGTCGAGGTTGGCGCGCCACGCATCCACGCCTCCTGCGCCCTCGTGCCGCGCCGCCAGCAAGCCCGCGCGCGGCGACTCGAAGTGCACCGTGCGCAGCTCGAAGGTCGACGCATCGGCATGCACCGTGCAGCGCGCGTACGTGAGGCTGCCCGCCGTCACGTCCGCACAGCCTTCGAGCGGGAAGCGGCTGGCGACGAGGTACTGGCCCAGGCCCCACACGTAAGGCAGGCCGAGCATCGGCGCTGCCGGTGCCGCGTCATGAACACGTCGCAGTGCGTTCGCGTCCTGCATCACGACGATGTCGGGCCGGTGCGCGGCCACCTCGCGCATCAGCGCCTCGATGCCGCCGCTGCGCTCGCTGGCCTGCACCGTCTTCGCGTTCCACGTCATCAGGCGCACGCTGCCGGCGACAGGCTCCGCCGCACCGTGCCACGAGAGGCCCATGCCGACGCTCGCAACCAGCGCGAAGGTCGCGGCCGACGCAACCCGCCAGCCCCAGCCCAGCAGCCACGCCAGCACGAAGGCAAGCGCGCACGGCACCAGCAGCAGCGGATACGGCAGGAAGCGCATCAGCTCGAGCCACCACCAGCCGGAGCCGCCGAGGCGCTGCGCGAGCGTTATCGCCCATACCGCCGCGAGGAAGATGACGACGCCGCCCGCGAGGCCGCGCCGGAGACCGGCATGCACCTTCGCTACTGCGGTGGCAGGCCGAACTGCGCCAGCAAGAAGACGTCGTCTTCGGCAATCTCGCGCAGTGCGTCGAAGCGGCCCGAGGCGCCGCCGTGGCCCACCGAGAGATTGATCTTGAACAGCAGCGGGTTCGCGTCCGTCTTGAGCGTGCGCAGCCTGGCGACGTACTTGCTCGGCTCCCAGTACGAGACCTGCGTGTCGTTGAGGCCGGTGCGCACCAGCATCGCCGGATAGGCAGCCTTCCTGAGGTTGTCGTACGGGCTGTAGGCACGCATCCACGCGTACTGCTCGGCGACCTTCGGGTTGCCCCATTCGAGAAACTCGCCCACCGTGAGCGGCAAGGTCTCGTCGAGCATGGTGTTGATCACGTCGACGAAGGGCACCTGCGCGATCACCGCCTTGAACAGGTCGGGCCGCAGGTTGACGACGGCGCCCATCAAGAGGCCACCGGCGCTGCCGCCTTGGATGGCCAGCATCTCGGGCCGCGTGATGCCGCGGCCCACGAGCGCCTCGGCACACGCGACGAAGTCGGTGAAGGTGGTCTGCTTTTTTGCCATCTTGCCGGCCTCGTACCAGGTGCGGCCCTGGTCACCTCCGCCGCGGATGTGGGCGATGGCGAAGACCGCGCCGCGGTCGAGCAGCGAAACGCGCGACTGCGAGAAAGTGGCATCCATCGGGATGCCATAGCTGCCATAGCCGTAGAGCAGCAGCGGCTGCGGGCCCGGGCGCTTCATGTCGCGCCGCCACACCAGCGAGATCGGCACCTCGGTGCCGTCGTTGGCCTTGGCGGTGATGCGCTCGCTGGCGTACAGCGCGGGGTCGTAACCCGGCACCGGCTGGCGCTTCTTCAGCACGCGCTCGCGGCTGGCGAGGTCGTAGTCGTAGGTCGAGGCCGGCGTCGTCAGCGAGGTGTAGACGAAGCGCAGCGTGCCGGTCTCGAACTCGGCATTGCCGGTCGCGTTCACGCTGTAGGCGGCCTCGTCGAAGGCGATCGCGTGCGAGCCGGCCGGCCGTTCGAGGTCGACGATGCGCAGCTGCAGGTTGCCGGTCACGCGTTCGGTCACCACGAGGTGGTGCGCGAACGCATCCACGTCGTCGAGCGAGACGTCGTTGCGCGCCGCGATGAGCTCCTCGGCGCGAGCCAGGTCGGGCTTCGCGGCGTCGACCTTGACCAGCCGGAAGTTGCGGCCCGTGTCGTTGATGCGCACGTAGAAGGCCCCGGCGCGATGGTCGACGTGGTACTCGACGTTCGCCTTGCGCGGAAAGATCGTGCGCAGCGCGAAGCTCTGTGGGGTGGCCGCAGCGTCGATCGCGCTCACCTCCGACGAGTCCTTGCTCATGCTCGTCAGCAGCACGTACTTCTGGTCGCGCGTGGCGCCGACGCCGATGTCGAACTGCTCGTCCTTTTCCTCGTACAGCAGCGTGTCGGCACCGGCGGCGCCGATCACGTGGCGCCAGAGCCTGTTCGAGCGCTTCGATGCGTCCATCGTCACGTAGTACAGCGTGCGGCTATCGCTGCCCCAGGCCACCGACGAGGCCTGCTCGACCTGCCACGGGTCGACCGCGCCAGCCGCGACCTCCTTCACGCGCAGCACGTAGTCGAGGCCGCCGGTGTGGTCGATGCTGTAGGCCAGACGCACCGCGTCCGGGCTCACGGCCGCGTCGCCCAAGCGCGTGAAAGGCTGCCCCTTGGCTTCGGCGTTGAGGTCGAGCAGGGTCTCGTCCTTGGCTCGAGGATCGAACGCGCGATCCGTGCCGGCGGCATGTCGACGCAGGTGGCGCGGGTACTGCTCGCCCTGCATCGTCTTCGTCGAATACCACCAGTCGCCCTTGCGATAGGGCACCGAGTCGTCGTCTTGCTGGATACGACCGAGCATCTCCTGATAGAGCTTTTCCTTCAGCGCGGCGTGCGGCGCGAACCAGGCGTCGGCGTAGGCGTTCTCGGCCTTCAGGTAGGGCAGCGTGCGCGGATCTTCCTTGTTGCGCAGCCAGAAGTAGTCGTCGATGCGCTTGTCGCCATGAACGCTCACGTCCTTGGGTTCGCGCGGTGCAGAGGGCGGAGTGAGCGGCGGCGTGGCGGCGTGGGAAAGTGGAGTCATGCAGAGGTATCCGGCAGCGAGGAACAGCGACGAAACACGCAGCAGCGTGCGCTGGAAAGTGGTTGAAGTCATTGGCATAAGACCCGTCAGCGGGGCAGTTCGAGGGCGGTGGTGAGGTCGCCCATCGGCGGCTGGCCATGGGCCGCGAGCGAGCGGTCGCGCAGTTCGATGCCGGGCAGGGGCGCGAGGTTCCAGCGCCGCGTCATGAAGCGCAGGATCGAACCGGTGTCGTTGGCCGTGTGATCGACGAAACCGCGCTTCGCATACGGCGAGGCGACGATCGTCGGCACGCGTGTGCCCGGCCCCCAGCGGTCACCCTGCGGTACCGGTGCGTGATCCCAGAAGCCGCCGTTCTCGTCATAGGTCACGACGACCATCATGTGCGGCCACTGCGGACTCTTCTCGAGCGCAGCGATCACGGCCGCGATGTGCGCGTCGCCGTCGAACACGTTGGCATAGCCGGGGTGCTGGTTGAGGTTGCCCTGCGGCTTGTAGAACGAGACTGCGGGCAGCTTGCCGGCGGCGGCATCGGCAAGGAACGACGCGTCGAAGTCCCGCAGGTGTTCGGCGCGGTACGCGGCCCGCGTGGCCGGGTCGAACGTGGCGTAGTAGTTGAACGGCTGGTGGTGCGGCTGGAACTGCACCTTGGCCTTGTAGATGAGGCCGCGCGCTTCGGGCGTGCCGGCGCTTGCCGCGCTCCACGAGCCGCCGTACCAGGCCCACGACACGCCCTTGGCGTCGAGCCGGTCGCCGATGGTGGCGAGCGTCTGCGGCGGCAGCGTCTGCGGTGCGGCCGGGTCGCCGTACCGCGCGTCGCCGCCGGCCACGGGCGGGATGGCGCTGGGCTGATACGGCGGCTGCATGGTGTTGACGGCGCGGAAGGTGCCGTCGGCCTCCTTCGGCGTGAGCGCACCGTCGACACGCCAGCGCGGCGGCCCGGCCATGGCGCTCGAAGCCATCTCGGCGGCGGGCGCGAGCCGCATCGAGCGGCCGGGCGCGTCGTCTTCGAGCTTCGCGATCAGCGCCTTGGCGGCCGTGCTGTCGGCGTTCGGGTACTCGGGGATGCAGCCGCACACCAGGTAGTGGTGGTTGAGGAAAGAACCGCCGAACGCGCCCATGAAGAAGCGGTCGGCCAGCACGTAGCGCCGCGCCACGTTCCACATCGCCATGCGGCTACCGTCGTAGTAGCCCATCGCCAGCCCGCCGGCGTCGGCATAGGCAACGAAGCAGTCGTTGGCGCCACCGTTGATCTGCATCGCATTGCTGTAGAAGCGGTGCACCAGGTCGCGCGTGGCGATCTCCGGTGGCAGCGCAACGCCCTTGCCGCCGGCATAGCCGTTCATGCCGTCGATGCGGAAGGGCGCGTTCGGCAGCCCGGCGCTCTCGGCCTCGCTCACGACGGCCGCCTGGTTCGGCATCGTGACGCCGCCCCAGGTGCGCGGAAGCGCCGCCAGCAGCGAGCCGTCGCGATCACGCTGCGGAATCGGCGTGCCGACCGCCGTCGGGTTCACGCCGGGAATGCCGTCGGCGCCCGGGAACAGGCCGTAGAGCGTGTCGAACGCGCGGTTCTCGGCGTAGATCACGACCACCGTGTCGATGGCCTCGATACCGCGCCGATCGGCCGGAGTAGCGGTCGGCGCTGAAACACTGCACGAGGCGAGAGCGCTCGCTGCAATCGACAGCGCGAGTGAAACCGGGCGGGTCTGCTTCATGAGTAGTTCGACGCAAGAACGAAAGCGCGATTCTCGCCACGATCGCAGGCGCGTCGATTGCCCCCACCGGCATTCATTCTTTCAGTACAACCCGCGAGGCCGCATGCCCACCGCCACGACCCCCGCCTTCGATCTCGGCGACCTGCGCCGCGTCACCCCGATCGATTCCGGCTTCGGGCTCGGCCGTGGCAAGCCGGTCGACCGGCACTACATCGAAGACTTCCTGCAGCGCCACGCCGGAGACATCCGTGGCCACGTGCTCGAGGTCTCGGAAGACACGTACACGCTGCAGTTCGGTGGCGGCCGGGTCAGCCAGATCGACATCCTGCACGCCGATGGCTCCAACCCGCGCGCCACGCTGATGGCCGACCTGGCCGATGCCGGCGATCTGCCGAGCGAGCGCTTCGACTGCTTCATCTGCACGCAGACGCTGACCTACATCTACGACATGCAGCGCGCGGTGGCCACCATCCACCGCATCCTCAAGCCGGGCGGCGTGCTGCTCGCCACGGTGCCCGGCATCAGCCAGATGAGCCCCTACGACCGCGACCGCTGGGGCGAGTACTGGCGCTTCACCGCACAGTCGCTCGGCCGGCTGCTCGGCGAGTCTTTCGGCAGCGAGAACGTGCAGGTCGAGGCCTACGGCAACGTGCTCGCCTCGACGGCATTCCTGCAAGGGCTGTGCACCGACGACCTGCGCAAGGACGAGCTCGACCACCGCGACCAGCGCTACCAGATGCTCGTGGCCGGCCGGGCGGTGAAAGCGAAGGCGTAGGCGCCGAACAAAGCGACAGGCGCGACCGCGGCGGCTACTTCGGGCAAGCCGCGCCGGAAGCAATCCAGTCCCCGAATAGCGCCTGCGCGCGTGCGTCGCGGTCGGCGATGGAGGCAAAGCTGTCGGCGCTGCGCAGGTCGGCGGCGGCCGCGACGTACGGCGCGGCACAGAGGAAAACGAGCCCTCCGGCGAAGCTCGAAAGCGATCTGTTGCGAGCCATCGAACCGCTCTCTGCATGAAAGGGAGGCGCGAGCATACTCGCGCCCATTGCCTCCTGCTGGCCACGCCGGCACTGCCATTCGGAGCTCGCACATGGTCGCCCTGACCGTCAATCAAACCACTCGCAACGTCGAGGTCGACGCCGACACGCCGCTGCTCTGGGTCATCCGTGAAGACCTCGGCCTCACCGGCACGAAATACGGTTGCGGCATCGCCCAGTGCGGCGCCTGCACCGTGCACGTCGACGGTGTACCGCTGCGCTCGTGCTCGGCACCCGCCGCGGCGATGGCGGGCAGGCAGATCACCACCATCGAAGGTCTCTCGTCGCCCACCGCGAAGGCGGTGCGGAAGGCCTGGGTCGATCTCGACGTGGCGCAGTGCGGCTATTGCCAGAGCGGCCAGATCATGTCGGCCGCGGCGCTGCTCGAAAAGAAACCGAAGCCCAGCGACATCGACATCGACCACGCGATGGCCGGCAACATCTGCCGCTGCGCCACCTACCACCGCATCCGGGCCGCGATTCACGCCGCCTCGAAGCAACTCGCCTGAAGGAGCGTCGACCCATGCACGCCCTCGACCTCGAACAGCAAGCCGCGCTCGCCGAAGCGCTCGCCGACATGCGCCCGGACGATGCGGCGCCGTTCTCGCGCCGCGATTTCCTCAGCAGCGGCGGCGCCGCCGGCCTCGTCGTCGGTTTCGGCTGGCTGCCGGCCACGCGGGCTTTGGCCGCGGCACCGCTCGCCAGCACCGCCGCGCCGATGAGCGCGCCGCTGGCGCCGAACGCGTTCGTGCGCGTCGGCGCCGACAACCTCGTCACCATCGTCTGCAAGCACCACGAGATGGGCCAGGGCAACACCACCGGCCTCGCCACGCTTGCCGCCGACGAGCTCGATGCCGACTGGTCGCTGGTGCGCACCGAGTACGCGCCGTCGAACCCCAAGCTCTACAACAATCTGGCCTTCGGCGCGCTGCAGGGCACGGGCGGATCGACCGCGATGGCCAACTCGTACGAGCAGATGCGCTCGGCCGGCGCCACCGCGCGCGCGATGCTCGTCGCCGCTGCGGCCGATGCGTGGAAGGTGCCGGCGGCGGAGATCAAGACCTCGAAGAACGTGCTTACGCACACGTCGGGCAAGCGCGCCACCTACGGCGAGATGGCCGCTGCCGCGGGCCGCATGGAAGCGCCGAAAAACGTGGTGCTGAAGACGCCGGCGCAGTTCACCCTGATCGGCAAGGAGGTCGTCGGTGGAAAGCAGGTCACGCCGCGCGTCGACTCTCCCTCCAAATGCAACGGCACGGCGGTCTACACGATCGACATGAAGCTGCCCGGCATGCTCACCGCGGTGATCGCGTTCCCGCCGTCGTTCGGTGCCAGGGTCGTGTCGTTCGATGCGAGCGATGCGCTCAAGGTAAGCGGCGTGACCGACGTGGTGCAGGTGCCCGAAGGCGTGGCCGTGGTGGCCAAGGGCACCTGGGCCGCGCTCAAGGGTCGCAAGGCGCTGAAGGTGCAGTGGGACGAATCGGCGGCAGCGTCGATGAGCACCGACGCGGTGCTGGCGCAGTACCGCGCGCTCGCAGCGCAGCCCGGCACGCCGTTCACCAGGCCCGCCGCCACCGAGCCGGCACCCGCTGCCGCGGTGAAGACCATCGAGGCGACGTACGAATTCCCGTTCCTCGCCCATGCGGCGATGGAGCCGATGAACTGCGTGGCCTGGCTGCACGACGGCATGCTCGAGACCTGGGCCGGCCACCAGTTCCCGACCTTCGACCAGATGTTCGCGGCCAAGGCGGCGAATCTGCCGATGGACAAGGTGGTGCTGCACACGCTCGTCTCGGGCGGAAGCTTCGGCCGGCGCGCGAACAGCTGGTCCGACTTCACGGTGGCGGCTGTCAACGTCGCCGTCGCCATCAAGGGCAAGGCGCCGGTGCGGCTGCAGTTCAGCCGCGAAGACGACACCGGCGCCGGGCTCTATCGGCCGATGTACGTGCACGCCGTGAAGGTCGGCCTGGACGGCGCGGGCAAGGTCGCGGGCTGGAAGCACACCATCGTCGGCCAGTCGATCATGGCCGGCGGCCCGATGGCGATGATGGTCAAGAACGGCATCGACCCGACCTCGGTCGAGGGCGTCTCGCCCACCATCTACGCCATTCCGCAGATGACAGGCGAGCTGCATTCGCCGGTGCTGCCGGTCAAGCCGCTCTGGTGGCGCTCCGTCGGCAGCACGCACACGGCCTTCGTGATGGAAACGCTGATGGACGAGCTGGCCGTTGCGGCCAACACCGATCCAGTCACGTTCCGGCTCGGCCTGCTCGAGAAGAACGAGCGGGCGACGAAGGTGCTCAAGCTCGCGGCCGAGAAGGCCGGCTGGGGCAAGACGATGCCGGGCGGCAGCGCACAAGGCATCGCCGTGCACGAGTCGTTCGGCACCTTCGTGGCACAGGTCGCCGAGGTGTCGATGAAAGACGGCAAGGTCAAGGTCGATCGCGTGGTCTGCGCAGTCGATTGCGGCGTGGCCGTCAATCCCGACGTGGTGCGCGCGCAGATGGAAGGCTGCATCGGCTACGGACTCGGCGCCATGCTCTACAGCGAGGTCGAGGTCAGGGGCGGGCGCGCGGTGCAGCGCAACTTCGACACCTACAAGACGCTGCGCATCCAGGAGATGCCGAAGGTCGAGGTGCACATCGTGGCCAGCAACGTCGCGCCCACCGGCGTCGGCGAGCCGGGCCTGCCACCGCTCGCACCAGCCGTTGCCAATGCGATGTCGCGCCTCGGCGTGCCGCGCGTGCGCAGACTGCCGCTCACGCGCTCCGGCGTGGTCGCGTGAGCGAGGCGGCGTCGAAGCTCGAATGGGAAAGCGGCACCAGCCGCATCCCGTTCGCCGCCTACACCAGCGACGCGCTGCACCGGCAGGAGCTCGAACGCTTCTTCTATTCCCGCCACTGGTGCTACGTCGGCCTCGAGGCCGAGGTGCCGAATCCGGGCGACTTCAAGCGCACGGCCGTCGGCGAGCGCTCGGTGGTGCTGGTGCGCGACAAGGACGGCGCGCTGAACGTCGTCGAGAACGTGTGCGCGCACCGTGGCATGAGCTTCTGCCGCGCACGCCATGGCACGCTGAAGGAGTTCGTCTGCCCGTATCACCAGTGGAGCTACACGCTCAAAGGTGATCTGCAGGGCGTGCCGTTCCGTCGAGGCGTGAAGCAGGGTGGCGTGGTGCAGGGCGGCATGCCGGCCGACTTCAAGCCGGCCGAGCACGGCCTCACCAAGCTGAAGGTGGCCACGCGCGGCGGCGTGGTGTTCGCGTCGTTCGATCACGATGTGGAGCCGCTCGAAGACTTCCTCGGGCCAGCCATCGTGCCGTGGTTCGATCGGCTCTTTGACGGCCGGGCGCTGAAGATCCTAGGTTACAACCGCCAGCGCATTCCGGGCAACTGGAAGCTGATGCAGGAAAACATCAAGGACCCGTATCACCCGGGCCTGCTGCACACCTGGTTCGTGACCTTCGGCCTGTGGCGTGCCGACAACCGGTCGCAACTGGTGATGGATGCGCACCACCGCCACGCCGCGATGATCTCGACCCGCGGCGCGAGCGGGAAGTCGGAAGGCTCGGAAGGCGTCACCCAGGTCTCGAGCTTCAAGGCCGACATGCAGCTCGAAGACCCGCGCTTCCTCGACATCGTGCCCGAGCCCTGGTGGAACGGGCCGACGGCGGTGATGACCACGATCTTCCCGAGCGTGATCCTGCAGCAGCAGGTCAACTCGGTCTCCACGCGCCACATCCAGCCCGACGGTCACGGCAGCTTCGACTTCGTGTGGACGCACTTCGGCTTCGCCGACGACACGCCCGAGATGACCCAGCGCCGCCTGCGCCAGGCCAACCTGTTCGGCCCGGCCGGCTTCGTCTCGGCCGACGACGGCGAGGTGATCGAGCTCTCGCAGCAGGGCTTCGAGCAGAAGCCGTTCCACCGCACGCTCGCGGAGCTCGGTGGCCGCGAGGTGGGCGACACCGACCACATGGTCACCGAGACGCTGATCCGAGGCATGTACCGCTACTGGCGCGAGGTGATGGAGCGGTGAGCGATCCAAGCCCGATCACGCGACCCAAGCTCGACTTCGAGACGTACCAGGCGCTGCTGCAGCTCTATGCCGAGTACGCCTCGGCCGTCGACTCCGGCGACTGGGACCGCTGGCCCGAGTTCTTCACCGAGGTATGCAGCTACCGCCTGGTGCCGCGCGAGAACCACGAGCGCGGCTTTCCGCTCGCCACGCTCGCCTTCGAGAGCCAGGGCATGCTGAGAGACCGCGCCTACGGCATCAAGGAAACGCTCTTCCACGACCCGTACTACCAGCGCCATGTGGTCGGCGTGCCGATCGTGAGGAAGAGCGAGCCGGGCCGCATCGACTGCGAGGCCAACTACGCGGTCTTTCGCACCAAGCTGAGCGAGCTGACGACGGTATTCAACGTAGGGCGGACGATCGATGTGGTGGTCTCGACGCCGGCCGGCTGGAAGTTCGAATCGCGCCTCGTGATCTACGACAGCGAGATGATTCCGAACTCCATCATCTACCCGGTCTAGGCAGCCCATGAGCACGTTCACCGCCGTTGCCACGCTCGCGGACTTCGCCGCGAGCGACGCCATCGCCGTCAGCATCGGCACCAGGCAGATCGCGATCTATCTGGTGGCAGGCGAAGTCTTCGCCACCGACAACCATTGCACGCACGGCGACGCCAGGCTCTGCGAAGGCTTCCTCGAAGGCCACGAGATCGAGTGCCCGCACCACCAGGGCCGCTTCGACATCCGCACCGGCGCCGCCACCTGCGCGCCGGCCGAGGTCTCGCTCGCCACGTACCCGGCGCGTATCGAAGGTGAACGCGTACTGGTCGACGCGGGTTGAGCCCGGCACAGCGCACGAGCGCTGCTTGCTATCGTCGCGCCTCGTCTCCCGAAAGTGCCGATGCCACCCGTCATCACCAGCCTGCTCGACACCGACCTCTACAAGTACACGATGTGGCAGGCGATGCTGCATCGGCATCCGGAGACGCAGGCCGAGTACACCTTCGTGTGCCGCAACGCGCCGGCCTATCCGCTCGCCGAGCTGGTGCCCGAGATCGACCGCGAGCTCGATGCGCTCTGTGCGCTCTCGTTCCGGCCCGACGAGCTGAGCTATCTGTCGTCGCTGCGATTCATCCGCTCCGACTTCGTCGACTTCCTGCGCATCTTCCACTTCCAGCGCGACTTCATCACTGCGCGCGCTGCGGCCGACGGCCAAGGGCTCGAGATCGTCGCCAGCGGGCCGCAGGTGCACGTGATGGCGTTCGAGATCTTCGTGCTCGCCATCGTCAACGAGCTGTACTTTCGCCGCTTCGACGCGACCGAGGCGATCGTCGAAGGTCGGCGCCGTCTCGACGCGAAGATCGAGCGCCTGCGCACCTACGAGAAGGAACCCAAGCGCGCCACGCCGTTCGAATTCTTCGACTTCGGCGTGCGCCGGCGCTTCTCGGGCGAGTGGCACCGCGAGGTGTTGACCACGCTCAAGCGCGAGGTGCCGCAGTTCTTCAAGGGCGCCTCCGACGTGCTGTTCGCGCGCGACCTCGGCCTGACTCCCATCGGCACGATGGCGCACGAATACCTGCAGACCTTCCAGACGCTCGGCGTGCGCCTGCGCGACTTCCAGAAGGCCGCCCTCGAGAGTTGGGTGCAGGAGTACCGCGGAGACCTCGGCATCGCGCTCACCGACGTGGTCGGCATGGACGCCTTCCTGGCCGACTTCGACCTCTACTTCGCCAAGCTCTTCGACGGCCTGCGCCACGACTCTGGCGATCCCTACGTGTGGGGCGAGAAGGCGCTGGCGCACTACGAGCGGCTGCGCATCGACGCGCGCACCAAGCGGCTGGTGTTCTCCGACGGACTCGACTTCGACAAGTCGTATGCGCTGTATCGCCACTTCGCCGATCGGGCGCCGTGCGGCTTCGGCATCGGCACCAACCTCACCAACGACATGGGGCTGAAGACGCTGCACATCGTGATGAAGCTGACGCATGCGAACCGCCAGCCGGTGGCCAAGCTCTCCGACAGCCCGGGCAAACTGCTGTGCGACGACGAGACCTTCCTCGCCTATCTGAGGCAGGTCTTCAACGTGCCAACGTGAGGCGTCGCCACTTCACTCCCGACCCGCCATGCCCGCTGCCAAGAAATCCGCCGCCAAGAAAGCCAAGCCCGGCCTGTATGCCAACATCCATGCCAAGCAGGAGCGCATCGCGCACGGCAGCGGCGAAGCGATGAAAAAGCCCGGCAGCGAGGGCGCGCCGAGCGGAAAGGCGTTCAAGGCTTCGGCCAAGACCACGGCGGCCGCGAAGAAAACCAAGCGCTCGGTCGCAGCCAAGAAGGGCGCGAGGCAGTCGTGATGCGCTGGCGATGCGTGGCCTCGTTGCTGACTCTGGCGCTTGCGGCCGGCTCTCGGCCTGCCGCGGCGCTGTCACCGCCGGAGCCGGCTCGCTACGAGCAGGCCGCGCCCTCGGCCGACGGCATCGGCAAGCGCTACATGGGCCGCGAGATCGCACACGTGATGGGCTGGCAGGGTGCGGCGTGGCTCGAGCGTGCCGAGCGCGAGCAGGAAGAGCGCACCGACCTGTTGCTGCCCGAACTGCGCCTGACACCCGGCATGCGCGTGGCCGACGTCGGTGCCGGCACCGGCTACATCGCGCGACGCATGGCGCGCCTCGTGGGCCCGTCGGGAAAGGTCTATGCGGTCGACGTGCAACCCGAAATGATCCGCATGCTTCGCGATACGGCGGCGAAGGATGGGCTGACGCAGATCGAGCCTGTGCTCGCCACTGCCACCGACACGAAGCTGCCTGCGGCGAGCGTCGACCTCGTGATCATGGTCGACGTCTATCACGAGCTCGAGTTTCCGTACGAGGTGCTGGGGAGCATCGTCAAGGCGCTCAAGCCAGGTGGCCGCGTCGTCTTCGTCGAGTACCGTGCCGAGGACGCTGCCGTTCCAATCAAGCCGCTGCACAAGATGAGCGTGGCACAGCTCAAGCGCGAGGTCGCGCTGCAGCCTCTGGTGCTCGAACGCGTGGCCGAGCCGCTGCCGTGGCAGCACATCGTGGTGTTCGTGAAGCGCTGACGCAGAGCTTTGCGGCCGGCGCCCGGCACGGGCTTCGAGGCCACTGTATATTCATCCAGTTATGGACCTGCAAACCAAGCTGGCCGTTCTCGCCGACGCGGCCAAGTACGACGCCTCGTGCTCATCGAGCGGCACCACGAAGCGCAACTCGTCGGGCGGCAAAGGCATCGGCTCGACCGAAGGCTCGGGCATCTGCCACAGCTACGCGCCCGACGGCCGCTGCATCTCGCTGTTGAAGATCCTCTTCACCAATTTCTGCACCTACGACTGCCTCTATTGCGTCAACCGCGTCTCGAGCAACGTGCAGCGTGCACGCTTCACTGTCGAAGAAGTGGTGCAGCTCACCCTCGACTTCTATCGCCGCAACTGCATCGAAGGACTGTTCCTGAGCTCGGGGATCATTCAGTCGCCCGACTACACGATGGAGCGCGTGATCGAGGTGGCACGCGTGCTGCGCGAGGAACACGACTTCCGCGGCTACATCCATCTGAAGACGATTCCCGAGGCGAGCCCCGAACTGCTCGCCAGGGCCGGCCGCTATGCCGATCGCCTCAGCATCAATATCGAGCTGCCCACGAGCGAGGGCCTGGCCGAGCTCGCGCCCGAGAAAGACGGCGCCGCCATCCGCCGTTCGATGGCGCGCCTGCGGATTCACATCGACGATGCGAAGGAGGCGCGCAGGCCGCAGCCGGTCACGTCGCAAATCATGCTGCCGCCGAAGCGCGCCAAGGCGCCGCGCTTCGCGCCGGCCGGGCAAAGCACGCAGATGATCGTCGGCGCCGATGCCGCGACCGACAGCGCCATCCTCGCCACCAGCGCCACGCTCTACGGCTCGTATCGGCTCAAGCGCGTGTACTACTCGGCCTTCAGCCCGATCCCCGATTCCGCCCGCGCGTTGCCCCTCAAGGCGCCGCCGCTTGTACGTGAACACCGTCTCTATCAGGCCGACTGGCTGATGCGCTTCTACGGCTTCGCGCACGAGGAGATTGTGGCCGGCCCCGAAGGCATGCTCTCGCTCGAATTCGACCCGAAGCTCGCCTGGGCGCTCGCGCATCTCGAGCAGTTCCCGGTCGACCTCAATCGCGCACCCAAGGAGATGCTGCTGCGCGTGCCGGGGCTGGGCATGAAGGCCGTCGGCCGCATGCTGCAGGCGCGGCGTGTGCGTCGCCTGCGCGCGGCCGATCTCGAGCGGCTGCACGTGCCGCTGGCCAAGGTGCTGCCGTTCGTCGAGCTGGTCGACCATCGACCCGGCAACTCCTTGTCGGCCGCCGACCTGCGCCAGCGGCTGGCGCGTCGCCCGCGCGTCGAGGCGCCGCTGCAGGGCTCGCTCTTCGGCGAAGACATCGCTCCTGCATCGGCCGCATTCGCACGGTAGCCTTCGCCTCATGGCGATTTCCGAGGTTGTCGCAGCGAGCGGCCTGCGCTCCGTCACGCTCGCGGGCGCTGCCGATTTCGAGGGCTTCCGTCGCGCCTGCCGCACGCTCTGGGCCGAGCAGATCGAGCCGGATCGCGTGAGCTGGCATACGGCCGACGACGCCGAGGGCGACCTGTTCGAAGACGCTGCGCCGGGTGTCGAAGGCGCGCCTGCGAATGCCTCCACGGCGCCGCCCGTCAACGTCCCCGCGAGCTACATGCCGCTCGCCGCCAGCGTCGCCCTGCACGCCGACACGGGCCGCTTCGGCCTGCTCTATCGGCTGCTCTGGCGGTTGCAGATCGAGCCCGGCCTGCGCCACGACCCGCTCGACGCCGACTGGATCGCAGCGCAGCACATGGCGCAGGCCGTGCGCCGCGACATGCACAAGATGAAGGCCTTCGTGCGCTTTCGAACCGTCGCCGACGAAGCCGGGGCAGAGCCCTTGCACGTGGCCTGGTTCGAGCCCGAGCACCACATCGTCGAAGCCACCGCGCCCTTCTTCGCGCGCCGCTTCACCAACATGCGCTGGGCCATTCTCACGCCCGAGCGCAGCGTGCGCTGGGACGGCAGCGAACTGGCCTTCGGCCCCGGCGGCCGGCGCGACGAGGCGCCTCCGGCCGATGCCGGCGAAGCGCTTTGGCTCACCTACTACCGCAACATCTTCAACCCGGCGCGCCTGAAGCTGAAGATGATGCAAAAGGAGATGCCGAAGCGCTACTGGCACAACCTGCCCGAAGCGCAACTGATCGACACGCTCACCGCCCAGGCCGACGAAAGAAGCATGACGATGATCGCGCACGGCCCGAGCGATCCGGTGCGGCGCCTGCCGGCCAGGCCGCATCCGATTCCCGTCCAGGCGCCCACAGCCGACGGCAACGCGCCGACGTCGCTGCCTGCCCTGCGCGAAGCGCTCGAGCGTTGCCGGGAATGCCCGATCGGCGAACACGCGACACAGGCCGTGCCGGGTGAGGGCTCGAAGCATGTGCCGCTGATGTTCGTCGGCGAGCAACCCGGCGACCAGGAAGACCTGCAGGGACGGCCCTTCGTCGGGCCGGCCGGTCAGCTTCTTTCGCGCGCCCTTGAGGCGCTCGCCATCCCGCGAGACCAGGTCTACATCACCAACGCCGTCAAGCACTTCAAATTCGAGCTGCGCGGCAAGCGGCGCATCCACAAGACGCCGGCGCAACAGGAAGCAGCGGCCTGCCTGCACTGGCTGGAGAGCGAGATCGCGCTCGTTGCGCCGCAGGTGCTGGTCGCGCTCGGTGCCACCGCCGCGCGCCAGCTGATGGGCCGCGCCGTGGCGGTCACGAGAGAGCGCGGTCAATGGCTCACCCGTGCCGACGGCCGCCGCGTGCTGATCACCCTGCATCCGTCGGCACTGCTGCGGATGGAGCCTGAAGACAAGGCGGCGGCCTACGACGCTTGGCTGGCGGACCTGCGCCATGCGGCCGATCACTACGCCAGCGCGGTGTTGGGAAGCGACGTCAGCCGAAACAGTCCTACAGCGTCGTCGGGCCCCGCCTGACCGCGTCTCTCAGAAGCAGGTGCTTCAATCGTCCAAGGCCGATCCTGGCCCGACCCGACGAAAATAAAAAGGTAACGGCCATGAACGACACCACCGCATCTCGCGAGCACCTCTGGAAGATGATCAAGGGCATCAGGTTCGGGATGTTCACCACCCGGCACGGCAATGGTCACCTCCATTCGCGCCCCATGACCACGCAGAACAAGGCGATTGAGGCCGATGAGAGCTTGTGGTTCTTCATGTCGAAAAAAGGCGACCCGGTCGACGATTTGAAGAGTGAGCCGATGGTCAACGTGGCCTACGCCGATCCGGGCTCCGACACCTACGTGTCCGTGTCCGGCACGGCGGCGATGATCGAAGACGCAGAGAAGAAGAAGCAGCTCTGGAACAAGATGAACGAGGCCTGGTTCCCGGGTGGGCCGACCGATCCCGACGTCGCACTCGTCCAGGTGCAGATCGCCCACGCCAACTACTGGGACGTGAAGGAAAGCAAGATCGTGCAGTTGTTCGAGATGGCCAAGGCCGTGGTCACCGGAAAGCCGCCCACCGGGATGGGCGAGCACGGCGAAGTGCGGATGCGCTGAGCGGCCGCGCAGCGACCCCGGCTGAACTGGCCGGTGGTCGCCACGCTCTTCAGGCGTTGCCCGTCCGGTTCGTCGACCTAAGCTGGCGGCTGTTCCTGTTCAGGGTGTTCTTCATGCGCCACGCTCCCTCCACGCTTGTCTTTTCGTTCGCCCATCGGCCTGCAGCGGCCGCGGGCGGGATCGAATGGGAGGAGTTGCCGTCACTCGTGTCGCGCGTTCGCCCGAGCGCCGACCACGACCGGGTGGCCGCGTGGGATGCGACGCGTCCGGCCGAGTTCGACACGTTTCCAGCGTCACTGCCTTTCCGCGAATTGCAGGGCGTGGCCGTCCGCGAGGTCCGAGAGCCCGACGTCTTCCGGCATTTTTTCGGTCGTTGACCCCCGCGCGCACGCGACCGAGAGCGCCGGCCGGCGCCCCGCCGTCGAGCCTCCTGCGAGTGGCGTGACATTGTTCTGCCCAACGTTGCGGGCATGCCTCGCGCCCCGCGGGTTGCCCGTGACAATGACAGCGCACCCAGCCGGGGCACCGCCGCGAGCCCA
>Ga0209511_1001708_pt1 | contig 18883 bp, 15 predicted proteins | sample SSSSmetaG_FD_184141 | JGI IMG/M metagenome (GOLD analysis project Ga0209511, IMG submission 184141) | Glacier valley bacterial and archeal communities from Borup Fiord, Nunavut, Canada, to study Microbial Dark Matter (Phase II) - ​SSSS... | ecosystem: Environmental > Aquatic > Freshwater > Ice >...
TTTTTCTCAACACTCGCTACTCGTTACGTGCTACCAATAACTAACAACTAACAACCAACAACTATTATCAGCTTACAGCTTTTCGATTGAATAGGCAAGAATCAAGAAAAAAGGACGAAGGCATTTCATCCTTCATCCTTCCTACTTCATCCTTTCCCCAAAGCCCCTATTTTGTGATAACCCGTGCGCCCCGATCATAGGTGAAATAGTTCCAGGCCCAGTTGGTTAGCACGATTACCCGGTTGCGGAAACCAATCAGATAAATCAGGTGGACAAACAACCAGCCTAACCAGGCAATATAGCCGCTTTGCTTGATACCATAAGCGTCAAACACTGCCGAACGCCGCCCAATGGTCGCCATACTGCCCTTGTCACGGTAATGGAAGGTTGACAAAGCCTTATTCCGAATGGTAGCCAAAATGTTATTCGCGCTGATTTTGCCCTGCTGAATGGCGACCTGCGCCACCATCGGGTACGCCACCGTTTTACCGTCGTGAGTTTTAAAGCCTTCCAGGTAGGCCATATCGCCAATCACATAAACCTCAGGGCGGGTGGGCAACTGCATAGTTTCTTGCACCTTTACCCGTGCCCCTCGAGCCATTTCTACTCCCAGCGTATCGCCTAGCATTGCGCCGCGCACCCCTGCCGCCCAAACGATGGTGCTGGCAGCAATTTCGGTGCCATCTTTTAGCTTCACTACCCCATTTTCGATAGTGCTAACCGGGTTCCCCAGCATTAGTTCAACGCCCATTTTCTGCAACTGCTGGGTAGCCTTTTTCTGCAAACCAGTCGGGAAGGTCGCCAACACTCGGTCACCTGCCTCGACCAGAATAACACGAGCCTCGTTAACATCCAGCATCGGGTAATCCTTGCGTAAGACGTGCCCGATAAGCTCGGCAAAAGCCCCTGCTAACTCTACCCCGGTGGGGCCAGCCCCAATCACCACAAATGTCATTAAACTCTTGCGATGGGCCGGGTCGGGGTCGGATACCGCCTGCTCAAAAGCGGTCAAGGCTTTGTTGCGGAGTTGCACCGCCTCGTTAATATCCTTCAAACCGTTAGTTTGCTCCGCCAGGGCATCATTCCCAAAATAGTTGTTAGCACTCCCCGCCGCCAACACCAGATAATCATACTCAATAGTATGGGGCATAGCGTGACCGTTGGCGTAAATTTGCTTTTTCTCAAAATCAATCCCTTTAACCTCAGTCATACGGAAGCTGACATTCGGGTATTGTCGTAAAATAGCTCGCACTGGATATGCAATAGACTCTGGCTCCAGACCCGCCGTTGCCACTTGGTACAGCAAGGGCCAAAATCCGTGATAATTATTACGGTCTAACACCAGTACATCAACCTCGCTATTTGCCAGTTGACGGGCCACACTCAGACCGCCAAAGCCCGCCCCTATCACCACTACACGGGGTCGCCCATTTTTGGGTAAATTTTCAGACCCAGCTTCTACCTTGTCAGGAGTTAGAGTTTCGAGTTCCATATCAGCCTTGCTTTCACTTATGTTTGTACTTTTGTTCACAATGTAAGTATAAACCCTACAAGCGTGTAGGGCAATAGGTCAAAAGTCCAATCTTTGTGAAATATTAGGCAATGTTTGGGGAATAATTAAAATTTTTCGGGGAAAAGCTGGCGCAAACGGGGGTTATTGCGGTCACGCTGGCTGATAATCGGGTCGCGGTGAGGCCAGGAGACGTTAATATCAGGATCATCCCAGGCTACGGCAAAAGTATCGCTACCGTCATACAATTTCGTAACCATATACATATAATCCAAATCTTCTAGGGCAAAGGCCGAGTTAGCAAAACCTTCGGGAATGTAAAGAGCTTGACGGTTTTCGTTACTTAGTTCAAAGGTAGCATGCTGTCCAAAGGTTGGCGAGTCGGGCCGAATATCCACAATCGCGCTAAAGGCTCGACCACGCGGAACCCAGACGATTTTGTCCCAACGTTCGGCATGCAAGCCCCGTAGCACTCCTTTGACCGAGCGGGAATGATTCACCTGCTGCAAATGGAAAGGTTTACCAATAACCCGGCTAAGTTCCTCAATATTCACAACCTCATCGTATAAACTATTATTGTGCTCAGTGGCGGTAGGTCGCACTAAACGCATCAGGCCCGGTAATTTCGTCTCAAAAAATTTCGTCATTGCCCTCTCGGTTGTCAGAAAAATATTAACAAGGATGAACAGGATATGAAGAAATCCTGAGTTATGAGTGTTGAGTTAGAAAACCCTTAAACTAAAAACTCATAATTCAAACCTCAAAACTTTCCTATCGTCCCCCAACCCCTATAATACCATATTCAACCCGTGATAATTCTAACAATTCATTAATCTGTAAAGTACGTAACTGAAATAGTTCTCGGTTATTTCATATAATGGAGCGTGGTCTAAGCTGCAACCCAGACAGGTTAGAGGAAATTATATCGTTGCAGTGAGTTGTTATTTTGAACCTGAAAAAAACATGGTAGTTAATAGTTGCTTACTTTTAGCCTCTAGCTTGCTTAAATATTTGAGGCAACCATACTTATTAAATTATTTTAACTGTTTATTCACAGATTGTTAACTAAATGTTAATTCATTATATACCCACAGGGAGGATGAGAGTTTCTACAATTGAGGCAGTCAATGGGAGAAATTCTCTCTTCCACACGTTGTAGTAAAAGTATTAGCATAGTAGAGAGAAAATATATGTGGAATAATAACCAGAACGATCACCAGTCGTCGCACATGTTCAACGACCTCAGCCGTCGCCTCGACAAGATTCAAAGTGGAGCCCTTCCCCAACGCTCAGTGCTTCCAGAAGAAATAACTTTTGAAATAGTGGATGCCCTGGACAAATTACAAGAGCCCGGTGATAAGAAAGAGAATAAAAAATAAATCAAAAGGCCCAGGTTTTGCCTGAGCCTTTTAATAATTATATTGGACTTTCGACCACTAACTTTTAACCTTTGACGGTTTAAGTAGTAATATCGCCACAGGAGTCAATATAGTTGGAAGCACCTTTTTGGCCTTGACCATGCACGTTTAGATAAAAGCCACCAGCCGTAACAGTGTTGAAATCTTTATCAACAATGGCCTCGATTTTACCTTTCCCATCTGCGGCGGGAGTTACAATTGGCAAAGGAGCTTCTACCGGGCCCTGTGCCTGACAAGTGCCGCTATGCAGGTGGGCGTTATGGGGTTGAACCGATAGGCCGACCATATCAATTTGGACCTTGATTTTCCCACCCCCCAGGTCAGTTATTACGGCGAAACCGCTGGCCCCACTTTTGTTATTTTCGCCCATAACTATTTTCAGACTTTTGGCCCCGGTGGGCACGTTAATCACGGGCGCGGTAGCCGTAGCCGCCGCCTGAGTAGTAGATTTATTTCCACCCAGCACCACAATACCAACTATACCACCAACTAACACCAGCGCGGCTAAACCGATGCCAACCCACACCAGCGGCGAAAGACCCTTCTTTTTAACGGGTGCTGGCGGGATGGGAGTAGGCGCAGGCGGCGCGGCAACCCCATAGCCCGTAGCTGGTTGTTGATAAGTATAATTTCCCACTGGCGCAGAGGTATTCCCATATTGCGAAGGTGGGTTAGGGGTGTATTGAATCGGTGGATTAAGGGTATATTGCGGATTATTCCCGGAATAGCCCGTCCCACTTGGATAGGAGTTGTTGGACTGACCACCAATCGCCGAGCCCGGTTGAACCACTCTAGTGACAAGAGGGCTTATAGTGGGGCGATATTGCATTTCCTGGGGTGAAACACCTCCAGCAGCCCGATGAAAAGCACCTTCCATATCACCCGCCGAGGCAAAACGGTCTTCTGCCCGCTTGCTCAAAGCTTTCAACAGAAAGGTATTAAGCGTAGGGGGAATGGTGGGGTCGGGCAAGGGCAAGGGGTCGTTAATATGCTTCATGGCAATTTCCCAGCTATCGGTGCCGGAATAGAGTACCCGCCCGGTTAGCAACTGGTACAAAATTACCCCTAAAGAATAAAGGTCAGCCCGAAAATCGGCTTGCCCGCGAAATTGCTCAGGAGCCATGTATAAGGGCGAACCAACCGCCGCCCCGGTCTGAGTCAAACTGACATTCTCACTTAAAGTTTTAGCTACCCCAAAGTCAGCAATTACCGCCCGCCGCTGGTCATACAGCAAAATATTAGCAGGTTTAAGGTCGCGGTGGATAATCCCTTTGGAATGAGCATAGGCGACGGCACTGAGGGTCTGTCCGAAAATATCGAAAGCCTGGGCGCGGGTCAAAGGCTCGCGTTTAATGCGCTCTTGCAAGCTACCTCCCCGCAGGTAAGGCATCGCCAGGAAAAGATAGCCTTTATCGCTGCCATAATCCAGCACTGGTAGAATATTAGGATGGTCAAGGTGCGCGATGGCATGGGCTTCCCGCGCAAAACGAGCTGCCAAATTCATCTCATCATCGGCTACCGAGGTATCTTTAATAACTTTAACGGCGACTTCACGGTTTAGCCTGAGCTGATTCGCCAGCCAAACCTCAGCCATACCGCCCCGGCCAATTAGGGATATTAATCTATAATCGCCTAGTTGCTCATTCTCCAGAGCCATTCTTGGTCTCGCTTTCTGCCATCGCTCACTTCAGTATAAATTAAGGCTATAATATAATAGGTGTGTACATAATAACGCACAATCCCATTGTTATCAATGGTCTGGCTCACATTTCAAACCTTTCAAGAGCAATTTTTGGCGGTTAGCTATTATTGCCAAAAGAACTATTTTCTGCTAACCTTGTACTAGAAACAGCTTTTCAGGCTACAACTTACCAAAAGGAGTGCCAACCGTGACCCAGCTAATGATTGATTTTGCTCGAACTTATACCAACGAGGAATTTGAAGCCTTACCCGCCGACGGTAGGTTACTTGAGCTTATTGAAGGGAAAGTTATAGAAAAAATGCCTGGTGACACTCATGGTAGAATTAGCCGCCGCTTAAATGTTCAACTTGCCCTATTCGACCCTGAAGAAAAATTGGGAGTCCTGTGGCCCGGTACAACCGTAGACCTGGGAGCGGGTTGGCTACCAATTCCCGACTTGCTCTTTATTAAAGCTGAGCGCGTCCCGTCAGAAAGCGAAAAATCCCTCAAGATTGTACCAGATTTGGTGGTCGAAATTCACTCCCCTAGCGATTTGGATAGCAAACCGGGGCGCGATGCTGCCCAGAATAAAATTGCTCAATATCTGGCAAAAGGGGTGCCTATTGTGTGGGCCATTAACCCCCGTGAGCAGACCGTCGAAGTTTATTACCCCAGTCAGAATACCCCTGCCAAAAAGTTAGGAATTGAGGCCGAACTGGACGGGGAGCAGATAATTCCCGGCTTCAAAATCCCCCTCAAAAAACTTTTTGAATAACTAGCGATATTTTAGTAGGGGTGGGTTGGAAACCCACCCGAGGGGGCATCCCTCTGAGTACAGGCAGGACAGGTAAACCCGACCCTACAAATAATTATTCTTTTCAGGATGTAATATGAATTATCCAGGAAAGATATAGTTTTCGTGGCAACTCGTGCAGTACCAGCTAAGCGAGGTAGACCGAAGCTGTAAGGGTCGCCCACAACGGCAAACATAGCCAATAGCACGAGCAGGATTACCCACCAGCAAAGTCTGGTCAGGGACACTGCTGATTACAACCGCCCCTGCTCCAATCATCGCATAATTCCCAATCCGTACCCCCGGCAAAATTATCGCTCCCGCCCCAATTGAGGCTCCATAGCGCACCAGACTACATTCCAGATTATTTTCGTTTAACAGCCGAATTTCCCCATCGATGGTAATAGCACGGGGATAGCGGTCATTGGTAAAGCAAACCTGCGGCCCAATATAAACCCCACCCTCAATCATAACCCCGGAGCAAAGCCAGGCCCGGTCTTGAATAATCACCCGGTCGCCAATAGCCACATCCGACTGAATAATAACCCCTTTGCCAACATAGCATTCCTTGCCCAGGGTGGTGCGCTCGCCAATCTGGGCAGAGTCATTTACCTGAGTCCCTGGGCCAAGCAGGGCCAGTGAGGAAACTACCGCGTCGGAGTGGATATAAATATCAGCCATAATCTGGGTCAATTCCAGTGATCTCACTCGCGTTTCCGGCTCGGCTTGAGTTGCGGTATTGTTAGCTATATTGCCTTCGATAATCGTGAGTTCTTTATCGCCCCGCCGGGTCTTAACGGTACGAACTCGCGAGATTAAGACAGCCATTGTCCAAATTCTCCTATATTAATTTAAAATGCCAGAATATACCCTGTCAAGCGGTTGGTAAGCCCGCCGGAAGTCATAAACTTCCAGGGCCAGTTCCCGCCCCATTTTCGCCAACTTTTGCTGTAATTCTTCTGAGCCGAGTAATTGCAGACAGGCGGCAGCAAATTCCTGAGGTGTATCGGCCAGCAAAGCGGTATTACCATTTTCCAAGCGCACTCCCTCTGCCCCTACCGTAGTCGAAATAATTGGCAGACCGAGAGCCAACGCATCCAGAATCTTTACCCGCATTCCGCCCCCCGATAATAACGGCACAACTAACCCGGCACACTCTTGCAAAACCGGGCCCAACTCCTCCACATAACCCAAAACCTTGATAGCGGGATTCTGACTCGCCATGTCATAAATCTCAGCCGGGGGTTTCGCTCCAATAATCGAATAAGTGGCCTGGGGTTGTTTTTCTTGAATTAAGGGGAAAACCTTTTTGCCAAACCATAAAGCCGCCTCCACATTGGGCGGGTAGAACATCGTCCCTAGACTGACCAGATTCAGCGAATCGGGCTTGAGAGCTAGGGGCTCAACCGCCTCGGCATCCACTCCGATAGGAATAATCGTGGTATTTTGCTGTAGGCTACCAGTGGAATTAATAAGGCCAAGTGCCTCGGCATCCGGCTGACTGACTGCCAGGATCGCTTCAAATTTCCCACAGATCTTTTTCTCATAACGCCGCAACTTGAAAGTTTCCAGCTCTAAAACCAGTCGTTTAGCCGGATTGCGCTGGCCCTTACGAAGACGGTCAGCAATCGTCCAGACGGCGTTATGCTGGTCAAGCAAACGGGCAGTAGCGGGCACAGGTAGGGCAAATTGAGCCATATTTAGCTGGTCGGTATGCACCACACTATACTTTTTCCCGGCAGACATCCGCGCCAATAGTCGGGACATTTCGGGCGATTGGTCACGCACCATCAAAAACGGCTGACCCAGTACCAAACTCTTGAGCAGGGCTTTAACATCCCGCACTTTAGTCCGCACCATCGGGACGGTATGCACCTCGGCGCAATATTTTAACAATTCGTCTACATGCTGTTGAGTATTATCGGCCCGCACAAACGACACCAATGTAATATTATAGTCATGGGCCAGATATTTAATCAGGTTAAAGGTTTTGATTTTCGGCCCAGCATCGGGCGGATAGGGCAGAACCTGGGTCAATAGCAGGATTTCGGGGCGCGGTTTAGGTGTAACCTGGGTAGCATTATCCCCTAACTTGTCTTGCAAAATTCCAGAACGGTCATTCATGCTAAGGGCCTTTAATTCTAAATAAGCACAGGAGGCTGGAAAGTACCAGCCTATCCATCCAGTTTCAGTAAATGTTCCACCGCCTGTAACAAATTAGGCTTAACCAGAAAGGGGGTGGTTTCTTTGCCACTTTGCTGCCAACTATCCCAAGCTTCCTTGCCCCGCCCAGTCAACACCAGAATAGGTTTGCAGCCCGCCGATAAACCCGCCTCAACATCGGTAATATAATCACCAATCAGCCAGCTTTTGGACAATTCTATTTTATAGCGGGCGGTGGCCTGATAGAGCAAGCCGGGGCGCGGTTTGCGGCAGATACAATTTACTTCCGGTCGGTGGGGACAGCAAAAAACTTCGGTAATATCCCCACCACTAGCGCGTACTTCCTTTAGCATGCGGGCATGCAGATAATCTATCTCGGCCTGGGTTGCCGTGCCCCGCCCGATTACCGCCTGATTGGTGACAACAAAAACCTGATGGCCCGTCTTTTTTAATAGGCGCAGGGCTTCCCGTGCCCCTTCCTCAAACTCAAAATCTTGCCAGCGCACCACATGGTCAGCCCGGTTATGGTTAATAACCCCATCGCGGTCTACAAAAACGGCAGGAGTTGGATTAACCCGACGGGCAATCTTTTTTGCAAAATATCTGGCACTATTGGGAGTAAGATTTGTCCCAAGCATCATTTCATTTACACTTTCAAGCGGTTATGGTTGTCGGTGCTTGATTGTCGAAAAAGGTCTAAGGATTGTAGGAGCAGGCTCTGTCCTGCGATAATTTATCGGACGACGGAGCGTCCTCCTACAATTTGGCGGGAATATTGGTTGACGGAGCAACGTCCTACAAACTTTCCCTACCGACAACTGACAACCGATAACCGAACTAGCAACCACCTTCGCTATACTGCCCGGTGCGAGCCTGTATAGTCCGGCGCAGGGTTGTAGAAACAGTGTGTTCCAAAATCATATGGAGGTCTTCCACCGTCTCAATGTTAGAGGCAGGAGTAACGATTCCGTAATCCACCATGCCAGCCAGCTTGCCACCTTTGAAACCAGACCAGCCGATAGTAGTCATGCCAAGAGTTTTGGCAACCTCAACCGCCTTCAAAACATTGGGGGAATTGCCGCTACCACTGATAGACACCAACACATCACCTGGACTAGCCAGCCCTTCCAGTTGACCTGAGAAGCAATTTTCGTAGCTGGTATCGTTAGCCCAGGCCGTAACCTGCGACATACTATCGGTCAAGGCAATTGCCTTGAAAGAAGGGAACCCCGGCATACGGCAGCCTTTGCCCAAATCACAGGCCATATGGCTGGCGGTGGAAGCACTACCACCATTACCACAAATGAATATCATTTTCCCAGTCTGGGCTGCATCCAGCAACACCTCCACAATGGCGGCGACCTGAGCGGGGGAAACGGTAGCAAGGGCGGTCTGTACCCCCGCCAAATAATCATTTATATGTTCATGGGAAACCTCTGCCAAAGTTTCGGTCATCAAATCATTTTCTCGTGTACCATAATCAATCATTTAATCTGCCTCACTCTTAATCTCCGGGGCTTGAAGACAGTGTCTCAAACCTGGGGAGTGCTAAATCTAATATAAAATTCCAAATTTTAATTACCAGTGACCAGCTCCTGGCTTCTGAATATCGTTGCTATGAAAAGCGCAAAGCCTCAAAGCCAAATGAGGATAACATAAGTTTAACTGTTCAGGGTGATAGGAATATGAATGTAGTGTGAGAGGTTGTGAAACTTTTTTAAGCTTGCTATTGGTGGTCAGTGGTCGGAAAAGCTGTCAGCTATTAGTCATCAGCAAAAAGGTTTTTGATTGTTTAAGCTCCCTCTCCTTTTTTAAGGGAGAGGGCTAGGGTGAGGGTTTTTTAACTTACCCCCCGCCAGAAAGCGACGGTATTTTCCAAACCTTGCTGCAAATCAACCTGGGGTTGCCAGCCTAACGTTTCCTGCACCTTCCTGCAATCGAAATAAGCCTGATAAATATCGCCGGGACGTTTGGGAGCGCGGGTAATGGGCACTTCTCGCCCGATAATCGAGGCCAGCCGCTGATAAAGTTCATTCACCGAAGTACCCTTGCCACTTGCCAGACAGAAAATTTCGTTATCGCCACCTTCCAGAGCCAACAAGTTACCGCGTGCCACATCCGTTACATATAAGTAATCTTTCTCCTGTTTACCGTCCCAATCAATTCGCAACTCCCGCCCGTCCAGAATGCGTTTGGCGAAAATAGCAATAACTCCGGCCTCACCATTGGGGTCCTGGCGCGGCCCATAAATATTGCCATAGCGAAAGGCGGTATAGTTCAGACCTTTCGCACTCTGATAGTAACGCAAATAATGTTCCGTGACCATTTTGGTAATGCCGTAGGGCGACTCCGGGAATTGGGCTGAAAGTTCGTTAATTGGCAGGCTGCGGGGCGTGCCATAGGTTGCACCACTACTAGCAAAGATGACTTTACGAGTGCCCGCCGTGACACAGGCTTCCAGAATATTTAATAGCCCTAAAACATTCACATTGGCATCCAACACTGGTTTATCAGTCGAAATTTTAACCGAATGTTGGGCGGCATGCATATCTACCACGTCCGGCTTTTCGGTCAGGATTAATTTTGCCATTTCAGGGCTGCGAATATCCATTTCGTAGAAACGGGCTGCCGGATTAATATTCTCCCGCCGTGCTCCGCCTTCGTCCCACATATTATCTACAACGATAACTTCGTGCCCCGCCGCCAAAAAAGCATCCACCACATGTGAGCCAATAAAACCTGCCCCGCCTGTTACAATGATTTTCACAAATAATCTCCTTGTGTATTTTGTTAGTCGCGAACAATTTCTAGCATTTATTAAACGACCTATTCCAGCCAGTTGTTGCGGTTAATTATCCAAAAGCACTATAACGACTAGAGATTAATGAGGGATGAACGATATTATTAGAGGGATGAAACAACTGAATATAGGCAAGATGAACAAAAAATCACCCAATTAGTAGGGCAAACCTCCAAAATTACAAAGATTAAAACCGAGGCTACGAGGCTAGAACCGAACAGATTTGGCTTCGAGTGAATTGAATTCATTAACATTCAGCCCGCTATTAAGTTTTCGGTTTCTTTTTTGTAATCTGGCAAGCGTATGAAAGTGTAATGTTAAAGCCTTGACAAAGTAATGAAAGTTGTATAAATTTTCATTAATGATTTTTTATAAATAGCTAAGCTATGCAGTTAATGCCTCGGTAAACCTTCTACCTGAATTGTAGGCGTTTGGAACAGCGTGCATAAAGAACAGGTTAGCAAAGCCGCTTTTTTCGTGACAGTAAAGTTGTTGAATTGCCTAATCCCGATTTTTAAATAACCCGTTGTAACAAAGTAGTTTCAGCACAACCTGATATTTCAGTTAGGTAGCAATTTAGCGACTCATTGAATTAGCTGTTCCTTATAGGTAGAATCAGGTTTATCAAGCAACATGATGAAGTTAGCCCTTGATTTACTTTAGTAACGCTGGGAGTTGGTATGAACATATTAATAGTGGAAGACGACTTGATGTCGCGTAAGATGCTGTCTTTCCTTTTGCAGGGGGAAGGCTTTGAGGTCACGCTGACGGATAGTATTAAGAGCGCGCGGGCGGCTCTTGCCAAAGATGTCCCCTGGTTAATTCTGCTCGATGTGGGACTGCCCGATGGGAATGGTTTCACTTTCTGTCGCCAGCTCGCCGAGGAGGAGCCGAACATTCCTGTTATTCTTCTCACCGCTCGTTCTAGCCATGAAGACAAGATTGCCGGGTTCAAACTTGGTGCTGATGATTATATTATCAAACCCTACGACCATAGTGAGCTTATCGAACGGATCAAGGCCGTGTTGCGCCGCACCAGTCGGATGCAACCCCACCTGGTGCAAGACCAGATTCGGGTGGGCGACCTTGAGCTTTTTATGAGTGAGCTAAAGGTTAAAACCGCCGGGCGCAAAACGATTGACCTCACCCCAACCGAAATGAAAATTCTCAGTTGTCTGATGTCAAACGTCGGCAAGGTGCTAAAACGTAGCATCATTGCTGAAGCCGCGCTTGGCTATGACTACGAATGTGCCAGTAATGTGGTTGATGTTTACATCCGCCGCCTCCGCAAAAAACTGGAAGTTAACCCCACTCAACCCAAATATATCGAAACAATTGTCGGAGTTGGTTATCGAATGTCGCGCCCGCAAGGGAGTGTACAAATCGGAACCAAGACCGCCATCGTCGAACGAGTGGGTTAGAGCCCGAAGAATGAAGTATAATGGTAATACCAGCTGCTTCATTCTTTTTTATTGCTTTTTTATAGAGGTAAGATAATGTTAATCGCCAGAGCACCAGTCAGAGTAAGTTTTGCCGGGGGTGGAACCGATATGCCCTCTTACTACGAACAGTATGGCGGGCTGGTCGTCAGTACCAGCATTGACAAATATTTTTACATCCTTATTAACGACCTGGGGGTGGGGGATAGCCAGATTATTTCCGCCGATTTCCAATCTATCTTCTCGGTAGGGGCCGAGGAACATAATAGCGACCTGGTTTGGGAAGGGGATTTGTCTTTACCCAAAGCGGTGCTGGCTCACTTCAAGCCGCGCCAGGGTGAGAATATTTTCATCTCCTGCGAAGTGCCACCCGGTACAGGATTAGGGAGCAGCAGTGCCGCCGCCGTTGGGCTAATTACGGGCCTTTCCCGGCAACGTAATATCGAGCTTTCCAAATTGCAGATTGGCGAGTTAGCCTGTCAGATTGAAATCGAGCGGCTTAAAATGCCCATTGGCAAGCAAGACCAGTATGCTTCAGCATTAGGCGGTCTGAACTTGTTGGAATTTAGCAGCGAAGGGGTGAAAGCCACCCCTATCAAAATTAGCCTTGAAGCCAAAAAGACCTTGAATAGCCGCTTGATGCTCTTTTTCACGGGAGTGTCGCGCAAGTCCACCACGATTTTGCAGGAGCAAAAAGCCTCAATTAACCGGGATGATCGGGAGGTGGTTGAGAACCTCCATTACCTCAAAGAGTTGGCCCTTGAGACCAAACGTTACCTGGAAGATGATAATATAACCGAATTTGGGCGACTGCTGGACGAAGGTTGGCAGCGCAAGAAACGCCTTTCGCCCAATATCGCCAATAGCTCCATCAACGAGGTCTACGAGGCCGCCCGTGCCGCTGGAGCAGATGGGGGCAAGATTACCGGGGCTGGTGGTGGCGGTTTCCTCTTGCTTTGCTGCCCACCCGAAAACCAACCTGCCGTCGTCAAAACCATGCAAGCGCACGGCCTGAAAAAAATGAATTTCCACTTCGAGGAACGCGGCGCACACATCCTCCTGGACGAGCGGGTTGGGGGATAGGAGTTAGGGGGGTAACGAGTAACGAGTGCCGAGTTAAAATAAAGGGTAGACACAAAGGTCTACCCCTACAAAAATCCCCCAACTCAGGGCGACCTGCTGGTCGCCCCTACGAATTCCCCCGATTTTAGATATTCGATTTTAGATTTTAGATTTCCCCAACCCCTATAAAAAGATAGAGGGACGGGTTGCAGGCCCGCCCCTGGTTTAACCCCTGTTAAGGGGTGCCGTTGGGAATTGGTGGATATTAGTTCATTTCCCCGTTCCAGTAACCCACTTTACTTACTGCTAAATTTCAGTTAAAAGTAATAAACACAGCCTGATCTCAACCGCTCTTTCTATTCTTATAGAGTGCGCCGGGTCTAAAATATAGCCGTTTCAGGTTAGGACGAGGGGTAGGATAAGTAACAAAACGGTTGGGCAGATTAATAATCTCTACTAAGACTATTACACTTTTGATTAATCCTATTGTACAGTTTTAACCTAACAGTACACAACAACTAAAAGGTACTATATACCTTAGTAGAATGGTACTAGGTTCTGGTAAGAAAAAGGTACTACTTTGACCAAATAGCAGGTCTATATTAGATTGATTCTACCCTATAAAACCATACGAGCAATATCTATACCAGAGCGACACTCGGCTGACGGAGCAGCCTCCTACGGGTTTTTCGTTATAACTTTCCCTTATAAGCGAATATGATATATTATTCCTAGAGTGTCGAGGGTATTTCGGATTGGAAAGGGGATATAGATTCTTGAGTGAAAAACTGGTACTAAAGGAAAATCTGGTCTTTCTGGTTACTCGCAGTGACGGCGACATCTGGCAAACCGACCAGGAGGGCCTGGGAATGTATTATAAAGACACGCGCTACCTGAGCATTATAGAAATGAAGGTTAGCGGGCAACCACCAGCCTTGCTTAGCTCCTCCGGTGAGTTTAACTTTATGGCGAACATTCAATCCGCCAACCCCCTGATGCGCGTACCCGGTGATAAACCAGACGAGCAACTGACCTTATTGCCCCGTAGCATCAGCATCCGCCGAAACCGTTTCATTGAGGACGGGCTACATGAACGAATAGGTTTCTATAACTATAATTCTTTTCCTGTGACGCTGGAACTTAGCTTGCGTTTTGGGAGTGATTTCCGCGATATGTTTGACGTGCGGGGCTATAATCGGGTGAAACGGGGCGAGATTATGCCACCCAATTGGGATGGTAGCCGCTTGCGCTTTAGTTACGCCGGGCTGGACGGGCTGGAACGTTTCACCGATATTCATTTTGACTGTGTGCCGGACGAAGTAATCCCTATCTTTGGTCTCAACACCTCCACCCGCGAGGTTTTGGCCCAACGCGCCAGCCTGCCCGACTCTACTTCCAGCGTCGCCGCCCCCACCGTACATCCTGCTGTCGCCGAAGTTCGGTTTAAATTACATCTACAATCTTTTACCCCCCTGGCAATCACCTATCATGCTATTCCACAGGGCTTGGGCAACGGCAACAACCCGATGGCCGAAACTTTTGATATGGGGGCGCGGCGTATGAAGGTGGCTTACGAGAGTTGGTTCAAAGAGTCCACTGCCATTATGACTGATAACGAGGTATTTAATACCTTTGTCCAACGCAGCATCTATGACCTGCGGATTTTGATGGAAGAGCTACCCACTGGACTATTCCCGGTAGCGGGGATACCCTGGTTTGCCGTACCCTTCGGGCGAGACGCGGCGATTACCGCGATGCAAACCCTGATTTTTGACCCGCAGATTGCGGTGGGGACATTGCGTTTTCTGGCGCAATACCCTGGCGACGAGGTTAATCACTGGAACGAGGAGGAGCCGGGGAAAATTCTGCACGAAATCCGGGCGGGCGAAATGACCGTGCTGAAAGAGATGCCCCATGTTCCGTATTATGGGGCGGTGGATAGCACCCCGCTTTTCCTGATGCTGTTCGCCGAGACCATGCGCTGGCTGGATAGCGACCAGCTTTACAAGGAGTTATTGCCCGTCGTAAAAGGCGCGCTGGATTGGATTGATAAATACGGCGACGTGGACGGCGATGGTTTCATCGAATTTGAGTGTCATAACGAGCGCGGGGTTAAAAATCAGGGCTGGAAAGATAGTGCTACCTCGCTGCAATTCCCCGACGGCACTTATCCAAAACAGCCTGTAGCCTTGATTGAGGCTCAGGGCTATGTCTACGCCGCCAAAGTGGGAGTGGCGGAAGTAGCTGAGCGGCAGGGTGAAAAGGAGTGGGCCGCCCAATTGCGCCGGGAAGCCGCCGAACTCAAGCGAAAATTTAACGATGCTTTCTGGATGCCGGATGAACAATTTTTTGCTCAGGCGTTGGACAAGGATAAACGTCAAATTCCCAGCATTACCTCCAATCCGGGTCATTGCCTGTGGTGCGGTATTATTGACGACGACAAAATCGAGCCTGTTATCAAACGATTATTGTCGGAGGATATGTGTAGCGGGTGGGGCTTGCGTACTCTCAACTCTGCCGCCCCCAGCTTTAACCCCATGAGTTATCATAACGGCAGCGTCTGGCCGCATGATAATTCGCTGGTGGCGCATGGCATGAAACAGGCTCATTATAGCGAGGGGGCCACCAATCTCATATCGCAAATATTTGGCGCGGCCCAACGTTTCAAGTATTATCGTTTACCAGAACTATTCTGCGGTTTCCAACAGGATAACCGTTACTATAGCAGTCCGGCGGAATATCCGGTAAGCTGTAGTCCGCAAGCCTGGACGGCGGGGGCGGCCTTGCTCTTCATCCAGACCCTGCTTGGGCTGGAAATTAAAGCGGGGGCGAAGCGCATCACCTTGCGGCCCTACTTTCCCGACTATCTTACCTTTATCGAGTTGCTGGAGTTGAATGTGGGCAATCAGCATGTCAGCTTGCGGGTTACGCGCCACGAAAACCACTATCAACTTGAGGTTCTAGCGAATACCACCGATTTGGAGGTTATTCTTTTTAGCAATCACCATCGAGTTTAAAAGAGCCACTGCACTGTTCTACGGGCGGCAGGCTAATTTTGAAAGGAAAATAATATGTCAAAGATGACACTGGAGCGGGAAGCCAAACGGACTATCCCGGAACTGAAGGGGCGAAAGGCAGCCGCCAACGCACCCCGCATTACGATGGTCACAGCCTACGACTATCCTACCGCTTTGCTGGCTGACCGAGCAGGGATGGATATGATATTAGTAGGTGACTCGCTGGGGATGGTGGTGCTTGGTTACGATAGCACTACCCCCGTGACAATGGAGGAGATGTTACATCACGCTAAAGCCGTCCGGCGCGGGGCGAAAAACGCGGTACTGGTGGGCGATATGCCGTTTGGTTCGTTTAACGCCAGCCCCGAAGAAGCTATCCGTAACGCTGTTCGCTTCCTAAAAGAGGCCGGGATGGATGCCGTTAAATTAGAGGGCGGGGTAAATCAGGCGGAGACGGCACGGGCATTGGTACGGGCTGGTATCCCGGTGGTGGGTCATATCGGATTATTGCCCCAGTTGGTGTCGGCAACGGGCGGTTTCAAGGTGCAGGGGCGCAACGAGGAAGGGGCCCGTCAATTGTTAGAGGATGCGCGCGCATTGGAGGAAGCGGGCTGTTTTGCCATCGTAGTGGAGGCTGTGCCTGACCGTCTGGCAACCCTCATAACCCAGAGTGTACAGATTCCTACCATTGGCATTGGGGCGGGGGCAGGTTGTGACGGGCAAGTGCTGGTGATGCACGACCTGATTGGCCTATTTGACCGTTTCACTCCCCGCTTCGTCAAAAAATACGCCAACGTCTATGATATCATTGAGGAAGCCCTTTTACAGTACAAAAATGAGGTCATTGAGGGACAATTCCCCGCCGCCGAACACAGCTTTACCATCAAAGATGAGGTTTTAGAACGGGTCTACGGGGAATAAAGAATAAAGAAGCAAGAATAAAGAATTTCGTAGGGGCGTGGTTTCCGCGCCCTGCATCGGGAAATTCGCAGGAGGTTGCTCCGCCAACCGATAACCAACTAAAATCGAATATTTAAAATCGGGAATCTTCGTAGGGACACAATGTATCGTGTCCGGGGCTAGGGGTCTTCGGCCTTTGACTTTCGACTTTTGACTTTTTAACAGGAGATTATTTTGAAAATTGGCATAATTGGCAGTGGGGTGGTCGGGCAAACGCTTGGTACAGGTTTAGCGGCTTTGGGCCACGAGGTTAAAATCGGCTCTCGCGAACCTAATAGCGAGAAATTGTTGGAGTGGCAGGCCAAAACTGGCGACAAGGCTTCCACCGGGACTTTCGCCGAAACTGCCACTTTTGGAGATATGGCAATTATCGCTACCCTGTGGGATGGTACGGAACATGCCTTGCAACTGGCGGGCCCTGATAGTTTGGCGGGCAAGGTCGTTATTGATGCTACTAACCCCCTCAAGTTTGGCCCAAAAGGGCCAGAACTGGCTATTGGCTTTAGCGAGTCTGCCGGGGAGCATGTTCAGAATTGGTTGCCCCAGGCGAAGGTAGTCAAAGCCTTTAACATCGTGACCGCCCCCTTGATGATTAACCCTGGGCTTTTGGGCGAAACTCCTGATATGTTTATCTGCGGCAATGATGAGGGGGCAAAGCAGGAAGTAACTGACCTACTTGCTACTTTAGGTTGGCCTGTGATAGACCTGGGCACCATCGAGGAGTCGCGGCTAATCGAGCCAATCGGGATGGCCTGGGTAAAATATTATTTCAAGACCCAGAACTGGCAGCACGCCTTCAAACTCATCCGTAAACAGGACTAATTTTGCTGAGTTTTCGCCCATCTCTATAAAACAAACAATTCGTAGGGGCAGACCTCCGTGTCTACCCTCTTAACAGGCAACAATGTCCAACCCTAACCAAATCCAAACCATCCAAACGGCCTTAAAGAAACTAAACGAAATCAAGGACGAAGCCGCCTTTGAAATCCCCCCAATCCTTGACGACCCCCAAATTATTGGTTCATTATTGGAAATTTATATTAATACCGACCCCGAAACCCAGCAAATAATTATTTTCGTTATAAGAAACTTTGATGTTATGGGGACAAATGAACTGCTGGCCCTTCTCAAAAAAACTTATAACAAGCTCAATTATGCCAGTCAACAAAACGCCGAACAGATGGGGTTTTTCCGACAACAATCCCTGAAAAGAGATGTCAGAACAACAATCCTGGATTTACAAAACGGAAAAAGGGGAATAACAACTAAAAACAAAAACAGTGTTGGAACTGTTATAAATTTCTATAAAGCCATTTTGCTAAATCAAACCATTTCAACGATATTAGAACAATGCGGGAGTGTGGCAGTCCCGACTCTGACTAACGCCTTATCGGACGAGCTTAATGTCATCAGGCAAACCGTTGCCAATGTTTTGGGAAATATTTGCGATACCAGAGCCATCGCGCCCTTAATCAATACCCTTCAAACTGAAAATGACAACCCTGTTTGTCAGGCAATAATAAATGCTTTAGCTAAATTTGGCGATGAGCGAGCCATCCAGCCCATTATTAATACTATTTCCCGAAAGAAGATATACCAAAGTCACGAAACCGCATTGGCTTTGAAAGGCTTCGGTAAACCCGCCATCGAACCCCTGTTGGAATTATTGAAAAATGGAAACGAATATGCTAGAGAATCTGCTGCTTTTATCTACATCCATGTTAATGATGAGAGAACCGTCCCGGCATTACTTTCAGTTATAAATGATGATGAAAGCCCTAAAGTACGTGAACAAGCACTAATTTCTTTAGGTTTTTTCAAGGATGAAGGTTTGCTAGAGCCGCTTATCCAACTTTTAAAAGACCAGAATGATAAAATCCGTGAAAATGCTTTAGAACAACTGGATAAATTCGCTAAAGGTAATGAACGTTTATTGGAGCCCTTAACTGAGGCGTTATTTGACCCAACCTGGAAAAACAATTATTACAAACGAGCTGATTTACTTGCTACTTTAGGAGAAAAAGCCCTTGAGCCATTACT
>Ga0209511_1001709_pt1 | contig 18877 bp, 9 predicted proteins | sample SSSSmetaG_FD_184141 | JGI IMG/M metagenome (GOLD analysis project Ga0209511, IMG submission 184141) | Glacier valley bacterial and archeal communities from Borup Fiord, Nunavut, Canada, to study Microbial Dark Matter (Phase II) - ​SSSS... | ecosystem: Environmental > Aquatic > Freshwater > Ice >...
CATCGGCCAGGGCGGTCATAACTGAAAAAATTGAAAGCCCTGTATTTGGTAGCTTTGATGAAATTGTTTTTATTAGGGGTGTTTTCATGGTATATAAAAAATCTTTGAATCGAAAACGGCCAATAATTATTTCTTATCGGGTTAGTTAAAATTTAGAAAAGTATCGTTAGCTTGATTTTTAACGCTTTCTTTTGTGTTTCGTTTTACCTTATAATGCGTAAATTCTTATTTTTATTTTCCTTGACGGCTTTTATTTTTTTATCATGCTCAAAACCAGGTAAAAAAAATACTATTCCCATGATTGGTTTCCTTGATGCATTTCAGGATGAGACAATCGATCAGGCTCATATTGGATTCTTAAAAGCACTTAGCACGGCCGGATTCGATGAAAAAAATAAAACGCTTGTTGTTTTATATAAAAATGCCCAGGGTAATGAAGCAACACTCAATCTGGCCCTGAGTTATCTTTTACATCAGAACCTACGTCTGCTAGCTACCAATACAACTTTACCAACAATTGCTGCCATTAAAAAAACGGTGAATTTTCCTGTTTTTATGATGGTTTCTCCAAGCCCTGAGCTTGCAGGTTTGCTTGATTCATCAGGGTCTGCACCTTCAAATTTATTCGGTGTTTATGAAAACCTTGATTATATCGCTACTTCAGCCCTGATTGTTCATCAGCTATTGCCCGCTGTAAAAAGAATGGGTGTGATCTACAGTCAGGGTGAGACCCAGTCAGTACTCGCTTTAACCAAGCTTCAAGATGAATGTAAAAAACAACAGATTGAACTGGTTATTTTACCCGTAAATAGTTCGGCAGAAACCCAGCTTGTTGTTCAGGCACTTACCCATCAGAAAATTGATGCTTTTTTTGCCCTCCCCGATAACAGTGTTTTTGCTTCATTCGAAAGTATTCTTAAAATATGTAATGCTCACGGTATTCCAATATTTACTAGTGAAGAGGGGCTTGTTAAGCGGGGGGCACTGGCCGCATACGGAGCAGATATTTACCAGTGGGGGTACCAGTCAGGTGTCCAGGCAGCAGATTACCTGAAAACAGGTAATCTGACATTATTAAAACCTGCACTGGTAATAGCAAGAAGAAAAGTTTTCAATCAGCAGGTAGCAAGGGCATACGATGTGAATATCCCGGCAGGATTTATAAATGTATCACATTCAAATGCTGTTAATTTTTCTGATATAAAGCTCAACTTAAATAAATCAAAACACAGCATTTCGGCTGCTGGCTATTATATCGATGCCTTATTGCTTGGTTTGGCCCTTGCCTCTCTTTCAATAGGTGTTTACTTAAGCCTGAAAATCTTTAATATTCCTGATATAACAACAGACGGGAGTTATACTCTGGGGGCCTCAATTACTGGAATCATGTTGCTTCATGGAATAAATACCTGGTACGCCCTTTTATTTTCTTTTTTAGGTGGAGCAGTTGCAGGTACAGTTACGGGTATTATCAATACAAAGCTCAGGGTAAATTCGCTACTTGCTGGTATCTTAGTGATGACAGCTCTTTACTCCATCAATATTACGATCATGGGCCGCTCAAATATTCCAATTTCAGCAGAAAATGATTTTTACACCAAACTGAGCTTTATTCCGACAGACTTTCGGGCACTTGTTAGTATTATAGCCTTCATTGGTTTTTTATGGCTGATTATTTCCTATTTATTGAGAACTGATTTTGGCCTTGCCATGCGTGCAACCGGGAATAGTGAAAGTATGGTTCGTTCTTTAGGTGTAAACACTGTTCGAATGAAAATCACTGGTCTGGCAATTTCAAATGGGCTCGTGGGTGTCAGTGGATTTCTTATTTCACAATACCAGGGTTTTGTAGATATCAATATGGGTATTGGCATTGTCATAACAGGGCTTGGCTCAGTTATCATTGGTGAAACCATCATGGATATGCTTCAGGTGAGGCAAGTGGGCCTGAGAATAGCCGGTGTGATTCTCGGCTCAATTATTTTTCAGTTTTTACTTGCGGCAACCCTGGCTCTGGGTGTTGACGTGAATCTGTTAAAGCTAACTACATCAGTATTGGTATTAGTGGTGGTAAGTATTCCTGGTCTTCGGGTTTACTATAAATAAGAATTATGATCGGGATTGAAAATGTTTCTAAAACCTTTTTTGCTAACGGCCCAAGAGAAGTCAGAGCCCTGAATAATATAAACCTGCAAATTTCCCCTGGAAAATTTACAATTCTAATAGGCACCAATGGGTCTGGTAAGTCTACCTTGTTAAATATGTTAACAGGTAGTGAAAAACCCGATACTGGTAAAATCTTCATCGGGGGAGTGAATATTATTCCCCAGCCTGAATACCAGAGAAGTAAATTCATTGCCCGGATTTTTCAGGATCCATTAATGGGTACAGCTCCTGATCTGTCTGTAATCGATAATTTCAGACTCGCCTCACTGAGAACTAAAGCAAAATCGCTCACGATTGGAAAAACTTCAGGGTTCAGAATATTTGTTCAGGATAAGATTGCCCAATTAAATATGGGGCTGGAAAACAAGATAGACCAGCTAATGGGTAATCTATCTGGAGGACAAAGACAGGCGCTGACACTTATTATGGCAATCATGGATGAATCTAAATTACTGCTTATGGATGAGCCTAATGCAGCACTTGACCCATACGCAAGCCAGGTTATACTTGAAAATGCCCAAAAGATCATAGCCGATCATAATCTGTGCAGTATTATGGTAACCCATAATCTGAAAGATGCAGTTAAATACGCCGATCACCTGATCGTTATTAAAAACGGGATGATTCAGCAAGACAGGCAGATTATTAACAGGTCATCTTTATCAGTTGCTGAATTATATAGCTTTATGGAGTAATTTATCAAGACGGCCGAGCTTTTAAAACAGTTACTTCTATGCGATACTTGCACTTGATAATTTCAGGCATAAGTTTTGAGTTTATATCTTCAAAACCGGTCAATATAAGACGCATATGGAAACTCAAACTAAGGAAATCGCCCTAAGTAAATTAGTAATTCTTGCAACTATTGCCGGGATGAGGTCAATGTTGGCGCCTGCTCTTCTTGCCCTAAACTTAAATCAAAAAGATAAGAAACTATTTAATCAGGAAGGAATAGGATTTTTGGCAAATCCAACAACTACAAAAACGCTGGCAATTATGGCTACCGCTGAGTTAGGTCTTGATAAATTGCCTTTTTTACCTTCACGCTTGTCAAAACCGCAGTTTACAGGTCGGGTTTTAATGGGTGCTACCGTTGGAGCATTAACCTATCAGCTATCTGGTGAAAAAGCTACTGAAGGCGCAATCGTTGGAAGTTTGGTTGCAGCCTCATCTTCTTTATTGTTTTTTACCCTGAGAAAGGTACTGGGTAAATCACGTATTTTGCCAGAGCCCCTAACAGGTCTTGTTGAAGATATGTTTGCTTTTTACCTTGCAGGAAAATTTTTAAAACTCAATAATCAGGTGGAATCAGATAATGATTTAACATTGCTGGTCGAGCTAGAGCGCATTTGATGGCTGGTTTAGCTGCAAAATTCAAAGTTTTGAAGAAATGTGCATAAAATTATTACATTTTATCTCATTGTAAAATGATGCCAAACTTTTAAGCAAACTTTAATTTTCTTTTTATAATTATAATGATGCTTAGGTGAAATTTATGATAATTGTAATAATTGTTATTAAGACGCTTGATAAAATACAAATCTTATTTTATCTATGAGAATATTATCCTTTAAATTTTGTTTCAAGAATGCATTGTATTTACATTTATATAGCATTTAACTAGTAATTAACCAAGCAATTTAAGCATGAAAAAAAACTTACTCTTAAGGTGGGCTGGGACCCTTCTTATATTATTTGCATTGTCTCCCGTCTTTGCGCAAAACAAAACCATTTCTGGAACTATAAAAGATAACCAGGATGGTACCTCAATAGCCGGGGCATCAGTTCTTGTGAAAGGAACTACGATTGGTGGTAAGACAGACGGTAATGGAAATTTTTCAATTTCGGCACCTCAGTCTGCTGAAACACTTGTTGTTTCTTTCATTGGTTATACCAATCAGGAAATTGCAATTGCAGGCCGGTCAACAATCTCTGTTGCGATGGCCCCTAGTAATACAGCCTTGAAAGAAATTCAGGTTGTAGCAATCGGTTATGGTACGGCAAGGAAAAGGGATCTTGTTTCATCTGTCGCCACTATCACAGCCAAAGATTTCAATAAGGGTTTAATCACAGCTCCTGACCAATTATTACAAGGAAAAGTTGCTGGTCTAGAAATTACTCAAAACAGTGCGGCTCCGGGTTCTGCAAGTACCATTGTTATCAGGGGTAATGGATCTCTACGTTCAGGTGATGCTCCGCTGTATGTAATAGACGGAGTTCCGCTTGATGGCCGTTCAGCTACGCCCGGTCTGAATATTTCAGGTGGTGGTTATGGTTCAGCTGCAGAGGTTAACCCATTGCTGTACATCAACCCAAATGATATTGCTCAGATTGATGTGTTAAAAGATGCTTCTGCAACTGCTATCTATGGATCAAGAGGAGCAAATGGTGTAATTGTTATTACCACCAAACGCGCTGCCTCTGGCACCGGTACTCACCTTGAATTTGGTACAAATTTTTCATCTAACGTAGGTTATATGAAAAAGTACAAGGTATTTGATGCTGCAGGCTACAGATCGGCTCTAAATACCTATGGCATTGCTAATCAGAAAAATCCGCTTGATGATGGTGGTTCATCTGATGCGCTGAAATCAATCACTCAGAATACGCTCTCACAAGATTATCACCTTGCTTTAACCGGTGGTAATGAAGATGGCCGTTTCAGAGCCTCATTTCTTGGCTCACAGAATAAAGGGTTCATCAGAAATACCTCACTTGCTAAATTCATTGGCACATTTGGCGGGCAGTACAAGTTTCTTGATAAAAAATTATCAATTGATTTCAACCTGATTGCAGGTCACGTTACCAATAATTATGCACTGATTGGTAATAGAGCAGGTGCAGCTGGCGATTTGATTTCTTATGCCCTGAACTGGAACCCAACTTCTAATATTTATGCGAAAGATGGTTCTTACAATCTCCTGAGTCATTCGATTCCTAATCCGGTTGCTGTAACTGATGCTTTTCACGATCAGTCAAATGTTGAAAATTACCTGGGTAATATCAGCGCAGCTTATAAAATTCTTCCAAACTTAGAGTATAAGTTTTTATATTCCATAAATCATAGCACAGGATTAAGAAACACCAGTGTAGATGGTTTTCTTCCGCTACAGGGAACTTTAAATGTGGGTCTTGCAGCAATTGGTACTGCTATTCTTACTTCTGCAACCTATCAGAATACCCTGAATTATAAGGCAAAAATTACAACAGGTTTGAATCTTGATGTTGTTGGTGGTTATGAGTATTATAAAACTAATTATTCAAGCACAAACATCACCAGTAATGGCTTTGGAACTAATTTGACTCAGCAAAACCGTACGCCAATTCTATATACTAGTATTTTCCAAAGTGCAGCTAATATTTCAGCTTTAAATTCATTTGCAGACCCAAGTGTTGAAATCCAGTCATATTTTGCGAGAGCGAATTTTAATTACCTTGACAAATACTACGTGGTTGCAACTGTTAGAGATGATGGCTCAAGTAAATTTGGTTCAAACAATAAATATGGGATATTCCCCTCAGTAGGTGTTAAATGGGTACTTAAAAATGAGAATATATTAAAAGATAATACGACCGTTTCTGAACTTGCTTTAAGAGCTTCATGGGGTATAACAGGTTCTCAGTCATTTCCTGCAGGAGTTTCACAAGCTCAGTTTGCCTTAAATGCTGGAGGTGGTGGTCAGCAGATCGATATTCCAAATCCTAATCTGAAATGGGAAAAAACTACCCAATATAATCTTGGCGTAGATTTTGGTTTTTTAAGTAACCGGATTTCTGGAAAAATTGATCTATACAATAAGAATACAACAGATTTATTATTTGCTAATGTTCCGATTGTTCCGTCTCCAAACGTAATCAGATATACAAATGCACCTGTAAACCTGATTAATAAAGGAATTGAACTATCAATGGGTGGTGCTGTAATTCAAACTCCTGATTTAAACTGGGAAGTGGATATCAATGTAGCTTACAATAAAAATATTCTGAAAAATTATCCTGATGCATTAATCCCAACCGGTGGGATAGATGGTCAGGGAGTATCAGGTACTTTTGCCCAGGCAATTGCTAATAATCAGCCTGCCGATGTGTATTATTTAAAACAGTTTCAGGGTTATGATGCAACTGGTCATCAGATCATTGCTTCACAGCCATCATTTCAGGGTGATCCAAATCCACATGTGATCGCAGGCCTAAGCACCACACTTACGTATAAAAAGTTCTCCTTATCAGTCAATGGTAGCGGTCAGTTTGGTTACTTGATCTATAATAATACATCAAATACAATTACCAATATCAGTAATATTGCAAACGGTAAAAACGTGTCTTCTTATATTCTTGGTACACCTGAAAGCATTACTGATGGTGCTGTTGGTTCAAGCAGATACCTTGAAAGTGGTAATTATTTCAAACTTAGAAATGCTACAATTACCTATACAATCGGCAATATTGGTAATTACCTGAAAAACCTTCGAGTATTTGCGAGTGGCACAAACCTGTTTGTTTTAACTAAATTCAGAGGTTTTGATCCTGAAGTAAATATTGACAAGAGTAATGGTTCAGGTTACCCATCGCGAAATATTGAATATACGCCGTACCCAACCCCAAGAATGTTAAATTTTGGTTTTACTGCAGGATTTTAATTTTAAAACAAATTTTTTAACAAAACTACTATTTAAAGTTTTATAACTAAATACCATGTTATCTGTTAAAATAACACAATCAATTTACACGAAATGAAAAAATATACTTACTTAAAGGCAACAGCTGTTGTCTTTTGTGTGTCGGGCATCTTTGCGTGCACAAAATTAGATCAGAAGTTAAATAGTTCATTTACAGCATCTCAGTATGCTGGTGCACTGGGTACATCAACGTTGCTTCATGCAGCTTATGTTGATGTAGGCGCGCCGTATACCGATCTTGCAGGTGTATTTGCACTTGAAGAAGTTACGACCGATGAGGCACTTATTCCAACAAGAGCAGGTGACTGGGATGATAATGGTAAATGGCGTGCATTGCACCAGCAAACCTATACTGCTGATGCAGTTGATGTAATTCTTTCTCAGTTTACCAACCTGAATACGTTAAGCTTTGATGCAACAAATGTTCTTGCATTTAACCCTACTCCGGGTCAGGCTGCTGAAGCCCGTTTTTTACGCGCATTGTCACTATATCAGCAACTAGATTTATTTGGTCAGTATGCTTATAGAAGTGCTGGTGAGGATTTATTAAAACCATCTAAAGTTTATACTGGGGAACCAGCTGTTCAGTTGATCATTTCTGAACTTACCTCTATATTGCCAAACCTACCTATGGTTAATACTGTTTCAATAGCCAGTCAGGATGCAGCTAAAGTTTTATTAATGAAAACTTACCTGAACCATGGTGCATTTGTTAACCGCATGTCACCAACGTTTGCTGATGCTGATATGCAGCAGGTAATTACCTTAGGTAATAGTTTGATGACTTCTGGTCGTTACACATACATGAAAAATTACTTTGACAATTTTAGCCCAACGAATTCAAATTCAACAGAGAATATTTTTGCTTATCCAAATACTTCAGGTACAAAAGCTGAAAACTCTGGTGTAACTAACCGCTGGTACCCTACGCTCCACTATAATTCTTTTGGCGCAAAAGCTCCGGCATCTGGTTGGAATGGTTTTTCAACTGTTGCTGATTTTTACAATTCATTTTCACTGACAGGCAAAACAACGATGTCAATTGCTGACTCTACTGTTGATCCTAGAATGGGAGAGCGTTTCTACAAAGGCGTTACTGATGTTTCAGGTATGAAACCTGGTTTATTAGTTGGTCAGCAATATGATCAGAATGGAGTAGCATTACTTGATAGAAAAGGTAATCCACTTGCGTTTGATCCTAATATTGCCGCTAACTTAAAAGAAACTGGTAATAATCTTGAGGTTACTGGTATCCGGGTTTTAAAATATGGTCCTGATTTTTCAGGATTGGACCATGCTAATTATAATGGCTTTGCAGGTAACTGGGTAGTTATCTTCAGATACCCTGATGTAGTATTAATGGTTGCTGAAGCTAAAATCAGGTCTACAGCTGCTGATATGGGTGGGGCTTTGATGCTTGTTAATTCACTCAGATCGGCTCGTGGTGCAAGTCCAATGACGATGCTTCCGCTGTCTAACCCATCAAATGTTTCTGACCCAAATACCCTGCTTGCAGAAAGAAGTCGTGAACTTTACTGGGAATCAGTTAGAAGAACTGACCTGATCCGTTTTGGAATGTTTATGACGCCCTGGGCATACAAACCAGCATCTGATGCACATTATATGCTATTTCCATTACCCTCATCAGCAATTGCTGCGAATCCTGCATTGAAGCAGAATCCAGGTTATTAATTAATTAGCTAAATTTTTTTTTAAGAGACAAAGGTTATTTTTTAATAACTTTTGTCTCTTTCTTATTTATATCAAGCCTGTGCTCAAATTGCCGAAGCTATTATATTTCATATTTTCTCCCCTATTTTGTCTGATCGTCTTTTTTTCGTGTAATAAGAAGAAAGATCTCACCTTATACACCCTTGAAACCAGTACTGGAATTAACTTTACCAATAAGGTTACCGATACTAAAACTGATAATACGATTCTTTTCAGAAATTACTATAATGGGGGTGGGGTAGCGATCGGTGACTTGAATAACGATGGTTTGCCTGATGTCGTTATGACATCAAATATGGGTGATAATATCCTTTATCTGAATAAAGGGAATTTTAAGTTTCAGGATATTACAAAAGGTTCAGGCTTTCGTCAGGATAAAATGTGGAGCACCGGAGTGGTGATGGTAGATATTAACGGTGATGGCTGGCTTGATATTTATATTTGTAACTCTGGTAATATGAGCAATGGCAATCGCCGTAATAAGCTCTATATTAATAATCATGACCTTACATTTACCGAATCAGCAGCAAAATATGGGCTTGATATTTCTGCCTATAGTACCCAGGTTTCCTTTTTCGATTATGATGGTGACGGTGATCTTGATTGTTTTGTGATCAATAATAGCCCTGTACCAATCAATCAGTTAAATTTTTCTAACCGGCGTGACTTGCCTGATAGTACACTTAAGATTGCTAAAAATCTGAAAGGTGGGGGTGATCATTTGTATAGAAATGATAATGGCGTATTTAAAGAAGTAACCAGAGCCGCAGGCATACATGGTGGGCTCATCAGTTTTGGGCTTGGTGTCTCGGTAAGCGATATCAATAATGACGGCTGGCCTGATATTTTTGTTTCCAATGATTCGTATGAGCGGGATTATCTCTATATAAATCAAAAAGACGGCACCTTTAAAGATGAGATGGAGAACTGGTTTCAACATACCTCATTCTCTTCAATGGGCGCTGATATTGCCGATATAAATAATGATGGTTTTCCTGATCTGTTTACTACCGATATGTTGCCGGGTGATAATTACAGGTTGAGAACGATGGGAGCCTTTGATAATATCAGCATGTTTGATGCAAAAGTCAAATCTGGCTTTTATTACCAGTATCCTAAAAATTGCCTTCAATTAAATAATGGGAACGGCAAGTTTACCGATATCGCCAGATATAGCGGGGTGGCTGCCACAGACTGGAGCTGGGGAGCGCTTTTGTTTGACATGGATAATGATGGGTATAATGATTTATTGGTCTGCAACGGCATTAACCGCGATGTAACCAACCTCGACTTCATGGATTTTTTTGCCAATGACGTCTTGCAAAATATGGCCCTTACAGGCAAAAAGTATGAGCTTGACAAGCTTTTAAATGCGATACCTCAAACACCTATTGCAAAAAAAGTATTTAGAAATGAACATCAGCTAAATTTTAAAGACGTTGGCAATGAATGGGGTTTTTCACAACTAAATAATTCAAACGGGGCAGCCTATGGTGATCTTGATAACGACGGCAGTCTTGATCTGATTGTTAATAATGAAAATCAGGTAGCATCAGTTTATAAAAATCATTCAAGAGAGATTAATACCAATAATTATATCGCTTTTAATTTAAAAGGCACAGGTAAGAATACATTTGCCATTGGAAGCCGGATCCAATTATTTATTGGCGATCAGATTTTGACACGTGAGCTATTTCCGAGCAGGGGCTTCCAGTCTTCTGTTGATTATAAATTACTGTTTGGGCTGGGAAAAACTACATCAATTGATTCAATGATAATCCGCTGGCCCGATCGCACACAGCAAACGATGATTCATCCGGCCATAAATAAAATACACCGACTTGATCAAACCAATCTGATCATTCAGACTGCAGGGAAAACTCAGGTTGCCGGGAAACCTCAGACTTCGCTACCCCAGACTTATTTTTCGCCCTTAACAGCTCATTTCGATAAACATGTAGAGAATGAGTACCAGGACTTTTATGCTGAAAGAGGTATCCCCCGGCTTTTATCAAAAGAAGGCCCTAAAGTTGCAGTTGGTGATTTGAATGGTGATAAGTTGGCAGATTTATATATTGGTGGTGCCAGAGGTACGATTGGTCAGGTTTATATGCAAACCCCCGACGGTTCATTTATTAAGAAAGCAGAGCCTGCCTTTCAACCTTTTTCTTCATTTGAAGATGTTGCTGTTTTGTTTTTTGACTATGACCATGATGGAACCCTTGATCTGCTGGTATGCCCGGGAGGTAATACAACACCTGTAAATACGTTCGAATTACAATTCCGCCTCTTTAAAAATGATGGTAAAGGTAATTTCACATTGGTAAATGGAGCTTTCCCTCACAATGAAATGAATATATCGGTTGCCATAGCAAATGATGTGAATGGTGATGGTTTCCCTGATCTTTTTATTGGCTCGCGTAGTGTTCCTGGTAATTATGGTAAAGACCCCCAGAGTTATTTATTCATAAATGATGGTAAAGGTCATTTTACAGATATGGCCAGCACAAAAATTCCAGCTCTTTCTCATCTGGGTATGGTAACAGGAGCTGTTTGGGCCGATGTTCTTGGAAACTCTAGTAGTTCATCCAAAACTAAACAACTTGTTATTGTTGGAGAGTGGATGACGCCCCGCATTTTTACGATTACAGGCAATTCGGGAACAGAAAATAAAACTAATCTAAGTAACCTGTCTGGCTGGTGGCAAAGTATAGCTACCGCTGATCTGAATCATACCGGCAGGCAGGATCTGATACTTGGTAATATTGGGGAAAACTTTTACCTGAAGCCTGATGCAGTAAACCCGGTGAAGTTATGGCTCAATGATTTTGATAAAAATGATGACCCTGACAAAATCATTACCTATACTTATCAGGGAAAAGATATTCCTGTCTTATTAAAACACGATCTCGAAGAGCAATTGCCGATGATAAAAAAGAATAATCTTAAACATCAACAGTATGCAAGTAAATCAATTCAGGAACTATTCACACCTGAACTGATTAGCTCGTCAACGGTAAAATATTTCAATTACCCATCTTCCTGTATAGCATATAATAAGGGAAATGGTAATTTTAAGCTTGTTAAATTACCTCAAGAGTCACAGTTTTCCTGTATAAATGCAATTTTACCTATAGATGTGAATGGTGATGGTAAAATTGATCTTGTTACAGGAGGCAACCAGTTCGGTTTTTTACCTCAGTTTGAAAGGCTCGATGGTAGCTTTGGCGACATCTTGATTAATAGGGGTAATGATCAGTTTAAACCAGTAAAAGCAAATAAAACAGGTCTATCGCTAAAGGGTGAAATGCGTGATATTCAGGCTGTTAAAACAAAAAAAGGATTGGTATATATTTTCCTCCAGAATAATGAATTTCCTGAGGTTTATAAACTTAATTCAAGGCGCTAGAAAAGAGCTGATGATCGCTATACTCAGCTTCAATAATCCGTGTAATTTTTATTTAAATAACAGAACCTTCAGGTCTTAGCAGATGCGCTTAATCAAACCAGTAATTTTCCTATTTACCTGCATCAGCCTATGTTACTTTAGCGCCTGTTCAAAAAAAAATAATGAACCAGTCTTATTTCAGGTACTCACCGACAATACAACTGGTCTGACATTTTCAAATACGCTGACTCCAACAGAAAATTTTAACATGTTTAATTATATGTACTTCTATAATGGAGCAGGAGTAGGAGCAGGAGACTTTAATAATGATGGCAAAATTGATTTGTTCTTTGCCTCAAACCAGGGCGATAATAAGATTTTTTTGAATAAAGGAGATTTGAAATTTACTGATGTGACACTTGCTGCTGAAATTCCACAAGATCATGGCTGGTCTACCGGAGTATCTGTAGTAGATATTAATAACGATGGTCTGCTTGATATTTACATCTGTAAAGTTGGAAGTTTTGGTACGGCCAGAAGTAAAAATCAACTGCTTGTCTGCCAAGGTATCAGGAACGGGATACCTTATTATAAAGATGAGGCCCATCAATATGGACTCGACTTTTCGGGTTTCAGTACCCAGGCTGTTTTCTTTGATTATGATAAGGATGGTGATCTTGATATGTTTTTGCTAAACCATACCATTCACCAGAATGGCTCTTTTGCCTCGCGTGATCACTTTATCGGCACCTATGACTCACTTTCAGGTGACCGTCTATACCGCAATGAGGGTAATCATTTTACTGAAGTAACCAGGCAGAGTAAAATTAACAGCTCTTCAATTGGGTATGGGCTGGGTGTGGCTGTTGCTGATATTGATCTTGATGGCTGGCCAGATTTATACATAGGTAATGACTTTCATGAAAATGATTACCTGTATATCAATAAAAAGAACGGCACATTTGAAGATCAGAATAATCAGCGGTTGATGCATACCAGTAAATATTCTATGGGTGTTGACATTGCAGATGTCAATAATGATGGTTTCCCAGAGATTGTATCAATGGATATGCTCCCTTATGATTCGAAGATTTTAAAACGCTCATTCGGGGATGATGATTATGACGTGTTTTATGATAAAATAAAGGCGGGGTATAATTATCAGTATTCACGTAATAACCTGCAGTTAAATCGAAAAAATGGGCTTTTTAGTGAGGTTGGGGTTTATTCAGGAGTTTATGCAACAGACTGGAGCTGGTCTGCCTTACTAATGGATTTCAATAATGATGGACTTAAAGATTTGTTCATTTCAAACGGGATTCCCAAGCGTTTGAATGATATGGATTATATCAACTTTATCTCTGGTGAAGAAATGCAGCAAAGGCTGGCCAATAATGATATTAAAAGTATCGATATGGCACTACTCAATAAGTTTCCTGAAATTAAAATTCCCAGCAAATTCTATCAGAACCAGGGTGATATGGTTTTTAAAGACATGGAAAACTCAATCGGGAATCCTGTCTCATCTTATTCAAACGGGGCTGTATACGCCGATTTAGACAATGATGGCGATCTGGATATTGTCGTTAATAATATCAATGGCCCCGCGCTGCTATATGAAAATAAGACTGTCGTAAAACCAGGCAAACGTAATTCAATTGATATCAGCCTTACAGGGCCGGCATTAAACAAGAATGCGCTTGGTACGAAGGTTGTCGTATTTGCGAACGGAGGCATTCGTACCTATGAAAAATATCCTGTAAAGGGCTTCATGTCAAGTATGGAAATACCCATACAAATAGGTCTTGATCATATAAATATTGATTCTACATTCCTGGTATGGCCAGATAATAGTTTTCAAAAAATCAACTTAAAAACAACCAAAAATACTCTTCATTACAGGTATATAACTGGTTTACCAAAGTTTAATTATTCAATTATAACCGATTTTAAAAAGAATCTTACAAAGCCTGCACATTATATAACCGGCAGAATAGGTCTTGCCTACAAGCATACAGAAAACGCTTTTCAGGAATTTGACCGGCAGCCCTTGATGTCTCATATGCTGTCAGCTGAAGGCCCTGCACTTGCTGTGGGCGATATAAATCATGATGGTTTCGATGATGTATTTATCGGAGCATCTAAGGGCTATCATAATGCCGTATTTACCCAGCAGCAGAATGGTAAGTTTAACCAACTCAATCAGCCAGACTTACGGGCTGACAGTATGTATGAAGATATTGATGCTGTTTGGGCAGACGTAAATAATGATGGTCATGCAGATTTAATTATCGCCTCAGGCGGAGATGAATGGTATGGAAATGATGAACACCTGCTTCCTAGGGTGTATCTGAATGATGGTAAGGGTATTCTTAAAAGATCTCCTGCCGGACTTACAAATGAGTTTGTAAATGCTTCATGTGTAGTGCCTCTTGATTTTAATAATGACGGCTTTATTGACCTGTTTATTGGTGGGCGTTCGGTTCCAAACCGCTACGGTGAAACTCCCCGATCTTATTTATTGAAGAATGATGGTCATGGCAAATTTTCTGATGTCACAGACAGCTATGCTCCTGGCTTATCAAAACTAGGAATGGTAACTGGAGCCATCTGGGCCGACCTGAATAAGGATCATAAAAAAGATCTTATAGTTAGCTGTGAATGGGGGCTGATTACCGCTTTTATAAATGAGGGGAATTCATTAAAGAAGAAAGACTTAATAACCAAAAAAGGATGGTGGAATTTTTTATATCCTGTTGATTTAAATAATGACGGTAATATTGACCTGATTGCTGGTAATCTGGGTCTAAATAGCAGACTTCATGCCTCTGAAAAAGAACCTTTACGACTATACCTGAATGATTTCAATGGTAATGGTGGTTTGCAACAGGTCATGAGCTATTACCTTCAGGGTAAGGAAATACCTTTCGCCAGTAAAGAAGAGCTCGAACGTCAGATTCCCGAATTAAGGAAAAAGTTTTTGTATGCTGGTGATTTTTCAACCGCCATATTCTCAGAGCTCTTCAGCCAGGAAAAGCTCAACTCATCTCAGATCCTCACTGCTACTTATATGGCAAATGCTGTTTTAATCAATCATGGTAACTGGAACTTCAGTCTTGAACCTTTGCCATGGCAGGCCCAGCTGTCGCCTTTTCGGGATGCTATAAGTGTAAATGCGCTAGATGATCAAAATTGCGTTTTACTGGCCGGTAATTTCTACAGCAATGATATTCATCAGGGTCGGTATGATGCAGATTTTGGAACGTTATTAACGTTCAACCATAATAAATTACAAATAGAATCGCTAAACGGTCTGGCCATAAAAGGGGAGGTGCGTCATATTAAATCGATCATGATAGCTGGTAAACAGGCCTATATTCTCTCAAAAAATAATGATAGTACAGTGATAATACAGTTTTGAATTAACTATTGTAAATTAAAACTGTATTGATGCTATTTCTAAAGAACCCGAATATTTTTAGAAGGCAAATCAGGTTTTTTTAATGCGAATATGGTTGTCCCTAAATCTTTATTTAACACTGATATTTCTTAAAATATCGGGCAGTAGATTTTTGTTACTCTTTTGCTGGTGTCGGCCTCAGTCAGGCGGTCGGCATTTAGAGCAAAAAAAGGAATCACATACATATTGAATTTATGGTCATACCCATAATTTTTGATGCTGGTTATAGCTTTCTCGATCGTATTATTACCTCCAATTACCTCACTCATAAGAATTCTACCCGGCGGAAGACGTTTTTGAATAACTTCAGCTGATGAGTTAATTACTTTATTTATTGGTAAGGCAACCTCATACTTAATCGCATTCAAATGGTCTGTATTTATATTAACCATTGGATATCCTGATTGTACAGCCCCCTTACTAAGTGCATAAGCTTGTAATTTTGCTACCTGATTAAATAGGGTTTTATTAGTAGGATAAATAGTTGAAACTCCAAATATAGCGATCATACTTGTATCAACGACAGGCCCAATTGTTATCTTCATTCCATATAAACTCTCTGGTTTGACATAATGCTGACGAAACTTTTCAAGTAGAAAACTCATATCTTTTTTGAGTTTTCTTGTGGCTAGGTAAACGTTAATGCGCTCGACAGGATTTAAGGAAACTTGTTTTTTTGCCGTCCATAATAGCTGTGTCGAATCAATGTTCACTGCGAAAAAATATATTCTGGTTTGCAAGATTGAATCAGGTCCTTTAATACGGGCTGAGAAAAGGGTATAATCAACTGGTGTAATCTGATAGTCATTATCATTGTACAGATAGTGTGGTACTTTATCCTTTACTATAATAGTACCCGGCCACCACTTTTTAAGATTTTTGCTATTGCTAAACTGCCTGAACAAAGCCCTTGAAGAACTGTTGATTGATGTTGATTCCTCAATAGATATAGCTGATGGAAGAAACAAATAAGTACAGGCAAGTCCTGCGATTAATACCAGCAAGACGGAAATAAGTAACTTTTTCATAAATTTACATAGTAAATTGAATCAAAAATCTCGTGGTATCAAAAAATAATTTTATTCCTCTTGCCCTGAGCATTCTTATCATACTCAATGCCTGCCAAAAGCAAACCTATAAGCAGTATACCCAGGACCCAAAACTTTACCGCATTACTGTAAAAAAGCTTAATAATATCATACTTGAAAACAATTTTCCACCCGTTACTGCTTCAAGAAATTATGTATATGCGAATATTGTTGCTTATGAAATAATTGCTGCTTCTGACCCTAAACACTATAAAAGTCTTACAGGTCAGGTAACTGATCTTGTAAAAATACCCGTACCTAAGGATGCTTCACATATAGACTATCATCTTGCTGCGATTCTAGCCTTTTGTAAAGTGGGCAATGCCGTAACTTTTCCTGAAGGTAGTATGGATAAATACGTGGCTGAAGTTATAGCACAGGTCAAAAATCGGGGCATACCGTCTGATATACTTGTTCAGACAAGTGCCTATGCAGATAGTGTTGCCTTGTATATTCTTAAATGGAGTAAAAAAGACCATTATGCACGTACCCGTTCTGAAAGCCGTTATGCGGTAAATCAGGAACCAGGTAGGTGGGTTCCTACTCCGCCAATGTATGCCCAGGGTATGGAAGCACATTGGGCCGAAATCAGGCCAATGGTACTTGATAGTGCAAACCAAATTTCTATTCCCCTACCGCCTAAGTATGATATGACTGATAAAAAGAGTCAGTATTATAAGAATACCATTGAAGTCGAATATATTGGTGATCATCTTACTGTTGAAGATAAGCACATAGCCGATTTTTGGGATGATAATCCATTTAAACTAAATGTGATCGGTCATATTATGTATGCTACCAAGAAGTTCTCGCCTGTTGGTCACTGGATGAATATCGTGGGTATAGCGACTCAAAAAAAACGGTATGACTTTAACCAGACAGTTAGTGTTTATACCGCTTCATCAATTGCAATTTTTGATAGTTTTATCAGCTGCTGGCATACAAAGTATACGTACAATTATGTCAGGCCCGAAACAGTCATCAATAAATACCTTGATCAAGACTGGCGCCCCTATATTCAAAGCCCTCCATTTCCTGAATATACTAGTGGCCATGCTGTGATTTCCGCATCAGTAGCCACTATTCTCGAAAACAAAATAGGAAAGAATTTTGCTTTCCGGGATACTTCTGAATCTGAATTTGGCATTTCCCCATTGAATTTCACTTCCTTCTATCAGGCCTCTGATCAGGCAGGGCATTCAAGAGTGCTGGGTGGAATACACTTCACAAACAGCTGTATGGTAGGAGCAAGGCAGGGTAAAGAAATAGGTAGCCTGGTGTTGAAAAAACTAATATTGAAGAAGGAGTGAGTTATAATCTGACTTTAAGAAGGTTGATTCACAGGCAATAATTAATATATGATTAGAATTCAGGATTGGAAAAATGAATCAAACGGTAACAGCATACTTATAATAGTCAAAAAAACATCCCATACAGGTAAATGAGCTAAATTCATATTAGATAAAAAACATTTTCTTTTCTATAGTATCTTACCTATCAGGCAGCTCTGGGCTGAATATAACAGATAATAAAAATAATTTCTTTTTTGAATACTTCTACTATAGAATTACCCAGCTTTTATTCAAAAGGGATGGCCGCACTGATTTTACTAGAATTGCAATTATCTCAATTATGCAAGCCTTTGTTTGTTGAGTCAATATTTCTTGATTTGGCAAGTGGTTTTTAACAATAGACACGACAGCGTTGTAAAAAAAACTGAGATGGTTTTATAGGTGGTTCAATTGTACTTTTTTTTTGTAGTGTATAATTATAAGAAGTACAACAGATCAATTTATAACGATATACGCAAATAGCTCTAAATAATTATGCTGAATAAATTGGAGATACGGAACTGCGGCCGGTCTTGCTGTTTTAGGGTTAGTATCTGAATTCACCGTGCTTGGTGAAGCATGGGATGGTACGGTCGGTCTTGGAATAGCGGTAGGAAGCCTTGGTTTTGATATATGGGATGCAACACATCCCGCTAAGTAAACCTCTAACTAATTAGAAATGAATAAAGAAAAAACTCTATACAATAGCCAAACATATAATGTTGCTAAAGCATCCCTTTTTGCGTTACCGGCTCTTGTTGTGCTCGTTGCATTGGTAATGGTTATTGCAAGATATATACATAGTGAAGCATTTGCAGTAATTGGGTGGGTTCTCGCTTGTTCAGTGCCGTTTTTATTTCAGAAGGGGTACAAAAGGCTATTTACAAGACGGGTTGAATTAGAGTTTGATAATAAATGTTTTCTGATAAAGGAATACACAGTTAAAAACGATGTTTTAGTAAAGGAATTAACTATCGCTTGGACTGAAATTCAATCTTATAAGTGTTCTTTTTCCTCATCAAATGTAATTTACC
>Ga0209511_1001711_pt1 | contig 18870 bp, 17 predicted proteins | sample SSSSmetaG_FD_184141 | JGI IMG/M metagenome (GOLD analysis project Ga0209511, IMG submission 184141) | Glacier valley bacterial and archeal communities from Borup Fiord, Nunavut, Canada, to study Microbial Dark Matter (Phase II) - ​SSSS... | ecosystem: Environmental > Aquatic > Freshwater > Ice >...
GCAAATTCCATTGCAGTTCGATTCGAGTAGAAATAAATAAATCAAATAAGGTATCAGCGGTTTATGATAGTAATGGTCCAAGGTTCTTTGCATATTTTAAATACCGAAATACAAGGAGTTTAAAGGAGTGTTTCTATGGCATTAATAATAATTACCATCATACTTGGCCTGATTGCTCTCGCCTGCTTCATCTATTCTGTTTTTGCTTTTCAAGAAAGAGGTCCAATTCTAGATAACAAATACCTACTAGCAACCGATGAAGAACGCAGGCAGATTAAAGGACAAAATCCAGAAACAACAAAGAAAGATTATCGCAGTACGGCTATTGTGTTTTTGGGTATTTCAATTATGTTTTTTCTGTTTTGCGCCGGCTGTATATTCAATATTTTTAACTTGAAGAGTCAAATATTTTATATATTTGTAGCCGTCTGTGCAGTGATATTAATCATCTATTGCATAGTTATGAGAATTCGAGGTGGGGAGTACAGTTAAGTAATATTCATTCACCAACCATATTTGGACTTTTGACCAGGAAACCTTCTTTGGTTTTTAAATTCGAATTTGACATTTATTTCACTTAATGTATAATAAAATAAAAAGAGAGGAGGAATCTACATGAATATTCGAAGTGCTCAGATTTCTCGTAAAACAAAGGAAACAGAGATAAATATGGAGTTTACCGTTGATGGAAGCGGCAAGTCACAAATCGAAACAGGAATTGGCTTTTTTAATCACATGTTAGAGAGCTTCTCAAGGCATGGATTCTTTGATTTGAAACTGACTGTAAAGGGTGACTTATATGTGGATTCCCACCATACCGTTGAGGATACTGGAATCGTGCTTGGTCAGGCAATCAAAAGTGCACTAGGAGATAAGCAGGGAATTAAACGATTTGGATCATTTTTACTACCAATGGATGATGTACTAGTTTTATGTGCAATCGATTTATCGGGTCGTCCTTATCTAGCATTTGATATGGATTTTTCTGTTGACAAGGTAGGATATATGGATACGGAACTGGTAAAGGAATTCTTTTATGCAATTACGTATGCTGCAGGCATGAATTTACATATGAAGTTAATGAGTGGGGATAATAATCACCACATTATTGAAGCTGCATTTAAAGCATTTGCAAAGGCTTTGGATGAAGCTTGTAATATAGATCCAAGAATACAGGGTGTATTATCCACCAAAGGAACAATTGACTAATACTCAGACATGAATATAGTCCTGCAAACAAGTTGCAGGCATGGAGGCTAAAATGAAATTATTTCCGGCTATTGATATTAAAAATGGACAATGTGTAAGACTCAGACAGGGTCAATTTCAGGATGTACTAATTTATTCAAATTCACCTCTAAAAATAGCAAAACAATGGGAAGCACAAGGGGCTTCCTTTATCCATATTGTAGATTTGGATGGTGCTTTAGTTGGCCATTCTGTAAATGATGAAGTAATTAAAGCAATTGTAGCACAAGTGAAAATACCGATTCAGGTTGGTGGTGGTATTCGTACCATTAAAGATATTGAAAATAAGCTATCACTTGGAATTGAAAGAGTAATTATTGGTACCAGAGCGGTAGAAAATCCGGCCTTTGTAAAAGAAGCTATTGCCACCTTTGGAGCAGACAAAATCGTTGTCGGTATTGATGCAAAGAATGGTATGGTCGCAATTGAAGGCTGGGAGAAGGTAAGCGATTATTTTGCTATATCCCTTGCTTTAACTATGAAAGAAGCGGGTGTTAAAACGATTATTTATACTGATATTGCTAAGGACGGAATGCTACAAGGTCCGAATATTCCCTATACGAAGGAAATGATGCAGGCAACCGGCCTCAATATCATTGCATCTGGTGGAATGTCTTCTATGAAGGATTTAGAGATGCTACAAGAGATCGATGTATATGGTGCTGTGATTGGAAAAGCGCTATATGAAAATAGGATCGATTTAAAAACAGCAATTGAACTTTATGAAAAATAAAAAGCTAATCTGCAGGAGGTAAAAAATGTCTTATAAGAAAATCACACCTTATATTAATGCTGAAAATGAAGTACCAGCAAATGTAATTCAGATAGCGAAAAACTATGATTATCAGGGTGCAGACGAATTACTAATATATAACTACTCAAAGGATGAAAAGTCACGAGAGGAGTTTTTATCTCTTGCAAAGGAACTTGCGACAGAAGTGGATGTACCATTTACAATCGGTTGCTATGTAAAAAGATTAGAAGATATTAAAAAAGCGCTCTATACAGGTGCATCTTCCATTCTTATTCAGTATTCCACATTGGAAGAAAAGCAATTATTAAAAGAAGCTAGTGAACGTTTTGGCAAAGAAAAAATCATGGTTGAATTCGATATGATCGAATGTGTAGAAAAGAAATCGGATGAATTATTTGGTACTTTTGTTGAACTTGGTGTTGGAACTGTTTTATTAAAGCATGTTACGTTATCGAAACAAAATATGGATAGAATAGGGAAGGCTCCATTGCCCGTGATCATTCGAGACAGTTTAATTCGTAATGATATACGCAGTTTGATTTCACTTCAGAATGTGATTGGATTATCTACCAATTACTTTGAAAATAAGGATCTCATGAGAGCGAAGCTTGCACTTAAGGAAGATGGTATTGATGTTAATACCTTTGAAAGTAAGATAGCTTTTCGTGAATTTAAATTAAATCAGGATGGAATGCTTCCTGTTATTGCGCAGGATTATAAAACTGGCGAGGTTTTGATGCTTGCCTATATGAACGAAGAGGCTTATAATAAGACTATTGTCAGTGGAAAAATGACTTACTTTAGTAGAAGTCGCAAGGAACTATGGATCAAAGGTGAAACCTCAGGACATTTCCAATATGTGAAGGAATTATCCCTTGATTGCGATGCAGACACGATACTTGCTAAGGTAGTTCAAATTGAAGCCGCCTGTCATACCGGAAATAAAAGTTGTTTTTTTACTACGCTCATGAAGAAAGAGTATGAAGAAACCAATCCTTTGAAGGTCTTTACGGATGTTTATAATGTTATTATTGACCGCAAAAAGAATCCAAAGGAAGGCTCTTATACAAACTATCTCTTTGACAAGGGTATTGATAAGATACTTAAGAAATGTGGAGAAGAAGCAACCGAAATTACAATCGCTGCAAAGAATCCAGAAGCGGAAGAGCTTCGATATGAAATTGCAGATTATTTGTATCATTTAATGGTATTGATGGCAGAATGTGATCTTGACTGGAATGATGTTGTAAAAGAGTTGGCACATAGAAGATAAGCAAATGAAAATTACATGAATATAAGTGATAATATAGGAGGCAGATGAAAGTGAAAGAATACGGCGTAAACGAACTCAGAAAGATGTACTTAGAATTTTTTGAAAGCAAAGGACATCTAAGATTAAATAGTTTTCCATTGGTTCCACTAAATGATAACAGCTTATTATTAATTAATGCAGGAATGGCACCACTCAAACCTTATTTTACAGGGCAGGAGATACCACCAAGAAATCGTGTCACTACCTGTCAGAAATGTATTCGTACTGGCGATATCGACAATGTGGGTAAGACTGCAAGACATTTAACCTTCTTTGAGATGCTTGGTAACTTTTCCTTTGGAGATTATTTTAAGCATGAAGCGATTGCTTGGTCATGGGAGTTTTTAACAGAAACAGTAGGAATTGATAAAAATCGTTTATATCCTTCTGTATATCTTGAAGATGACGAAGCCTTTGAGATTTGGAATAAAGAAATAGGAATTCCAGTAGAAAATATTTTTCGCTTAGGCAAAGCAGATAATTTTTGGGAACATGGAGCTGGACCATGCGGACCTTGCTCTGAGATTTATTATGATCGTGGTGAAAAATATGGCTGTGGAGAACCCGGTTGTACGGTAGGCTGTGAATGTGACCGTTACATCGAAGTTTGGAACAATGTATTTACCCAGTTTAATGGTGATGGTAATGGAAACTATGTAGAGTTAAAAAATAAAAACATAGATACAGGAATGGGGCTTGAGAGACTGGCAACTGTAGTTCAAGACGCATCCTCTGTTTTTGATATTGACACAATAAAATCAATTAGAGATAAGGTTTGTGAACTTGCAAAAGTTTCGTATCAGAAAGATGCGAAAAAGGACATCTCTATACGATTAATTACGGATCATATTCGCTCTGTAACCTTTATGACTTCTGATGGGATTATTCCTTCGAATGAAGGTAGAGGCTATGTACTTCGTAGACTCCTTCGGCGTGCAGCAAGACATGGTAGGTTACTAGGTATCGAAGGAAGTTTTCTAGCAGAGGTTTCGAAAACTGTTATTACTGAATCAAAAGATGGTTATCCGGAGTTAGAAGAGAAGAAAGAGTACATCATAAAACTCCTTACCATTGAAGAGGATAAGTTTAGTAAGACAATTGATCAAGGTCTCACTATCTTAGAAGAGATGGAAAAGGAATTAGAGAAGAGTAGTGTAAAGACACTATCTGGTGAGGATGCCTTTAAATTATATGATACTTATGGTTTCCCAATTGATTTGACAAAGGAAATTTTAGAAGAAAAAGGTTTTTTCATCGATGAAAAAGGCTTTAAGTCAGCAATGGAAGTACAGAGAGCAACAGCGAGAAGTGCAAGAGGAACGACAAATTACATGGGTGCCGATGTCACAGTATATCAGCAAATCGATCCAAGCATTACTTCAAACTTCGTTGGGTTTGATCAACTTTCTTACACTTCTGAGATTACGGTATTAACAACCGATACAGAGCTTGTGCAAGAATTAATTGCAGGACAAAAAGGAACAATTCTTGTAAATGAGACTCCATTCTATGCAACAATGGGCGGTCAGGCTGCGGATATGGGCACTATTTCAACAAAATATGCTTCTTTTGAAGTTGAGGACACTATTAAACTCCAAGGCGGTAAAATAGGTCATGTAGGGACTGTGACGAAGGGTATCTTTAAAGTAAAGGATCAAGTGAGCCTTACTGTTAATAATGAAAGAAGAGCTTCTATCTCAAATAATCATAGTGCTACCCATCTTTTACAAAAAGCACTAAGAACTGTTCTTGGAATGCATGTACAACAGGCTGGTTCTTTTGTTAGTGATGAAAGACTACGTTTTGACTTTACACATTTCTCTGCATTGACAAGAGAAGAATTAGTTCAAGTAGAAGCGCTAGTAAATGAACAGATAGCTTCTAACCTTACTGTTAATACGAAGGTAATGGGTATTGATGAAGCAAAAAAAGAAGGCGCTATGGCATTATTTGGCGAGAAATATTCCGATAAAGTTCGCGTAGTATCGATGGGAGATTTTAGCAAAGAATTTTGTGGTGGTACCCATGTTAGTAATACCGGTGTCATTACAGTATTCAAGATACTTTCCGAGACAGGAATTGCGGCTGGTGTCAGAAGAATTGAAGCACTTACCGAAAATGGTGTATTTGAATATTATAAGGAATTAGAAATCGAACTCAATGAGGCAGCTAGGGTAGCAAAAGCTGAGCCTGCATTATTAGCTAGTAAGATTGAAAGTTACTTAGAGGAAATAAAAACACTTCGTTCCGAGAATGAAAAATTAAAAAGCAAGCTTGCAAAGGATTCCCTTGGTGATGTTATGAATCAAGTGGTTGAAGTAAAGGGTGTAAGACTGTTAGCTGTAAAGGTTCCTGAAGTAGATATGAATGGTCTACGTACCCTTGGGGATCAATTAAAAGATAAATTAGTGGAAGGTGTTATTGTCTTAGTTTCTGCAATGGCACCAGATAAAGTTAGCTTGCTTGCTATGGCAACTGAGGGCGCGATGAAGAAAGGTGCCCATGCAGGGAACTTAATTAAGGAATTAGCTACGCTAGTTGGCGGTGGCGGTGGCGGTAAACCAAATATGGCACAAGCAGGTGGTAAGTCTGCAAAAGGAATTGATAAAGTGATGGAAAAAGCAAGTGAAGTGTTAGCTTCGCAACTACATGAATAAAAAAAAATGAAAAGTAGTTGACGAAATTGAAAAATATGCTATAATCTTAATAGTGCTATTCAAAAAATACCCAAACAGTTGTATACGCACAATACACAACTGGAGGGAGGTTAGGTGTGAGACTATGTCAAATGTAATCGTAAAAGACAATGAGACTTTAGACAGTGCCCTACGCAGATTCAAAAGAAACTGCGCGAAAGCCGGTATTCAACAAGAAATCCGTAAAAGGGAACATTATGAAAAGCCAAGTGTAAGACGTAAGAAAAAGTCTGAGGCGGCAAGAAAACGTAAATATTAATTATATGCTAAAGCTATAAAAAAAAAACTTCCAATGGATGAGTCCATTGGAAGTTTTTTGTTTTCAAAATTTGATGAAATTTTGACAAATAGTCTACAAAGAAATAAAAAATCATATATTAATAGCAGCATCTGCAAAAGATTTAAGGGGGCTGTTATGAGCAAAAACCTAAAATCATCCCATAATAAGTTTAAGAAAGACTCAAAAAAAACATTATATCAGGGATTGGAAGCAAAGGATAAATACAATTGTGTTCAAAAAGCAAATTATTTAGAGGCACTATCAAGTAGTCTTCACCTTCCGGCAGATATATTAGCTGGAGCTCCAATTATAACTGCTACTGGTAGAAATGAGTTATGTTTAGAAAATTACAAGGGAATCATCGAATATAACGGAAGCTTAATTAAGGTTCAGACGAAAGCATGCAAGATCTGTATTGAAGGAAAAAACCTCAATATTTTATACTTTACAGAAGATGAGATGCGAATTACAGGTTATATTCAGGCAATCTATTACCAATGATGGATTGAAAAGATAAAATTGTTCGCCTGCATGTCTTCGAAGAAGACAGGAAGCAGGTAGATTGGAGTTTGAAATGTTAATGAAACTGTTAACATGGTTTCGAGGGTATCTATACATCAGAATTCGAGGAAGTTCACCAGAACGGTTTATTAATTTATGCTGTAACAAGCAAATCTATCTATGGAATTTAATGAGAAAGGAGGAAGAATATCAATTTAATATTTATGCAAAACAATATAAAGAATTAAAACCAATTGCAAAAAAGACTAAGATGGTGCCATGCATTACAAAGAAAGAAGGAATGCCTTTCCTAATGCATAAGTATAGAAAACGAAAAGGATTCTTTGCAGGAGTTTTACTTTGCTGCGTTTTAATTTACATTATGTCGTTATATATTTGGGATATTAATATTGAAGGTGGGTATAAGTATACACCTGAAGCTGTTGTAAAATTTTTACATGAGAATGAAGTAAGTACAGGAATGCAAAAGAAAAAGATAGATTGTCAAGAGATTGAAGATACCATTCGATTGTCCTATCCTGATATTGGATGGGTTTCAGCAGAAATAAAAGGAACCAGGCTTATTATAAAAATAACCGAAACAAATATGCCCGCACCGGCAAAAGAAGCAATTGCACCAAGTCATATGATTGCAGCAAAAGATGGTATTGTGAAAGAAATAATTACAAGATCAGGGACACCAATGGTAAAAGACGGTGACATTGTAAAAAAAGGTGATATTTTAGTGTCCGGTATTCTTACAGTGATAGGGGATAATGACATATTACTTAGTAAAAAGCCTGTAATTGCAGATGCCGACATTAAATGTAAGACTTATTATGATTATAAGGAAACATTTTCAATGAATTACATAGAAAAAGTAGATACGAAGGAAAGTAAAAAGGGATATAATATAACCTTATTTGGAAAAAAAATATTTTTATATAATCCTAGAATTTCTTATCCAAAATATGATATAATTGTAAGCGAAAATGCTTTGCACCTAACCAATAGTTTTTATCTTCCCTTTCGTTTTTCCACTGTTTTGACTAAGGAATACACAGAACGGTATAAGACCTATTCGGAGTCGGAAGCAAATGTAATAGCGAAAGCGAATTTAAAACGATATTTTGATAGATTAATTGAAAAAGGGGTTATAATTACTGAAAATAATGTTAAGATAACTATAAAGAATAATTACTGCAGTACGATGGGCAGAATTATAGTTGAAGAAGCTGCTTGGGAATACCAAACAGTACAAGAGGATGAGTGGAGGATTGATCAAACGGATGAGCATAATGGAAACAATTATTGACATACCAGCCGAACATGAAAAAAACATATTTGGACAATATGATACCTATGCGAAAATCATTGAGAAAACGTTAAATGTTACAATTATCGCTAGAAATGGTGAGATAAAAGTAATTGGCGGTAATGAAGAGGTAACGAAAGCAAAAAGCATATTTGCTCAGCTCCTAGAGCTTTCAAAAAGAGGCAATCATATTACAGAACAAAATGTCAATTACGCTTTATCGTTATGCCTTGAAGATAAAGAAAACGCAATCGTTGAGATTGATAAAGATTTAATTTGTCATACAATTAATGGGAAGCCGATCAAGCCAAAAACCATTGGACAGAAGGCTTATGTAGATATGATACGCAAAAAGATGATTGTATTTGGGGTTGGACCTGCTGGAACTGGCAAGACTTATCTTGCAATGGCTATGGGCATTAATGCTTTTAAAAATGATGAAGTTGGTAAGATTATCTTAACGAGACCTGCGTTAGAGGCTGGTGAAAAGCTCGGGTTTTTACCGGGTGATTTGCAGAGCAAGGTCGATCCTTATTTAAGACCACTTTATGATGCACTTTATCAAATAATGGGACCAGAAGGTTTTTTAAAAAACACCGAAAAAGGTCTGATTGAAGTTGCACCTTTAGCTTATATGCGAGGCAGGACATTAGATAATGCCTTTATTATATTAGATGAAGCACAAAACACAACGCCTGCACAGATGAAGATGTTTTTAACAAGAATAGGCTTTGGATCAAAGGTAATTGTAACAGGTGACTTAACACAAAAAGATTTACCTATCGGTACTAAATCAGGACTTGATGTAGCAATTAAAGTACTGAGTAAAATAGATGACATTGGATTTTCCTATCTAACAAGTCAAGATGTGGTTCGGCATCCATTGGTGCAAAAGATCGTAAAAGCATATGATGCATATGAAAGCAAACCACAAAGAGATCAAGAAGAATCGAGATCGGGTCAAGGAAATCAAAGATACCGAAAGAATTATAAAATACAAAGCCAAAAATAAGGGGTAACTAATATGGGTGTAGGTGATACTACAGAGAAAATAAAAAATAGTAAGCCAATTAGTAAGTCGGCATTAATCACTTTAATGCCTATTCTATCACTCATCGTTGTGGTTGTTCTTGGATGGGTAAACAAAAGTTCAGAAGTTGAAATTGCTAAATTAAGCATTTTAGTCCTGACATTATCTGCAGTCGTCGTTTTCTATATTCGAATGCATTCTGAGGATATCATGGATAAGCCGCATGCCAAATTTATTATTGTTGGTGCTTATCTTGTATCCATCTGCTTTATCATGCTTCCATTTGAAATGGAAGCTGTTAATTTCTGGATGATTGGTGGACTGGTCGTTGCCATGCTAATTGACTGTAATTTGGGATTACTAATTCATTTTAATCTTACCTTTCTTGCAGGAATTTCGTTTGCACATCGTCCTGAGACAGTGGTTTACCTCTTGGTTATGGGCATATTAATGTGTATGCTTTCTGATTTTATGAAGCATAAATCATCCATTGTCTATGCTATCATCATTGTATTATCAACGAATGTGACTCTAACCTTTGTCTTAAACAATTTTATTTTTGAAGCTTTTACAAATTTAAATTATTTATATCCTATCATGAGTACTTTTGCCGTTATAATCGTCAGCTATTTGCTTTTCTTACTAGTGAATGCGGAAGGTAAAAAGATGGAAGGTATTCCGATTAACTTAGGAAAGGAAGAAAAATTAGAGAAGAACGAAGATAAAGAGAAGAACGAAGATAAAGAGAACGAAGATATAGAGAAGAACGAAGATAAAAAGAAAAACGCAGATATAGAGAAGACAGTCAATTCAGAAAAAGATAGAGTGGAAATAAACGCGAAACAAGAGCGGAATTTAGGGACAAGCTATGACACACTCATTCAAGATGATTATGAGTTATTGATGAAAATCAAAGAATTTTCACAGAACTTGTATGATCATTCAAAGACAATTGGAGATTTGTCTTACCAAGCGGCTGTGGCAGTTGGAGCAAATGAGACGCTGGCGAAAGCAGGTGGTCTTTACCATGAAATGGGTAAAATGAATGGTAAGAATTATATTGAAGAAAGCCTTAAAATAGCAGAAGAATATGGATTTTCAGAAGAATTAAAGATGATTTTAAGACAACATAACATAAAGTTTGAAAAACCAAGTACAATCGAATCAGTCATTGTTATGCTTTCAGACAACGTATTGTCTACGATGGAATACATAGATAAAACAGGAGATAATAAGAAACTGACTACGAATAGTATTATTGATAATATTTTTCAAATGAGATTAAATAAAGGTACCTTTGATGAATCTGGTTTAACTGTACAAAACTATAAGATATTAAAAGAATATTATCAAAGTGTGTTTAACAAGGCGCAAAACAATATAAAACCAGTATAGGGAAGGTGGTAGTTTAAATGACCATAAATATAGAAAGTGAAACAACACTAGAGATGGATTTTGACTACGAAGAAGTAATAAAAGCGGTAATCAATGCTGCCATGGATTATGAAAAATGTCCTTACGAGGCTGAGGTAAGTGTCCTATTAACCGATGATGAAGAAATTCGTAAGCTAAATAAAGAATTTCGTGGTATTGATAAAGCTACGGATGTGTTATCATTTCCAATGGTAGAATATGATCTTCCAGGTGATTTTTCGATGATAGAAGAAACGAATGAAGATAGCTTTCATCCTGAGACAGGTGAATTAATGTTAGGCGATATTGTGATATCGGTAGAGAGAGTCAAAAAACAAGCAGAAGAATACGGACATTCTTTCAAAAGAGAGCTTGCCTTCCTGACCGCACATAGTATGTTTCATTTATTTGGCTATGATCATATGGAGGAAGAGGAACGCATTCGGATGGAAGAAAAGCAAAACAATTTACTAGAAGTACTTCAAATATTCAGATAGCTGTAAATTAGCAGAAAGAGGACAAAATGAAGAAAATAACGAAGTATCTACTTTTTATAATGATTGCACTCCTTTTCGTCGGCTGCGGTAAAGGGAAAAACAAGGATGAAAATGGCGTGATTAACGAATATAATCCGGAACAAAATCAAAATACACCAACACTACAACCTACAATTTCATTAGAGGATACGGTAATAGAGCCAGACGAAAACCATGAAGGTGAAATAAAAAGTACAATTTCTGGCCTTTGGCTACCCGAAGCAATGGAGAATAAACGTCCCCTTGCAATTCAATTTAGTAATTTTAAGACGGTATCAAATCAATGGGGGCTTGGTCAGGCACAAATCGTATATGAGGCTCTAGTTGAAGGGGGTATCACGCGTATACTTGGAATCTTTGATCAAGTAACAGGCGATCGAATTGGCTCAATACGAAGTGCAAGACATTACTTTGTAAGCATTGCAGACGAATATGATGCAATTTATGTCCATTTTGGTAGAACAAAATATGCAGTTGCAAAGATGAAAGAGCTTGGTATCAATCATATGGATGGTCAAGACGGAATTGGAACTACCGTCTTTTATCGTGATAATTCCATGAGCGCACCACATAATGCATTTACAAGCTTAGATCGAATATTAGAAGGAATTGAGAAGAAGGACTTTGTGACAGTACATGAAGAAAATTACGAATCACATTATTCTTTTTATGATAAGGATACAGATCTTGTAAGTGATACGAATGTGAATAAGGTTACCATTGATTTTTCGAGCTATACCGCTCCGTATCTTGAATATAACAGTGTGGACAAATTATATTACCGTTATCAATTTGGTGCACCTCATGTTGATTCAAATACCAAAGAGCAATTGACATTTAAAAATATCATCGTGCAGTTTGTAAAGGAATGGAATATTGATAAAAATGGTTATCAGACCATGGATATAGAAGATGCGAGCGGCACCGGTTATTATATTACGAATGGGAAAATGGTTCCCATCACCTGGAAAAAGAAAGAACAAACAAGATGGATGAGATATTATAACGAAGCGGGAGAAGAATTAACAATCAACCCTGGAAAAACCTATATTACTTTATTTCCAAATAATCGTACAGAGGATGTTATAATTGAAAACTAAGATTAGGAAGAAACTACGGATAAAATCATTAAGTAATTATCACCTAGGATACTAATGAATTATTGAATGGATTACTAATGAAATATTGATTGGGATAACTAATGAAATGTTGATGAGGATAACTAATGAAATATTGATTAGGATTACTAATGAAATATTGATTAAGATTACTAATGAAATATTGATTAGGATTACTAATGAAATATTGATTAGGATTACTAATGAAATATTGATTAGGATTACTAATGAAATATTGATTAGGATTACTAATGAAATATTGATTAGGATTATTAATGAAATATTATTTGAATTACTAATGAAATTACAGCTTAGGCTTACAAACGAAATACAGATGAGGATTTAAGGAGAAAGATATGCAGGGGACAAAGAAAAATACAAATAATTTTTTGGTACAAGGCAGTATATTGGCTGCAGCTTCTATTTTTGTTCGATTAATAGGACTACTTTATCGTATCCCTATGACTCGAATCATTGGAAATGCAGGGAATGGTCTTTATGGGTATGCATTTGAAATATATAATATAGCATTGATACTTTCTTCCTATACCTTACCAATAGCTGTATCAAAATTAGTAGCTGCTCGAAACTCACAGAAACAGTATCGAAATGCTTATCGTATTTTTCTTAGTGCAATGTGCTTTGCTGTTGTAGTTGGTTTGGTAGCTTCGTTGATTATTTATTTTGGCGCAGACTTCTTCGCTATGATAGTAAACGATCCACTTGTAGCGATACCCTTAAAGGTATTATCACCAACTATTTTTGTCTTTGCTGTTATGGGTGTTTTAAGAGGTTTCTATCAAGGAAAAAATACCATGATTCCAACTTCCGTTTCACAAATCGTTGAGCAGGTTGTCAATGCCGTAGTAAGTATTGTAGCTGCTTATCTCTTAGTGAAAAACTTTAGTGCCTCTGAAAATGTTGCTGCTTATGGTGCAGCGGGTGGCACATTTGGTACATTGATAGGAGCATTGGTTGGATTACTATTTTTACTCTTTGTATTTAAGATATATAAACCGCTTCTGAATAAACAATTACGTAAGGATACGTCGTCTTATCGAGAATCCTATTCTGTAACCTTTAAATTATTAATCATAACTATTTTACCGATTATTTTGAGTCAAACAGTATATCAAATTAGTGGAGTTCTTGATGGTACCTTATTCGGACATATCATGGCGTCAAAAAAAATGTCTTCTTTTGATCAAGCAGTCTTTAAAAATTCAATAACTTCAATATACACACAAGAGGTTAGAAGAGAGTTAATGGGTATCTATAGTGGTAAATATCGTTTATTAACCAATGTTCCAATCGCAATCGCTTCTGCAATTGGTGCTGCAATCATTCCAAGTATCATCTCGGCCAGAATAAAGGGCATGGAAGCGGCTATTAAAGATAAAGTTCATGCAGCAATTAAATTTAATATGTTGATAGCCATTCCGTCAGCAGTAGGGATGTCCGTCTTAGCATCCCCAATCTTAAAATTGCTATTTAATGATACAGATGTACTTACCGCTAATTTATTACGTATAGGATCCATATGTATCATATTTTTCGCATTATCAACTGTAACCAATGCTATTTTACAAGGAATTAATCTGTTGCGTATTCCAGTGATTCATTCTGCAATCTCCTTAGGTATCCATGTGGTACTCTTGTTTGTATTATTACAATTCACAAACCTAAGCACCTATGCATTAGTAATTGGAAATGTAACCTTTGCTCTCGTTGTATGTATATTGAATTGGATCTCTGTTGCAAAACATTTGAAATATAAGCAAGAAATAAAAAAAACGTTCCTTATCCCTACCATCTGTGCGGCACTCATGGGTGTTGCAACCTATTATACGCATTATGGACTGAATGCATTGACAGGACATAATGCTTTAGCAACCTTAGTATCCCTAGTCGTTGCTGTAATCGTATATTTTATATTATTAATCCTAATGAAGGGTATAGAAGAACAGGAGCTTGAATTCATACCAAAGGGTAAGAAAATAGTTAGAGTTCTTAAGAAGATACATTTATTATAATGATTGAAAAGAGAAATAATATGCAAATAGCGGCCACTAAGGTGACCGCTATTTATTATAAAGATAAATGCCAATTACTCTAATGATAATCATCATTTGTATTCTAGTAAAATCTCTCTACAAGCCAATAAATGATTATTTCCCATTGCAACGACACCTCACTTTACAATTTTGTGAGATTAAATCTCACATTAGTATTATAACCTAAAGAATTTATTAAATACTGGAAGATTATTCTAAATTCATCAAATCGTTTTTCATATCGTCAATCAATTTTTTCATACGTAAACCTAAAGTGAGCAATAACTCCTTAGCTTCCGATGTTTCGGTAGGGTATGAAATTGTTGAAATAGCTAAATGGAAGGAAGACATGATTTTATTTTCATTTTTCATATTATTAAAACTGTCTATCATTTTATTCTTTACTTTATCTATATTTTCTAATCCACAATAAGGAAACATACCTATAAAAGTTTGCGATCCATACCGTTCTAATAGATCTGTATCCCATAAAGTACTCTTGAAATTCTCATATATTAAATCAGATACTTGTATATATTGTCTTTCAATCTCAGTTCTAACTTCACTTACAGGTATAAAAAAGGTAATCATTAAGACTGTGAATTCAAGCTTACCTTTTTGGGATTTTTTAATCTCAGTATTAAGATAACTTTGAATATCAAAAACAATTTCATTGTTCGGATTTTCTTGATTCGTATTTTGGCGATTTTGCTTATTAATAATTAGTAATACCTTTTCAACCAGATAGGAATCTTCAAAGGGTTTAAGAATGTAATCGGATGCCCCTTCTACAATTCCTCTTACAAATGTTTGCCTTTTATTGTTGGAAGTTAAAATGATAATTGGTACCTTTGGTCTTTTCTCTTTTATTTTTGCAAGTATTTCAAAACCCTTATCCACATCATATCCGATGTCCATAATGATAACGCTCACATTAAGTGCCTTATTTGAAAGTAAATTATATAATTCAATATCATTTGATGCTTCAAAAATATTAATGTTCAATTTTTCAAATATATGATTGGTTCGATTCCTAACCAAGCTAACTTTATCAAAAATTATAATATTATCTTTACTAACATTACTCATATCATTCTCCAATCTCCGTATTTTTCAAGCAAACTACATTACTATATATCCTATATTGCCTTTTCTATATTTAAAATAAGATCAGGTTGTACTATTAATTTATTTTATCATATCACCTGCGACTTATAATAACAAGCGAGTTTGTCTCATAAACCAGTATGACGTTGTATAAAATGGCCAAAATTGGAGAATAATATATGCCAAAGGAGTGGTTTCTATGAAACTAAAAAAGGCATATATATATCTTACAAGTTTTCTCAGCCTCACGGTTATGTTTAGTGGCTGTTATTATTTAAGCTACAAACATGCACTGCGGGAATTTAATAAAGCGGCAGTGGAAAGAAGCGAAGAGCTCAGTGATATAGGGCAGAATAATTCTCCCTCTCCAGTATTAATAGCAGAAAATATTCCAGACAATAGGGAAGAAAGTATACCCGTTGATAAGCAGGGTGCAGAGATTATTTTACCATCAACAAACTATATACTTGAAATATTTGATGCGAAAACGAATAAAGTGGAGACCCAAGAATTAAATCCTCCAGGATATCTTGTGGGTTTAAGCAGAGAAGAAGTAATCACATATCTTTCTGATTATATGAATGATATGCCACTTTCCGAACATAACAAAGGCTTGCTTTCTTATGAATTGGTAAATTTTTCGGCAGATCAAATTGTCTTAAGGAAAAATTACGACGAAACTCAAATTGCATTTTTGTTCTATGTCGTAGTGAAGAATGGTTATGTAGTAGTATTTAATAGCGATATGAAAAGTATTTTCAGTTATACACATATTGAAGCGAAGAATTTACCAGAAAAAGATCGTATCGATTTAAGCAGCGGGATCTATATTAATAGTAAGGAAGAATTATTTGGATTACTTGAAAGCTATTCGAGCTAAAATATGAAAGAAAGATTAAAAAATAATAAAGAAAGGTTTAGAAAGGAAAGTAATGCTTGAAATAACGCCTTGAGTAAAATATAATGAAACAAATGTTATCTTAGGAGGCTGTTACAGTGAATTTTGATGTCATAATTGTTGGTGCTGGTGCTTCCGGTCTCATAGCTGCGATTGCAGCTGCGAGAAAAGGTAGTAAGGTATTAATGTTAGAGCACAAAGATAAAGCAGGAAAGAAAATTCTAGCAACAGGGAATGGTAAATGTAATTATACGAACTTAGTGCAATTAGAAGAATATTATCGATCCGAGGACAGTGCATTTGCAATGAAGGTACTGTCTCGTTTTGATGTTAACAATACAATTCAATTTTTTGAGGAGTTAGGAATCTATCCTAGAGAACGAAAGGGCTATCTTTATCCATATTCTGAACAGGCTGCCAGTGTGGTACAAGTTCTACTAATGGAGGTTGAAAACTTAGGCGTAACAATTCGATATGGTGAGCATGTTAATCGTATCAATACACCGAAGTTTACTGTTGTTACAGATAAAGCGACTTATTACGGAAAACATCTAATTCTGGCAACAGGTGGATGTGCTTCGCCAAAGCTAGGATCAGATGGAAGTGGCTATACGCTTGCAAAGAGTTTTGGACATACCCTTATAAAACCACTTCCAGCACTTGTTCAGCTTAAATCTCCTGAAAAATACTGCAAATCCTTATCTGGGGTGCGAACGATTGCGAAGGTAACTGTTTATGCAGATCAAAGTATGATTGCGAAAGAGCAGGGGGAGATACTCTTTACAGACTATGGAATATCTGGAATACCCATCATGCAAATTAGCCGGTTTGTTGCGAAAGTACTAGATAAACGTAAAGATGTTCATTTAAGTATCGACTTTTTACCGAGTCTTTCACTAGAGGAAGCAAAATTACTTTTATTAAAAAGAATCGAACATAGCATTAATAAAACAGTAGAGCAAATGTTAGTCGGTTTATTCAATCATAAGCTTGCTTACATATTATTAAAGGAAGCAAAGTTAGATATAGTTCAGTCATTAAGTAACCGAAGTGGGCGTGAGATTGCTGCATTATTACAACAAATGAAGGACTTTAGAATGGTCATAACGGATACAAACTCCTTTGACAATGCGCAGGTATGTGCAGGAGGAGTCCCCACGAGCGAGTTAGAGGATACCACAATGGAATCAAGACGGTCTAAGAATTTATTCGTTGTTGGTGAACTGGTTGATGTGGATGGAACCTGCGGCGGTTATAATTTACAATGGGCATGGAGTTCAGGCTTTCTTGCAGGAACTACAGTAGGAAGTAGAGGAATAGAAAGGAATTAAATAATGATTCGAATAACACAACTTAAGCTCCCCATGGTACATACAGATGAAGATTTGCGCAACCAAATTGCCAAGGGACTTAAAATACCAGTAGAAAAGATAGCAAAATATCAAATAGTCAAAAAATCCATTGATGCAAGAAAGAAAAATGAGATAAAATATATTTATTCAGTTGATGTAACGATTACGATTGGGAAAAAGGAAAGCCTTCAGAGTATCATTTATCATAGTAGAAATCAGAATATAGCGATTGTAGAAGTTGTAAAATATCAGTTCACACCAACGGGAACTAGGAAGCTATCCCATCGACCCATCGTAGTTGGTACGGGACCTGCCGGATTATTTGCTGCATGGTTGCTGGCACTACATGGGTTTCAGCCCTTGGTCATCGAACGTGGGGATGAGGTTGCAAATAGAGTAAGTGCAGTGGAAAAATTCTGGAATAGCAATGAACTTAATCCAAATAGTAACGTGCAATTTGGTGAAGGTGGCGCAGGAACCTTTTCAGATGGGAAATTAAATACCATGGTAAAGGATGCTTCCAACCGACATCATCTGGTGCTTGAAACCTTTGCTACTTTCGGTGCACCGAGTGATATTTTATATCTAGGCAAACCGCATATTGGGACGGACAAGTTACGCTTGGTTGTAGAAAGTATGCGAAAAGAGATTATTCGTTTGGGCGGAGAAGTCCGATTTCTTACTAAAATGAGTGATCTTTTGATAGACAACGGCAAACTAAAAGGTATTGTACTCAATGATAAGGAAGAGGTACCCTGTGAGGTAGTCATTTCTGCTATTGGGCATAGTGCAAGAGATACCTTTTCATTATTTCAAAAGCGAGGTTTGGACTTATCTCCAAAAGCTTTTGCAATAGGCCTTCGTATTGAACATAAACAAAGCTTAATCAGCTCTTCTCAATATGGCAGCAATTACTCGAAGTTACCACCAGCGGATTATAAATTAACACATCAAACGGCTAAGGGTCGAGGGGTATATTCCTTCTGTATGTGCCCAGGTGGCTATGTAGTGAATTCCTCTTCAGAAGTGGGGCATCTTGTAGTCAATGGCATGAGTAATTACAATCGAGATGCAGAAAATGCAAATAGTGCTATTGTGGTAACCGTACAACCCGAGGATTTTATAGTAACCGGGAAGGATCCACTTTGCGGTGTTGCATTTCAAAGAAAATGGGAAAAGTTAGCCTATCAAACCGGTGGCGGCCTCATTCCTATCCAACTATTTGGAGACTTGCTAAGGAACAGGGAGAGTGTTAC
>Ga0209511_1001712_pt1 | contig 18869 bp, 13 predicted proteins | sample SSSSmetaG_FD_184141 | JGI IMG/M metagenome (GOLD analysis project Ga0209511, IMG submission 184141) | Glacier valley bacterial and archeal communities from Borup Fiord, Nunavut, Canada, to study Microbial Dark Matter (Phase II) - ​SSSS... | ecosystem: Environmental > Aquatic > Freshwater > Ice >...
ATTATCTTTCTGTTCACTTATTTGCCCAAAGGTTGTATAAGCAATTTCGAAACCCTTGAGTCGCTGTCCCGATTCAAGGATTATAGATTCATCGCTTTTAAAGAAATCAATCATTCAATTTATTTATTCGTAAAGTAGATTTGAAAAAGTTTAGGCTAATACATTTTCACGAACGGTAATATTATTAAAGGCCAGTTCAAAGTCAGCAATTATATCATCAATATGCTCGATACCAACTGAAATTCTCAGCTGCCCTGGCTTCACTCCTGCTTTTAGCTGGTCGGCTTCACTTAATTGCTGGTGGGTTGTTGCAGAAGGTTGAATAATCAAGGTTTTAGTATCCCCAACATTAGCCAGATGACTTGTCAGCTTCAGACTATCAATAAATGCTGTGGCCCGGCTTTTGTCTCCTTTAATAATGAATGAGAGAACGCCCCCATATCCTTTTTTAAGATATTTTTTAGCCAGACCGTGATACGCACTACTTTCAAGGCCAGGGTAATTAACTTCTTCAACCTGCTCATGGGCCTCAAGCCATCTGGCGAGTTTCATCGTATTTTCAACATGACGTTCCATTCTGAGTGAAAGTGTTTCAAGACCTTGAATTAATAAAAAAGAGTTAAAAGGGCTCAGAGTAGATCCAAAATCGCGCAAACCTTCAACTCTTGCCCTGATAATAAACGCAATATTACCAAACGGGCCCTTGTCACCAAAAACATCCCAGAAAACGAGCCCATGATAGCCTTCTGAAGGTTCAGTGAATAGAGGAAACTTTCCATTACCCCAGTTAAAATTACCTCCGTCTACAATAACCCCACCTACAGAATTACCATGGCCACCGATCCATTTTGTAGCGGACTCAACCACAATATTAGCACCATGTTCAAGGGGCCTGAAAAGAAAACCACCAGCTCCAAAAGTATTATCTACCACGAGTGGTAAATCATGCTTTTTTGCCAAAGCACCAAAAGCTTCAAAATCAGGGATTGAAAAACCAGGATTACCAATTGTTTCAATATATATAGCCTTGGTATTGCTATCTATGAGTTTCTCGAAAGCTGGCAGGTCATCAATAGGAGCAAAACGTGCTTCTATTCCTAACCGTTTAAATTGCACTTTAAACTGGTTATATGTACCTCCATATAAATGAGAAGAACTAACGAAGTTATCTCCGTGCTGCATGATATTGCTGAGTGCAATAAACTGGGCTGCCTGCCCGGATGCTGTAGCGAGAGCTGCCACCCCTCCTTCTAAAGCGGCAATTCGCTTTTCAAAGACATCAGTAGTCGGGTTCATGATACGGGTATAGATATTCCCGAATTCTTTTAAAGCAAAAAGATTAGCGCCATGCTCAGCGTTTTTAAAAGTAAAGGCAGCAGTCTGGTAAATCGGGACAGCCCTTGAACCAGTTGAGGGGTCAGCTTCCTGCCCTGCATGTTGTTGCAAGGTTTCAAATTTTGAGTTTTCAAATGCCATGATCAGATAATATAATGTTTAGGATGAGAGTATACCTGCGGATGCACAGGAAAAAGATTAAACCTGTTTGCGTAATTTCAACAACTGTAAATTGCCTTAAAACTTGGTGCAGGTTTATAGAAAAAAAGTGTATTATTGGTGTAATTGCGCATACTAATTAATTTATAATTCCCTTTTTAGTTAAAAGGCTAGGTGTTGGCACCTTGGTTTTAACCAGGTTGCCAGAGGATCATAGAGCCTATTCTCTTCCCTCTTCTTTATAAATCCGCAAAACGGATGCAATTTAACATTAACAGTTCAACAAGTTCAAACTGTTAATTCTCTACTGCGAATATAGGGAATGAAAAGAATATTTTCACTTTTTTTATACATTAATCATGGAAGACCGTATAAGGTCAAAGCTTGATCTGCATGATTCATGAATTTATCTATATTTGGCTTAAAACCCAGGATTAAAAAATGACGATTGGTATCATCTTCGGAGGTTTCTCCAGGGAACGGGAAGTTTCATTTGCAGGTGGAAGAACCGTATATGATAATCTGAATAAAAGCCTTTTTGAGGCCGTTCCGATTTTTGTAGACAGTTACGGCAACTTTGTACTTCTTGACTGGCAATATGTTTATAAAGGCAGTATTCGCGATTTCTACCCACCCCCCGCTTCAGTTCCTGTTACAAAGCCACCCTTTCAGATTTATGCTGAAAGCCTTGCCCTTTCTTCTGTCTCAGATCAGGAGAATTTATTAAGACAAATTGGCAAACCAATACCTGCTGCAAGGCTGAAAGAATTTATAGATTTTGCTTTTCTGACACTTCATGGACCTTTTGGTGAAGACGGGAAAATTCAGGGTTTACTCGAATGGCTTGAAATACCTTATTCCGGATCTGGAATACTTTCTTCTGCTATCGGAATAGATAAAGTGATTCAGAAAGAACTAATGAGCGAAAAGGGCTTTAACGTTCCCGCTTATTTTAATTTTAACAGACAGGCATGGCTCTCAGGTGATCAGCTGGCTATTTTTGAAAAAAGTAAATTACATTGTGGCTTCCCACTGGTAATCAAACCTGCACATCAGGGTTCGTCAATCGGTGTGACCGTACTAAAAAGTGATAATTTCGAGGCCTTTAAGCATGCTGTTGAAGCAGCCTTATTTATCAGATATGTGAACAAACAAGAATGGGATGAAAAAAGAGAAATACTGGTCGCAGAAATTACTGATTTCAGAGTAGATCTGGGCCTGCCTCTGATGATTGCAGAAAATACTATTTACGATCCTGCCTCACTTTATTATTATCTCGATCACTACTTTCAAAGCAGTGATAATCCGGTTCAATTACAAGGATGTGATCAGGAAAATGACCTGCTTGTAGAAGCATTCATCAAGGGTAAAGAATTTTCCTGTATCGTATTAGAAAATACAGATGGTACCCCTCTTGCCCTGCCGCCTACAGAAATCCGTAAATCTCAGGATATCTACAGTTACCGCTCAAAATACCTACCAGGTTTATCACGAAAAATCACGCCCATTGAAATTGGGGATGATCAGATAAGGGCTATTTGCCGGGCTTGTGAAAAACTTTATACAGCTTTATCTTTTGACGTTTATGCCCGAATTGATGGGTTTATCAGTGAAAAGGGTAAAATATTCCTGAATGACCCGAATACGACATCTGGAATGATGCCTTCTTCTTTCTTTTTTCACCAGGCTGCAGAAATTGGTCTGAACCCATCTCAATTCCTTACCTATATAATTTATACTTCTATAAAAGCTAGAATCAGGGGTCAAAGCAGGAAGACAAATTTTGAACAGCATTTTGAAAGCTTGAAATTTCAACTTGGACAAATAAAATCAACTGCAGGAAAAAAAGAAAAAGTTGCTGTATTAATGGGGGGTTATTCATCTGAAAGGCATATATCAGTTGAGAGTGGAAGAAATGTTTTTGAAAAGCTTGCCTCTTCAACAAAATACGATCCTGTTCCTGTATTTGTCAGCGGTGATTCTGGTAGCTACCATATGTACCGGATTCCCATAAATATTTTACTTAAAGACAACGCAGATGACATTCAAGAGAAGATAAGTCATTATGCCTTGCATGGGGTTGTTCGGGAAATAATCAAACTGGCATCTCCAATTATTGATTTGTTCTCTTCTGCAGATGCACTAAACCCTCCTCAGAGCTGGTCTTTTGACCAACTTGCAATCGAATGCGATAGTGTTTTCATTGCCTTACACGGCAGGCCAGGTGAAGATGGTGATATTCAGGCAGAGCTTGAAAAAAGGCAGATCTCCTATAATGGTTCAGGTGTTGAAAGTTCAAGGCTTACGATTGATAAACACGCTACAAATGAGTTACTTGCAAGTAAAGGTATCCTTGTCGCCAGTCATATCCTGGTAACAAAAGAAGAATTCGCCAATGATGAACTTAACTCACTGACGCGCATTGAAAAGATATTTACCTATCCGTTGATAGCCAAACCCTGTGATGATGGATGTAGTTCAGCAGTTAAAAAAATAAAAAACAGGGCTGAACTTGAGGCTTATACCCGTTTGATTTTCAGAAATAAAAGTCAGTTAGATACTGCTGAAGCAACTTTGCTTGGCCTTGCCGGAGAAGAAGAATTTCCCCAGAAAAAAGTTTTTCTTATAGAAGAACTTATAACTGCCAGGGGTGCCGAAAAGTTTATGGAAATAACTGGAGGAATGTTAACCAGGTATAATCAGGCAGGAGAATTGGTTTATGAAATATTTGATCCGTCTGAGGCACTATCCTCAGGTGAAGTATTAAGCCTTGAAGAAAAGTTTCTCGCCGGTGAAGGGCAAAATATTACCCCTCCAAGATATGCCATGGATACGGATGACCAAAGAGAAATTGCAGCCTATGTAAAAATGGAACTTGAAAAAACTGCAAGGATTCTCAATATTGAAGGTTATTGCCGGATCGACGCATTTATAAGAATCTTCAGCCCCAAACATGTAGAAGTCATAATTATTGAAGCCAATTCATTGCCAGGAATGACACCTGCTACTGCCATTTTTCACCAGGCTGCCCTGAGCGGATACAAACCTTATGAATTTATAAATGAAGTTCTTGAATTTGCGAAGAAAAAATTAAGCCAAGCCGACCATGCCTGAAAAATCAACAAGCTTTAATGACTTCAAGCTCTTTATATTTTCACGACTTTTCTTAAAACAGTTATTTCTCGCTTTTGGAATATGTATCATACTATTTTTAATTCTCATTAATGGGCTTGCATTCATTACACGTCACGGTGAGGAAGTTAGTGTACCATCAGTACTAAATCTTCAGTCTTCAGAGGGTACAAAATTATTACTCGACCAGCGTTTTAAAGTTGAAGTAGACTCTGTTTTTGTGAATGATAAAGCAGGCGGTACCATAATAGAACAGTCACCTGAAGCTGGGGCGAAGGTCAAGGAAAATCGAACTATCTATTTAACAATGGTTACGTTTCAAGCACCTGTAGTACATTTACCAAAATTTGAAGATACACCGTATAAAGAATATCAAAGCGATCTAGCCACGATTGGGCTTGGGGTTGACAGTATCACCTACAGGCCAGATGTTGCACAGGACCTTGTACTGGGAGTAACCTTCAAACATCATGCCCTCACGGCAGGTATTGGCCTGCCAAAAGGGTCAAGGGTTAATCTTATTTTGGGTGATGGCAATGGGGGTACAGTTCTGCTACCCAATCTTACCGGTTTAAACCTTGATGAAGCAAAATTTGGAATCCGGGGCTCCCAGCTGCTCCTGGGAAGAGTCGTTTATGATAGTACCACCCATGACAGCCTCAAAGCCAGGGTTTACAGGCAAACACCAGCTGCCCGGGCTGACACTATGGTTAAAGTAAGTCAGGGAACTCTTATTGATTTATACCTAAAAGATTAAAAAATATGTCTTCTGAAATAGAACCTGAGAAACCCCGTTCATCTAGCCGAAAACCAATTTGGGTATGGGTCGCAGGAATCATATTCCTTGCCCTGTTTATTACTGGATATAGCTATTATAAAAGGATTTATGGCGCAAATATTCTGGCTGATACGCCTCAGAAACAATATTTGTATATTCCTGATGGCAGTGATTTGATTGAATTAGTCAAAAATCTTCAAACGCATGAATTGCTCAGAAGCACAGCCGATTTTGAATGGGCTGCAAATTTTCTGCATTTTAAAACGGGCATTAAACCCGGCAAATACCGATTAACCGACGGTATGAGTAACAAGCAGCTTATCAGAAAGATACAACTCGGAAAGCAGGAACCTGTAGATATTATACTGCACAGTCTACGTTTAAAAGAGAATCTGGCTGCCTATGTTGGTAAAAAAATTGAAGCAGATTCAATGGCAATTTATACGCTGCTTGCAGACAGGCATTATACAGATAGCCTGGGTTATACCACAGATAATATCTATACGATGATTTTGCCGAATACGTACCGGTTTAAATGGAATACTTCGGCAAAAGAATTTCTTACCCGTATGAACCGTGAGTCGGCTCGTTTCTGGTCGACTGATAAAATAGAGAAGGCAAGAGCTATCGGCCTTGATAAAACACAGGTAATTATTCTTGCCTCAATCGTAAATCAGGAAAGTAACAGGGTAGATGAAATGCCTACCATTGCTGGGGTATACCTTAACAGGTTACACCGGGGAGTAAAACTTGACGCTGACCCTACCGTTATTTTTGCCAATAATGACTTCAGCATTAAACGGGTTACCAGAAAATATCTTATAAAAGACTCTCCGTATAATACCTATAAATATAAGGGTTTGCCTCCTGGGCCCATTACCATGCCAAGCCTACAAGCTATTGAAGCAGTGCTGAATTATCAAAAATCAGATTATATGTTTTTTTGTGCAAAAGATGACTTTTCAGGCCATCATGCATTTGCTATAACAAGGGAAGAACACCTTATAAATGCCCATAAATTTCAAAAAGCCCTGGATGCACGAAATATCCATTAGTATTCACATGTATGTATAGTCATGAAACTTTTATCAGGGTTCGGTATGGTGAAACTGATCAGATGGGTTATATGTATTACGGCAATTATGCCCAGTTCTATGAAGTGGGTAGAGTCGAAATGCTTCGAAGTCTGGGCCTGAGTTATAAAAGCTTTGAACGAGATGGCATTATGATGCCAGTACTTGAACTAAACTGTAAATACCTGAGGCCTGCCCGATATGATGACCTGATCAGGGTTGTTACCACGCTAAAAGAAATACCAAGAATGCGAATTCGTTTTGAGTATGCCCTTTATGATACTGATAATATGCTTCTTAATACTGGTGCCACAGTACTGGTCTTTGTGAATATGAATAGTTTAAAACCTTGTTTACCACCAGCTGAACTCATAACAAAGCTGCAATCTTATTTCGAAAATGGAGTGGTTTCATAAATTTTTTTTTCAATTTCCATTTTATAGTAAACTGATTGCTAAAAGTAAAAAAACTGGTATACCAGGGTTCAAAGATGTCATGCTTTATGATTTGGCAGTTGATTTCTTTGAAGAAGTAGGTAAAGAAGGTATAGTAACCAAAGCTTCAGCCCTCGCCTATCGCTTTTTGCTAGCAACTTTTCCTGCTATAATCTTTGTATTTACACTTATTCCATTTATTCCAATTAAAAACTTTCAGCCAAGCCTGCTTAGTACCTTTCAGCAAATTTTACCAGATAATGTATTTGCCGCTGCCGAAACAACTCTGAGAGAAATTGTTAACAAACAAAATAAAAGTTTGCTGTCTGCAGGTTTTTTGGCGTCGCTTATTTTTTCTACCAATGGAGTTTCAGCCCTTATAAAACAAATGAATAAGAGCTCACTCGTTTTATACAAACGTAATTATCTGCAGCGTAGGGTGAGGGCTTTAATACTCACAATTGTATTAATTTTTTTGCTGCTAAGTAGTGCTTTTGTTGGTATAGCGGGTCAGTATGTAGTTTCATTTCTTTATAAACAACATTTTATCAAAGGTATTCTGGGCCGGTATTCACTGGTTCTATTGCAATGGATACTGGTGGCTCTTGTATTTTACTTCACAATAGCGATTCTTTATTACTATGGGCCGTCACGAAAAAACAAGAAAGAGTTTTTTACTGCAGGAACCGGAATTGCTGCTGTTCTTTCTATACTTACTACGTATGGTTTTACTAAATATGTACAATACTTTGGGAATTATAATAAGGTGTATGGTTCAATTGGTACCCTGATCGTTATTATGATACTGTTGTATTTAAATTCTGCGATTTTATTAATCTGTTATGATCTTGATATAAGTCTTGAACGCTGCCGGTTGAAACCTGTAAATAAACCTGGCTTAAATCAAAAAAATCGAAGGGTAGAAAACGTTTAACGCTTTTTAAGTCTTTTATATGTCTGGTCTGCTATCAAAAGTATTTTCAATTTTCTTGGTATTAGTTTTTCTGTCTGGGGCAACCTTTGCTCAGAAACATAGGAAAAAGAGTGTGGAAACCCAGCTGTTAACGACCAATAATCAACCGATCGATCAATTGCTTGAACGGGTTGAAGATGTTCATATTACCCTTAACCGCATCAATAATTTATCTGGAAGCGGTATGAATACCAGCCAGATCGAAAAAGACCTGCCCAGGGTCGAAGAGGGTCTGATGCTGATTAAAAAAGACCTTGGGAATGCATCATCAACTATTGATGTCAATGATCTGCAACTTTATGATGTTATGCTTGATGCCATCCAGGAAAGTCTCGGAAACTGGAAACAGCAGCTGGTAATCTATGAGAAAGAGCTTGTCAAAATGAATGAGGACATGCGGATTTTTACCAGCAGTAATGATACCGCTTTTAAAAAACTCGCAATAGACACCAATTACAGGAAGCTTTTTTCGACTGAGATGAGTGGTCTGAAAGAGAAATGGGTAAAGGCAGATTCAAATACCAAGGCAAATTTTAAACGTATTAATGTTTTACAGGCAAGGGTATCTTCAAACTATTTTCAGTCAATTGAGCTGGCTGATAAGATTGGCCTGACTATGAAGAACTACTGGGCAAGAACTCTTGGTAAAGAATATCCGTTTCTATGGCAAATACATGAAGTGCATGCTACAGGTGCAACCGAAACAGAGGCGGTAGAAAATCAACAGAATGTATTTTTCCACTTCTACCTGCATCAGTCAGGATCAAAATGGATCATACTATTACTAATCGCTTTGGCTTTCTTTTCCTTCGTTTCTTACGAGTTCTATAAGATCAGTAATCAGGTACACGACACAACTTATGTAACGCATGATTTTAAATACGTTAATAGGGTTCCAATACTGGCAACTCTTATTTTAGTACTGATAGCTGGCCCCTTTCTTGATCTGACGACCCCATCACTCTACCTTGAAATCATGCAACTGGGTCTGCTGGTATTGCTTGGCTTGCTTTATATTAAAACATGGCAAAAAAAACTCTGGATATACTGGGCCCTGTCAGCAAGTTTTTTTATTGCCTTTACCTTAATCGATGGCATTTCTGACTATAGCAGACTACAACGTGTACTTTTACTCGTATTAAATATTGCTGTAATCTTATTTGCGATCAGGTTCAGAAAAAAAATACGTGATTTACCTGAATTTCACTGGTTCGTAAAATTCATTCTGGGCATTTTTATATTGATGAATATAGCAGCAGTCATCTTTAATCTTTTCGGGAGGATGACACAGGCTGATGAATTTAGTCTGGCGGCTATTTACGCTTTGATAGAGATTTTCGCCCTTAATACCATGGTGCTGATTTTTAAGGAATTCATCGATCTGCAAATGATCAGATACCAGCGTGCAGTAAACGGTAAGCTTTCTTTAAAAGATTCACAGATTAAATCATTGCTAAACAATGCATTTGTTATCGTTATGGCACTAGCAATTTTTACCAGTTTACTTGACAATCTGAATATCCTTGATAACGCAAAAACTCAGATTACAGAAATCATGAATAGCCCGATTAAACTGGGTTCACTTATTTTTACGCTTGGCAATCTTTTACTCTTCATTTTTATCATCTATATTTCAAATCTGATTCAAAAGTTTCTTGGATTCTTTCTGGGTGATGCGGATGAAGATAATCAGGACTTTAATAAAAAAGGCTCACGCCTGGCAGTTCTTAGACTTGTACTTTTATTCCTGGGTTTTTTACTTGCAGTAGGTGCATCAGGATTACCACTTGATAAAATAACAATTCTTTTAGGCGCGCTTAGTGTGGGTATTGGACTGGGACTTCAAAATATTGTACACAACCTTGTATCAGGCATTATATTAATCTTCGAAAGGCCCTTTAAAATTGGTGATCTAGTCGAAATAGGAACACGTAAGGGAAGGGTAAAAGATATTGGAATACGCTCAAGCAAACTGATCACAACTGAAGGTTCAGAGGTTATTGTACCTAATGGAGACCTTTTATCAGAACGGGTCGTGAACTGGACTTTCAATAACAGCAATGTCAGAACTGAAATGCAGGTAAAAATTGCTGCTGGTTCTGATATTGAACTGGCAAAAAAGCTAATTACAGAACAGTTAAATGCTGATGAAACGATTCTCAAGCGTGTTGCCCCAGAAGTTTTCCTGAATACTATTACTGAGACTGGTATAGAATTAAAAGTACTCGTCTGGATCAATAATCTACACCAGGAACAAACCTTCAAAAGTGATATGCTGATTAAGATCTATGAAGTATTATCAAAGAATGAAATAAAGATGATCTGATATTTCTAGGGTAATACAGGCTTATCATTTCTTGACCATTCACCCCACGAGCCTACATAGAGTTTGGGCACAGGTAAACCAGCTTCAGCCATAGCCAGAATTGTATGACAGGCTGTTACACCTGACCCGCAATGAATGATTATGTTTTCAGCTGTAAAATTTTCAACTATCGGGCCATATTTTATCAATAGATCGGCGCGACTTAAAAAAATACCCTTACTTAAGTTTTCTAAATAAGGAATGTTTTTAGCTCCAGGTATATGACCGGCAATCAGGTCTATTGGTTCTGATTCACCCAGATAGCGGTAGGCCTCTCTTACATCAATAATGAGGCTCTTTGCATCTAAGATAGCCTTTTCAACCTTATCAATACCTATTGTATGAATTGACCAGTCGCCCAGTGGATAAGCATCTGTTTCTTCTTCAGGTTCTTCAGGTAAGTCTTTGTTTAATAAGGCACCCTTTTTAACGGCTTCTTCCATGCCTCCGTCAAGAACAGAAATTCTTTTATGCCCGCTCATGGCAAGCATCCACCAGAATCTAGCTGCAGCATTAGCCCCCGACTTATCGTCATAAACTATTACATAGGTTTCAGGTGTAATGGCTAATGATCCAAGAAAAGCGGCAAAATCACGTTGTGATGGCAGAGGATGTCTTCCACCTCTGGAAGCATCAGAAACCTCAGCGGCAAGATCTGTTTCCAGATCAGCAAAATAAGCTCCTTTCAGGTGACCATTCAGATAACGTCCGAAAGCACCTGTACCTCCTCTTGCATCAATTAATACATACTGGGTGCGTGGTAATTCTACAAAGTCGGCATAACTTATTAGCTGTGTAGAGGTTATAAATGGCTTCATTTGGCAAAGTTATAAATCTCATTGGCTATTTCTTAAGCACAGGATACAGTATGTGCTTTAATCAATCTTTACCAGATCAATTTGCTCTATCACCTTAGGCCTTGTTGCCCGATTTAAGAACTTGATATTTAAACGGGTAACAGGATAATTGGGTACTTCTTTAATAAGGGTGTATGATTTGACTAGCTTCTGCAAACTCCTAAATTTAGATTTGGGAATATATAACCAGCATGGCTTGTCAAGCTTTTCAAGTACAGAGCTATCTATGGTTGGAACAATTTTTTGTATATAAAAATCCATTGAACCAGTTGGACCACTTCCGTAAACATAAAACCGATTTTGAGGTATATGATTGCTGACTACAAATTTTGCCAGAACAGATGGGGCTTGATATTGTAAAAGATTAGGGTAAAAGAACGTATTCATGAATAAATTCACAGAAATGATTGTAATTGCTGAAGGCAGAATAAGTTTCATCCCCTCAGACTCATTATTATTAAACCAGTAATAAATACTGAATCCAAAGGCAATAAAAAGTACCGATAGACCTAAATTTTTAGCAGTCATTGGAAAGACATATAAGGCCAAAAGTGTCATTATAAGCCATAAACCGGTAAGCAAAATACCCTGCACAATTCTTATCGGAAGTCTGAGTTTAACTGAGCCTGAAACGTATATGCTATCAATAAACCAGGCTGATAAAATAGAACCGAAAGGAATAATCACATTTATATAATGTGGTAGCTTGTAAGCAGAAAATGACAGCGCTATAATCGTTAGCAAAAACCCACCAATGGTCATAAATTCTGGTGAAGACCTGATTTTTTTTAGTTTGAAAAACAGGGCAACCAAGGTTATTAATGACCAGGGAAGGCAAGACCAGAGATAAGAGTGTACCAGGAATAGTTTATCCGTATCATTCTTCCAGGGACTTTCTCCTGTGATGCGTCCAAAACTCTGACCCCAGTAAAAAAAACGTAAACCTGACACACCTTTCAAGCCGTTAACCAATTTTTCAGGATGTAAATCAAATTGCTGGTATAATCCAATATTCATTGGCATCAGGATTAGTAATACCACCACCAGGGCAATAAGCCAGTGCCAGTTAAAAAGCATCTTCCAGTTTTGAGTCATCAGTATTTGACTTCCCAGGGCAAAGACAACAACAACAAGCCCAACTGGACCCTTGGCCAGCATTGCCAGACCCAGGGCTACTGCCCCAAAAAACAGGTTTTTCAGATTTAATGAATTCATATATCTGGCGAATTCTGAAATGGCAAGCATGACAAAAGACGTGAGTAAACTATCAGTACGCAGATCAAAGGCCATCAAGAAAACAGTCTGTGAACTCAGGTAAAACAGCATTGCCAGATTCGCTGTGTGCCGGTTATAAAAGAGCGTACAAAACCGGTAACAGGCAAGTCCACCTACAAAGACAGAGAGCAGCAGTGGTAAGATTCTAAAGGTAAACTGTGATACACCAAGTATCCAGAATGAGAATGAAGATGCCCAGAATAACAGCGGTGGTTTGTCAAGGTAATCACGCCCGAAATCAAATACCTGCAGGAAATTTTTGCTTTTAAACATTTCTAGTGATATTGATGCATACTGAGCCGAGTCAACATCCATAACATCTATACACCAGGCACCAGCTAGCTGCACGCCAATTGCAGCCACAATCAGCCAGCTTATTTTCTTTTCCATATATTGTATTTCAGGATTACAAAAATAGCCCTGAAACCATCTTTCCAGCTAATCTTCTTGCCTTCTTCATAGCTACGTCCATAATAGCTGATTCCTACTTCGTAAATTCTGATTCCAGGTACCCTGCTTATTTTTGACGTTATCTCTGGTTCAAACCCAAAGCGATTTTCATATAAGTTTAACTGTTTAAGTACTGATGTTGGAAACATTTTGAAGCAGGTTTCCATATCGCTTAAATTCAGATTGGTGAGAATGTTTGAAAGAAATGTAAGCACTCTGTTGCCTACCGTATGAAGGAAAAAAAGCATTCTATGAGGCTTACCTCCGACAAAACGAGAACCAAACACCACATCGGCATAACCGTCAAGAATTGGTTTTAACAAGATTGCATATTCTTCAGGGTCATACTCAAGATCAGCATCCTGAACAATGCAATAATCGCCCGTGGCTGCTCCGATCGCACGTCTGATAGCAGCCCCCTTACCCTGGTTTTTTTCCTGGGCAATATAGATGATTGAAGTATCGGGATTGGTTTGCCTGAATATATTTATCTGCTCTTGGGTAGTATCTGTTGAACAATCATTTACAATTACCAGTTCACGCCTGATATTTGCCGGGAGCAGAACGGCTGTGACTTTCTTTAGAATTGCACCAATAGTTTTTTCTTCGTTGTAGACCGGTATAAGAATGGAAAGTTTTGAGATCATCGTTTAATTATAGCTAATATATAACTAAGAGTAACCAAAATGATGAAATCGGGCCTGATTATTTTAAAATTAACAGCTTTTGTTCATACGGTGTCGGGTAAGCCGTTAACCAGACTACTGGGCTAAGATGTTCGGCATTTTTATCAGAACTCACCAAAACCAACTCTAATTTTTTTCGAAGTAAGGCCTTGGTTATCGGAAAATAAAACGTGTAGTTACCCGTACCATCACCATAGTCAGCCCAGTTATTATATGGAAAAGAAGGACTACGGTCAACAGCGCCCATCAAATGTCCATTTATTATAAGACTTGCATAAAGTGATTCTTTTGAGTAGGTACCAGGAACACTTAGTGCCAGGTAATTATTGTTTAATGCCTTTCTGACTTTAAAGCTATATTTCCAAGCTTTTCTGGCTTCATGCTGTTCATAAGGCTTGAATAAGTTAGTCGCATGCCATAACGACCGGCCTATCTGCTGCCCTCTGTGAAACGCCCTGATTTCAGCAACCTGAGTTGGGGCCGTAGTAATTCTGAGACATCTGAAAGCAGTATTTGCCGGAAAGTCTACCACCATGCGTGTTGGTTCACGCCTTGCTGAAATTGACGTCCAATGTTTGAGATCATTTGAAATTTCTATATTAAGCGGATTAAAATCTGCATTTGTTGCTTCCATAACAAACTGGTCAACAGACTCAATTTTACCTAAATCGAGGCGAAAAGAACCTTTATCCTGATCCTTTTCAGTAAGTGTTTCTCTTCCAGCCTTGAAATATGTATTTCTTTCACCATCAAAAGCATATTTATCCCAGGCACCTTGATTTATAAATGTACTATCCAGCAAAAAGGCATTACGCGCCAGATCTACTTCCCGAAAATGGGTGATCCCTGCCCGGTACAGTGATCTGATCTCAAGAGCATTATTATCAGTTGAGAAGCATGATCCCTCATATATATACTCAGCCTCTTGAGGATTAATTGAGAAACTGCTTAATTCACCAAGCTTACGATGAAAATCATTGGCTGAACGGGAACCAGGAAAACGGAATGTCAGGCCTTTGCGAAAAAATCCCGGTTTAGAAACTCCTGCAAGTTTTGCGGTTGTGACTGTTTGCTCTGAGCCCCCCCAGCTTAATTTAATTTTCTGGCCTGGCATACCCAATAGTTTGACTGTAATTGGTTTTCCAGCAATAGCCTGTACCACTTCATAATTACATCCTCTTAAATCAACATCTGTCGCGTGAAGGGTGACAATAAACAAGGCAGCATGAAAGGGATCAACAGTCACTTCTGCTGTTGACCCCTGCATATAACGGCCGATATAACGTTCATTCGGAAAGATTTGTCTGACCATAAAAGTACCATCAGCTTTTATCCCGATTGAATTATCAATTGTAATCCGGTATTTTTGGGGTTTGAAACTTAAATTTCTCAGGGTTATTAACCTGGTTTCCCCATCTCCTCTTGAAACTGCATTATCGCCGTATTGATCAGCAGGAAGTATCTTTGAATTTACCAGAATGTCGTTATAGCGTTGGTGAATATTAAAAATTCTTGCCAGCCTTGGTAATTCCTCATCTTTTAAGAACCAGGGGTTACCAAATATTTCTGGTGAAAAAAGGGTATTTCTGTTAAAAGCCTGCAATACCAGGTCATCTTCCCAGAAATCTAGGGCCGAAGATAAACCAACACCTTTATCATCTTTGAGGCGGTTCATATCAGGTACTATAGGCCTGTCCATCGAACCCAGCCGGTGGTGAACTCCTGTCATACTGTTAAAGTCGTTTACATCAGTGTACGAACCCTGACCTGCCCAGTCAGTAACAGGTATATATGTGGAAATTTCAGCTCCAAGATCAATTCCGCTATTCGTAACCAGTAAATCGGGGCTGATTTCAAGTGCTTTTTGAATTGATTGTTCAAGATAAGATTCTTTATCAGATCGAAGTTTACTAATGCTGCCATCGAGCTTAAACAAACCGAAATTATAATCACGACACAGATCAGCCATCAACCGGATTCGTTTTGCCGCATCCCGGTTAGATGAGCCAAAGCCGTCGGGACCAATAGTGAGTCCGAGGCGGCAGTCAAAAGACTTTGCCAGTTCATTAATGTTTTTAAACTTGTTTGGAAAATGCCTGATAAATGCAGTTGAATTCAAGTTACCATATGCTACTTTATTTGTTGAATGATGATAAAGTATCGCATTATCAATAACCCCCCCATCCATCAAAAAATAATCAAGTTTCATGTCATAGGTATCATGCATCCATTTAAAAAAGCCTAGATCAGCCATTATCTTATGCTCATCCGTACCTTGATAATTTTGGTTGGCATAGTCATAGTAAAGTGATCTGGAAGGTGACAATTGGTTAATTACCTGACCAGGCCTAGCGGATTTATTCTGGGAAATGGCTGGGCAATTAAAAAACAAAAAGACCGGTAGCATTAAAAAAAATATACGTTTTATCATATGACACTCGTCCGATAGAGAATAAATCTGCTTGTACTTGTACGATCTGTGTTTTAAAATGTTCCTTTTCTCAGAGTTTTAAGGAGATCAGTAAGGAAAGATATTTTTTATCACTTACAATGAGGCTACTACAAATGGTTGGCAATATTTCTTTAAATCATCCTTGAAAAGACATTTCGATTTGTACATTTACCCACGGAGAGCTGGCAGAGTGGTCGATTGCGGCAGTCTTGAAAACTGTTGACTTGTCAAAGGGTCCTGGGGTTCGAATCCCTAGCTCTCCGCCAAAAAAAGAAACCTGCAGAAGCGGGTTTTTTTCGTTCTAAGCTGTTCTTTTTCAGTACCAGCTATTTTTAGAGTTTAAAACGGGCAGTTACCCTATCAATTCATTTTGTCTTTTAACAGTTTTATCAAATTTATGTTAAGAGGGTATATCTCGAAATTTAGAATTGCTAATTTAAATTTATGACTTTAGTCAATAATAAATTGTAACTGCTGTTATTTTGCCAAAGAGAAATGATACCGCCATTCTATTTATTCTGGTAACTGTACTTATCGATTTTACAGGATTTGGCATTATCATACCGGTTTTACCCAAATTAATTCAAGGCTTTACGGGTGGCAATTTATCTGTTGCCGCCGAATATGGGGGCTACCTGATGGTAGTATTTGCTATTGCCCAGTTTCTCTTCTCTCCCATTATTGGAGGCTTGAGTGACCAGTACGGCAGACGTCCTGTTCTGCTCATTTCACTTTTGGGGTTAGGTACAGACTATATTTTTCTATCATTCGCACCGTCTATATTCTGGCTTTTTATAGGGAGAATTATTGCTGGAATATCTGGTGCAAGTGTAACGACAGCAATGGCTTATATAGCTGATATATCAGAACCTGCAAAAAAAGCCCAAAATTTTGGCCTGGTAGGTGCGGCTTTTGGGATAGGTTTTATATTAGGACCGGTAATTGGTGGCGTTGCAGGTTCTCTTGGTATAAGGGTTCCATTTATGATCTCTGCAGGATTGGCTTTATTAAATTTGATTTATGGATTTTTCTTTTTACCTGAATCATTGGCATCTGACTGTAGACGTAAGTTTTCATTAAAAAGAGCTAACCCTATTGCATCTCTGTCAAACATTGCAAAATACCCTACTATAATTGGGCTTTTGGCTACACTTCTACTAGTTGATATCGCCAACCATTCAGTGCATTCAAACTGGTCATTTTATGTAATTGAAAAATTCAGATGGAATTCAACCCTGATTGGTTATTCATTGGGTGTAGTGGGCTTGGCTGTTGCCGTTGTTCAAGGCGTATTTATAAGAGTAATTGTGCCAAGAATAGGTCAGAAAAATGCAATTTACACGGGTTTGATTCTCTATTTCACGGGATTTATTTGTTTTGCATTTGCATCTTCCGGCCTTTGGATGATGCTTTTTATTTTACCCTATGTTTTGGCGGGCATTGGAGATCCAGCTATGCAAAGCATTCTTTCAAATCAGGTCCCAGAGAATTCTCAGGGAGAATTACAGGGCATTACAACAGGACTACAAAGCCTAGCAGCAATAATTGGTCCCTTTCTGGCGACCCATATATTTGTTTATTTTATTGAAAAAAGTGCCCCGGTTTATTTTCCCGGAGCACCTTTTATATTGAGTGCCTGCTTAATAGTTATAGGTTTAATCGTTGCTATAAAAACACTTAACAAATATCATAAAACTATATGAAAAAGCTTTAAAAGGCTATAAAGTGGGATGATCGCTGATCTTTAGAGCCATGCCTTCTAAGGCAATAACATATTCTTTTGTCATTGCATCATAATAAATATGGGTAATGGTCGGATAATAATCAGCGGATTGAAATGAAGCCGGCTGTTTAATCTGAATCTTATAATCAGGATTACTCAGTAAAAAGGCCGCTGTGACCATAGGTTCAAGAAAAATTAAATTCGCCTTGTAAAACCCATAAATATATGTAGCTGTAAACTTTTGACCTGTAAATTCAGGAGCTTTTGAGTCAGCATAATGAACTCCCATACCGGGAACAATCATTTTATTTGAAACGTAATCAGGAGCCAAGTACCTGGCGGGTATAGTCATCGTATCTGTTCCTGCCATAATACCAGCCTGAAATGCCTTTGTGATCTTAGAGAAATGGCAGTCAAAATGTGGTAATCCATATATTGGTTTGGGATCGTGCCCTATTGGATTCCAATCTAACTGTATATGATCAAACCCAGCATTTTGAGCCTGGGCTGGCAAATCAATGGAGTATGACCACATCTTTGTAGAGTCTGCAGGAAGATTAACCAATGCAGCAGCAGAAATACGCACTCCAAGTGTTAACATTTTACCATAATTATCTAGTACAACAAATGATTTTACTGTGCCATTGGCAAGCTGAGCTACAGGGCCATAAACAGAACCTGATAGACTATTTGTCTGCGGGTATTTTTTGCAGGCTGTGGTTAAGAGAAGGCATGCTCCTAACAAAAAAAAGTATTTTTTGTTTACCATTTAGAGTTGGGTTTTAAAGTTTAATGTAACAATAGTAAGATTAAAAAGATAATAAATACCAGTAATTATACTCTTGTAACTACCTATTTACATTTAGATAAAAATCATTTTAAAAAACAAAAAAAATAAAACTTTAGGCTGCCAGCTAATACTGCAAATCAACAAAGTTTTTAGCTAAACTACCTTAATATTACAATATTGATAAGCAATATTAATTATATTTACAATCTAAATACACAAAAGCTTATTTATTTAAGTAACTGCTTTTATGCAGACAAAAGCCAAAAAAATAAGCTAGACGTGTTGCACTATCCTAATTAGTATACTAATAATTTCAGAATGAAAGTATATTCATCAATAGTCTTCTTGTTCGCTGTTTCTACCTGTTCATGGGATACCCTGCCCGCT
>Ga0209511_1001716_pt1 | contig 18841 bp, 10 predicted proteins | sample SSSSmetaG_FD_184141 | JGI IMG/M metagenome (GOLD analysis project Ga0209511, IMG submission 184141) | Glacier valley bacterial and archeal communities from Borup Fiord, Nunavut, Canada, to study Microbial Dark Matter (Phase II) - ​SSSS... | ecosystem: Environmental > Aquatic > Freshwater > Ice >...
CGGGTTTTCCGCCGCTGGAATTTGCCGGGTTTTCCGCCGCGGGCACCACCGACGCCCCCACGGAGCTGGCCGTGCGCGGCGACATCAGCAGCCAGTACATTTCGGCGTTGCTGATGGTCGGGCCGCGCCTGGCCGGCGGCCTGCGCCTGCGCCTTACCGGCCCCGTCGGCTCGCGCCCCTACATCAACATGACGATGGCGCTGATGCAGCGTTTTGGGGCAGATTGCACGGCCAAAGACGACACGCTACTGGTGCGCCCCGGTGCCTACCGGCCCACCAACTACACGGTGGAGTCGGACTGGTCAGCCGCTAGCTACTGGTACTCCATGGTGGCCCTGGCGCCCACGGGCTCGGAAATTACGCTGCCGGGCCTGCGCCAGCAGTCCCTGCAAGGCGACCAGGCCATTGCGGGCTTGATGGCGCATTTTGGCGTGGAAACCAGTTTTCAGTCCGATGGCATTCACCTCACGCAACGGCAAGCTGCAGCCGCAACCGAAGCGTTGAAGTTGGACTTTACCGATTGTCCGGACCTCGCGCAAACCGTGGCCGTGGTGGCCACCGCCCTGAACCTGCCGGTGGAAATGACCGGCCTGGAAAGCCTGCGCATCAAGGAAACCGACCGCATTGCCGCGCTGCAAACCGAGTTGGACAAGTTTGGCGGCAAGTTGCGGGATGTGGGCAAGGGGTGCTTCCGGGCGGAATCCAGCGGTTTTGCCGTGAACAACCAAGCGGTGGCTACGTACCACGACCACCGCATGGCCATGGCCTTTGCGCCACTGGCCCTGCGCGGGCCACTCACCATTGAATCTCCCACGGTGGTGAAAAAGTCGTACCCGCAATTTTGGAAAGAATTAGTGCAAAGCGGTTTTTCAATCAGCGAAGCTGACTGAAGTACGCCGCTGATTTGCGCAGGCGGCTGCCGTACCAGCTGAATAATTCACCGTCGACAACCTCAATTTTCGCGGCCGGACACAGTTGCTGAAATTCGGCAATGTGCTTGTCGGCAAACGGATAGGGCTCGGAGGATAACAGAATGCGCTCGGGCGCTGCTTTGGCCAGTTGGTCGGCCGTTACTTCGGGGTAGCGAAGTTGGCTGGCAAAGACATTGGTGAAGCCCGCGCGCCGCAGCATGTCGGCAATAAAAGTGCCGGTAGCCGCTGCCATGTATGGCTTGCGCCAGATGAGGTAAGCGGCAGATACAGCAGGCGTGGAGGCGTTCAGGGAATCAAAGGACTGCGCAATTTCGGCAGCCAATGGGTTAGCTAAGTGAGGTTTGCCGGTAATGAGCCCCACTTGCTTTATCATCCGCAAGGCAGCAGGCAAGTCGGAGATGTCGCTCATCCAAACCGGGTATTTAGTGGCAAGCTGCTCGATGCCCTCTTTGTAGTTTTCCTCCTGGTTGCCAATGATGAGGTCGGGCTGGCACGATGCGATTTTGGCAAAATCAAAATTTTTGGTGCCCCCGATAACCGTTGCTTTGTGGCGGGCATCTGCAGGATGCACGCAAAATTTGGTCACGCCTGCTATCTGTTTGCTCAATCCTAAGTCATGCAGCAGCTCCGTTTGGGATGGAACCAGCGAAACGATGCGGAGCGGTGGATAGGGTATCACGACCCGTCGGTTCATTTGGTCGACTGCGGTGAGGGGACGTTGGTGCGCGGGGTAGCTCATGGGGCCAAACATAAAACGCCGGCATGGCCGGCGTTTCGTGATTACGTAGAACTGCGTTTGCTACGAAAAATACCGAAAATCGTGGCCGTCTTCGATGCGCAGCAGCGTTTCGTAAATCAGGCGCGTTACGCCGTCCACGTCGTCTTTGTGCACGGTTTCCACGGTGGTGTGCATGTATTTCAGCGGCAACGAAATGAGCGCCGAGGCCACGCCGGAACCGGAGTAGGCGAAGGCGTCGGTGTCGGTGCCGGTGGCGCGGGTGGCCGAGGCGCGCTGGAAGGCAATGTCAGCCTTTTTGGCGGTGTCGATGATGAGGTCGCGCAGGTTGTTTTGCACGGCCGGGCCGTAGGTAATCACGGGGCCTTTGCCGCAGGAAATGTCGCCCGATGTCTTTTTTTCGTACATCGGCGACTGGCTGTCGTGCGTCACGTCCGTGACGATGGCCACGTCGGGGTTGATGCGGTGGGCCACCATCTCGGCGCCGCGCAGGCCAATTTCTTCCTGCACGGCGTTCACGATATACAAGCCGAAGGGCAGCTTTTTCTTGTTCTCCTTCAGCATCCGGGCCACTTCGGCAATCATGAAGCCGCCCACGCGGTTATCGAGCGCCCGGCCCACGTAATACTTGTCATTCAGCACCGTGAACTCATCCTCGAACGTGACCACGGAACCCACGTGCACGCCCATTTCTTCCACTTCCTCGGCGCTGCTCGCACCGCAGTCCAGAAACACGGTTTCGATGGTGGGCGCCTTGTCCTGCTCCACCTTGCGCACGTGGATGGCGGGCCAGCCAAACACGGCTTTTACGACGCCTTTTTCGCCGAAAATATTGACGCGTTTGCTGGGCGCCACCAACGGGTCGGAGCCACCGTTGCGCCGCAAATAAATGTACCCTTCTTTGGTGATGTAATTCACGAAATACGAAATTTCATCGGCGTGCGCCTCGATGACAACTTTGTATTTCGCCTTGGGATTAATCACGCCCACCACCGTGCCGTAAGTATCCACGAAATATTCGTCGATATACGGCTTGATGTACTCCAACCACAGTTTCTGGCCTTCTTTCTCGAAGCCAGTGGGGGAGGGGTTGTTGAGGTAGGTTTGAAGGAATTCGAACGATTCGGGACGCATAAAATGGTCTTACTTACGGTTTTTTAATGCTCTGTAAAGTACGGTTCCTATTAATAAAAATGCAGCTATTTCGAGGATGACTATCCCGCTGTACTGCCATAAATATTCGGTAAGCGGCGCTGATATAAGACATAGTATGCTGGCAGACCAGAAGAAATTACTGGCTTGAGTTGCTTCACTATTCTTTTCAGCGCCGACTGATGTTCCGGAACCGTAAAACACCGCGACAGCCTCTAGCAAAATACGTCCAAAGTGGAATCTTGACAGTAGACCAAACAACCCACAAATTGCACCTATTGCTAGCCAGTACATAATCAGCTTGGTTTACAGTGGAATGTTGCCGTGCTTCTTACGCGGCATGGTATCAACTTTGTTTTCGAGCATTTTGAAAGCGCGAATTAGTTTCTGCCGGGTTTGCGAAGGCAGAATAACTTCGTCCACGAAACCGCGGTGGGCGGCGCGGTAGGGCGTGGCAAACTTTTCCTGGTACTCGTCCACCTTTTCCTGCAAGGCTACAGCGGGGTCAGCAGCGGCGGCAATTTCGCGTTTGAAGATGATTTCGGCCGCGCCCTTGGCGCCCATCACCGCGATTTCGGCGGTGGGCCAGGCGTAGTTCAGGTCGGCCCCGATGTGCTTGGAGTTCATCACGTCGTAGGCCCCGCCGTAGGCCTTGCGGGTAATCACGGTGATGCGCGGCACGGTGGCTTCGCAGAAGGCGTAAAGCAGCTTGGCCCCGTTGGTGATGATGCCGCGCCACTCCTGGTCGGTGCCGGGCAGAAAGCCGGGCACGTCCTCCAGCACCAGCAGCGGGATGTTGAACGCGTCGCAGAAGCGCACGAAACGGGCGGCTTTGGTGCTGGCGTTGATGTCGAGCACGCCGGCCAGCACGGCCGGTTGGTTGCCCACGATGCCGATGCTGCGGCCCGCCAGCCGGGCAAAGCCGACCACAATATTCTCGGCGAAATTCTGGTGGACTTCGAGGAAAGAGTTGGCGTCGATGAGGCCCTCAATCACCTCGCGCATGTCGTAGGGCTGGTTGGCATTTTCCGGAATCAGCTGGTCCAGCGCGGGCCGGCTTTCGTCGCCGCCGGCCTCGTAGGGCTGGTTTGGTGCCGTTTCTTCGCAGTTCTGCGGCATGTAGCTCAGCAGCTGCTTGATGTGGTTGATGGCCACCACTTCGTTGGCGCAACTGAAATGCGTCACGCCGCTCTTGGCCGAGTGGGTGCTGGCGCCGCCCAGCTCCTCGCTGGTTACCTCCTCGTGGGTCACGGTGCGCACCACGTTGGGGCCAGTCACGAACATGTAGCTCGTGTGCTCCACCATCAGAATGAAATCGGTGATGGCCGGCGAATAAACCGCGCCGCCCGCGCACGGCCCCATGATGGCCGAGAGCTGCGGCACCACGCCTGAGGCCAGGGTGTTTTTATAAAAGATGTCGGCATAGCCGCCGAGGCTCACCACGCCTTCCTGAATGCGCGCCCCACCCGAGTCGTTCAGCCCAATCACGGGCGCGCCGTTTTTCATGGCAAGGTCCATAATTTTCACGATTTTCTCGGCGTGGGTTTCGCTCAGCGAGCCCCCGAACACCGTGAAATCCTGCGAAAAGACGTACACCAAGCGGCGGTTCACAGTGCCGTAGCCGGTCACCACGCCGTCGCCGAGGTAGTGCTCTTTGTCAAGGCCGAAGTCTTTGGCCCGGTGCATCACAAACTTCCCAATTTCCTCAAACGAGCCTTCGTCCAGCAGCAAATCCACCCGTTCGCGGGCGGTGAGTTTCCCTTTTTTGTGTTGGGCATCGATGCGGACTTGGCCGCCGCCGAACAAGGCTTCTTCGTTTTTGCGAGCCAGCAGGTCGGTTTTGGAAAGGTGGGCGTGGGCGTGCGGGTCGGGCATGAGGTAAGGCGGGCGGGCGGGCGGGAATGAAACGCCAAAGGTAGGTTACGGGTAGATTACGGACGCCAGATGGAGCATGGCACCTTTTTCTCTGCTTAAAGCGCACCCGCTACAAGTTCTTTCCGAGGAGCATCAGCATAAACGCGTATTGCCGGGCCGTATCGTCGATGGATTTGAAGCGGCCGGAGGCGCCGCCGTGGCCGGCGGCCATGTCGGTGTGCAGCAGCAGCAGGTTTTTGTCGGTTTTCGTGGCGCGCAGTTTGGCCACCCACTTGGCCGGCTCGTAGTACTGCACCTGCGAGTCGTGCAAGCCGGTGGTCACGAGGAGGTTGGGGTAAGCCTGGGCCTTCACGTTGTCGTAGGGCGAGTACGACAGCATGTACTTGAAATACGCCTCGTCGGCCGGGTTGCCCCACTGGTCGTACTCGCCGGTGGTGAGCGGGATGCTGGGGTCCGACATCGTGGTAACCACGTCGACAAACGGCACGGCCGCAATCACACCTTTGTAGAGGTCGGGGCGCATGTTCAGCACCGCGCCCATGAGCAGGCCGCCGGCGCTGCCGCCGAGGGCAAAGAGCCGGTCGCGCGAGGTGTACTGCTGTTGCTTGGCCGGGGCGTTGCCATCGGCCGCCGCGTGTACCGTAGTGAGGTACTCGGAGCAGTCAATAAAATCGTTGAAGCTGTTGATTTTGTGCAGCATCCGGCCGTCTTCGAACCATTGCCGCCCCATTTCCTGTCCGCCGCGGATGTTGCACAGCACGTAAACAAACCCGCGGTTGAGCAAGCTCAGCCGCGCCGCGCTGAAGGTGGGGTCCTGCGAGAGGCCGTAGGAGCCGTACGCGTATTGCAGCAGCGGCGCGCTGCCGTCGAGCTTCGTGCCCTTCTTGTACACGATGGACATCGGAATGAACGCCTTGTCGCGCGACTTCACAAACACCCGTTCCGTCACGTAGTCGTACTTGTTGTAGTTGCCGAGCACGGGCTGCTCTTTCAGCAGCGTGCTGACGCGGGTGCTCATGTCGTACTCAAAAACGGAAGGCGGCGTGGTGAGGGAGGTGTAGTTGTAGCGCAGCACGGGCGTGTCCAGCTCCCGGTTTATGCCAACCGTGGCCGTGTAGGCCGCTTCCTCGAAGGGCAGGTAGTGTTCCTGTTTATCCTTGGGACTCACCACGCGCAACTGGCGCAGGCCGCCCTTGCGCTCGTTGAGCACGATGTAGTTGGTAAAGAGTTCGAAGTTGTCGAGAAAGATTTCGGGGTGGCGGGTCAGCGCGTCGGCCCAGGTGGCTTTGGCCGTGTTGTTAACAGGCGTGGTCATCAGGCGGTAGTTCGGCGCCATCCAGTTGGTGCGGATGTAAAACTTGTCGCCCAGGTGCTCCACCTCGTAGAGGTGGTCTTTTTCGCGCTTGGCAAACAGCTTGAATTGCTCGGTGGGCGTGTTGGCGTCGAGGTACCGAAACTCCGACGAGAGCGAGCTGGCCAACTCGATGCCGATGTATTTCCGCGATTTTGTGCGGCTCACGCGCACGTTGAAGGTGTTGTCCTTCTCTTCGTAGACCAGTGCGTCGCCCTTGGGGTCGGTGCCCAGGGTATGCCGGTACACCTGGTAAGGCAGCAGCGTGGTCACGTCTTTTTTGGTGTAAAAGACGCTTTTGTTGTCGGCCGCCCACACCACTTCGCCGCCCGCGTTGGCCACGCGCTCGGGGTAGAGCTTGCCGGTGGCCAGGTTTTTAAAACGCAACGTGTACAGCCGCCGGCTCACCGTGTCCACGGAAAAGGCCAACAGCTGGTTGTTGTCGCTCACGGCCCAGTCGCCAATCTGGAAATACGCTTGCCCGGTGCCCATTTCGTCGCCGTTGAGCAGCACCTCTTCCGGCCCAATCACGCTGCCCTTCTTGCGGCAGTACACGGGATACTCCGAAGCGAATTCGTAGCGCGTGTAGTAATAGTAGCCGTTGTCGCGGTAGGGCTCCGAGGCATCGTCCTGCTTGATGCGCCCTTTGATTTCGGCCGTCAATTTTTTTTGCAAGGCTTGCGCGCCCGCCATTTGCCGGTCGTAGTACCCGTTTTCGGCGGTGAGGTAACTCAGCACCGCCGGGTCAGCGGGTTGGTTGAGCCAGTAGTAATTGTCGGGGCGCGTGATGCCAAAATTGGTAAACACCTTGGGCTTGACGGGCGCCACCGGGGGTGCCTGGGCCAGCGCGCCACCCGCCAGGGCGGCGCCGGCGCCCGTGAGGGCGGCTCTTTGCAGAATATTCATGTCCAATGGGTGACGAATTGACAATAAAGGCGTTGGTGCGAAAGCTGGCCCAAGTTAGCACCCGCACAACGAAAAAGGCCGGCCCCCAACGGGGCCGGCCTTTTACTCCTTGCGAGAGCTGCGCCGCCGCAGCCGTTGCTTACTTTTTCGCGTCGGCGTCGGGCGTTTCCGGCGCTTCAGCCGGCCGCTCGTCGCTCGCCAAGTTCTGCGACTCGCCGCTCTTGGTCACGGCAAACGTCAGTTCCTCCTTCCCGTCCTCGTAGTCGGCCGTGATGACGTCGCCGTGCACCACCTGCGCCTTGAGAATTTCCTCGGCAATCGGGTCTTCGATGTATTTCTGGATGGCCCGGTTCAGCGGGCGCGCACCGTATTTGGGGTCGTAGCCCTTGTCCGACACGTAATCCTTGGCTTTCTCCGTCAACTCGACGCGGTAGCCCAACGCCTGCACCCGGGTGAAAAGCTTGCGCAGGCTGATGTCGATGATTTTGTGAATGTCCGACTTCTCCAGCGAGTTGAACACGATGACGTCGTCCAAGCGGTTGAGAAACTCGGGCGAGAACGTCTTCTTCAGGGCGTTGGTGATGGTGCCCTTGGTCAACTCGTCCATGTTGGCCTCGCGGGCCTTGGTGCCGAAGCCGATGCCGGCACCGAAGTCCTGCAAGTCCCGCGCCCCAATGTTCGAGGTCATGATAATGATGGTGTTCCGGAAGTCCACCTTGCGGCCCAGGCCGTCGGTCAGAATACCGTCGTCGAGCACCTGCAACAGCAGGTTGTACACGTCCGGGTGGGCCTTCTCGATTTCATCGAGCAGAATTACCGAGTAGGGCTTGCGGCGGATTTTCTCCGTCAGCTGGCCGCCCTCTTCGTAGCCCACGTAGCCGGGAGGCGCGCCTACCAGGCGCGACACGCTGAATTTCTCCATGTACTCGCTCATGTCAACCCGAACGAGGGCATCTTCCTTATCGAACAAGTAGGTGGCCAGCACCTTGGCCAGCTCCGTCTTGCCCACGCCCGTCGGGCCGAGAAACACGAACGAACCAATTGGCTTTTTGGGGTCCTTCAAGCCCACCCGTGTGCGCTGAATAGCCTTCACAAGCTGCTTAATGGCCTTTTCCTGGCCAATCACCTTGCCCTGCAGCTCCTCGTTCATGTTGAGCAGCTTCTGGCTTTCGTTCTGGGCAACGCGCGAGACGGGGATGCCCGTCATCATGGCGATGACCTCGGCCACGTTCTCCTCCTTCACCGTGTAGCGCTTCTTCTTGGTTTCCTCTTCCCAGCCTTTTTTGGCGGTTTCAAGTTGGTCCAGCAGCTTCTTCTCGGTGTCGCGGAGCTTGGCGGCTTCCTCGTACTTCTGCGATTTCACCACCCGGTTTTTCTCGCCCTTGATGTTCTCAATCTGCTCTTCGAGCTTGAGAATGTCCTCGGGTACCACGATGTTGTTGATGTGCACCCGGGCGCCGGCTTCGTCCAGAATGTCAATGGCCTTGTCCGGCAGGAAACGGTCGGACATGTACCGGTCGCTCAGCATCACGCACTGCTCAATGGCCTTGTCGGTGTACACCACGTGGTGGTGGTCCTGGTACTTGTCCTTGATGTTGTGCAGGATTTCGATGGTTTCCTCGGGCGTGGTGGGGTCCACCATCACCATTTGGAAACGACGGGCCAGGGCGCCGTCCTTTTCGATATACTGGCGGTACTCGTCCAGCGTGGTGGCGCCGATGCATTGAATCTCGCCCCGCGCCAGGGCCGGCTTGAACATGTTCGAAGCATCCAACGAGCCCGAGGCGCCGCCGGCGCCCACGATGGTGTGCAACTCGTCGATGAACAGAATCACGTCGGGTGACTTCTCCAGCTCGTTCATCACGGCCTTCATCCGCTCTTCGAATTGGCCCCGGTACTTGGTGCCGGCCACCAGCGAAGCCAAATCCAGGGTCACCACGCGCTTGTTAAACAGCACGCGGCTCACCTTCTTCTGGATGATGCGCAGGGCAAGACCTTCGGCGATGGCCGTTTTGCCCACGCCGGGCTCCCCGATGAGGATGGGGTTGTTTTTCTTGCGGCGGCTCAGGATTTGGGCCACGCGCTCAATTTCTTTTTCGCGGCCCACGATGGGGTCAAGCTTGTCGTCTTCGGCCAGCTTGGTGAGGTCGCGGCCGAAGTTGTCGAGCACCGGGGTGCGCGATTTTTCGCCGGGTTTTTTGGCGCCCGCGCCGGCGCTGCCGGAACCGCCGCGCCCGCCCGGGCCGGAAGAGCCGAACAGCTTGTCGTTGTCGTCGTCGTCGGTGTCCGGGCCGGCCTTGGGGCTGGGCGAGGCATTGCCGTGGTAATCCAGGGAGTCGCGCACAGTTTCGTAGTTCACGTTAAACTTGGAAAGAATTTGAGAAGAAATGTTGTCTTCGTCGCGCAGGATGGACAACAATAGGTGTTCGGTGCCGATGATTTCGGACTTGAAGATTTTGGCCTCCAGATAAGTTATTTTCAACACCTTCTCGGTCTGCTTGGTGAGCGGAATCGAACCGGTGATGCTGGTGCCCTGGGTGGCGGTGTTGCGAGTGGCTTGCTCCAACGAAAACTTAAGCTCGTCGATGCTCACGCCCAGCTTGCGCAACAGGCCCAGCGCGGTGCCTTCGGCCTCGCGAATCATGCCCAGCAACAGGTGCTCGGTGCCGATGTAGTCGTGACCGAGACGGATGGCCTCTTCCCGGCTGAGGGAAATAACCTCTTTGACGCGGTTTGAGAATTTAGCTTCCATGCCAATAAACGTAGTGAAAAATCAAATAGCCCTGCGTCGGGCGAATACACGAAGTACGGGTTGGGCCGATGTAGCTTGAAAACAAGCAGATTCGGGCGAAGGTTCGGACCGGTAACCGGCCCGCAGGCACTTGGGTGTGGTAACGTCAGACGAAATTTACAGGTTGCTGCATTAAGAACAGATTACCGCAAATAAGCGCCGGCTGCCGGGCCTTGCGAAAACAGCAGGTCCAGCACGCTCAGCCCCGGCTCAAAACCTGGGCCAAACACTTGCGGATAGGGCCGCACCAGCGCGGAGGCTGCCGGAGTGTCAGGTTCGGCGACTTTGGCGGATTTGGGTGTCAGCCAGTCGCGCCGGTCGGCCAGGCGAGCCGGACTGGGGAGCAGACCAGGTTCCTCGCCATAAGGTTGCGCGGCGTAGTCGGGGCGGTAGTCGTCGGTGAGGTGGAGGGGCAGGGTCAGTCGAAAGCAGCGCAGCAATAACCGCAGGAATTGCAGGTTCAGGTCGAAGAGCAAGATAGGTTTGCCTACGTAAATATCGTGCAGGTAGTCGGCATAATATTCAAAATACGGGCTGTTTCCGTACGCGGTTTGCAAGGTGCGCCAGTGGCGGTGAATCCAGTGCTGGCGGTAGTCAATTTCAACTTCCGAGACGCTAACCTTTCCGGCGCGGTTGCCGTCAATCACCGGCACGGTAAGGGGCTGCACGCCGTGCGCCGTGCGGATGAGGCAGCGGTTGCGGAAAGTTTGCTTGCGGTAGTGCTCGTGGGCTTCCAGCAGCAGGCCATCGGCCCGCTGCAACTCGGCAAAGAGGGCGGCCGGCGGGTGGTAGTGCAGTTCGGTGAGCAGTATCATGGCACGTTGTAGAGACGCATATTTGCGTCTCGTCGTTGAACGTAGCGAATGGTAAACGTCGACTGATTCTGTTCAACGACGAGACGCAAATATGCGTCTCTACTCGTCGCCGCCCTGGCCTTTGCTGCGCTCGGCGTCGAGAAAGTAAGCGCCTTTCACGACCAAGTGCGTGGTGTCCGTCAGCTTATCCAGCGGACGCACGGCGATTTGGCCCTGGTCCGTGGAACCGGGCTGCAGGCGGAAGCGGCGGAAAGTGCTGCCCTTGGCGTCGGTTTTTGTTTGGTAGTAGCCGTAGCTGACCTCGCCGCCGGGCACTAGCGCGTCCTCAGGCAAGGTGCGCTGGGGCATGCGGCCCGTGAGGATGCGGGCGCTGACGTACTGGCCGGGCAGCAGGGCGGCCGTGGCGGTGGCGGCCGGGCCACTATCGGGCAGGTGGGCGTGGATGCTGACGGTGCGGCCGTTGTCATCAAAGGCTTTGCCGACGAGAAACACGGTGGCCGGCAGTAGCGGCGCGCCGGCTCCCTGCGCGGGCACCCGGAACAGGATTTCCTGGCCCACCATCACCTTGGCAATGTCGCGCTCAAATACTTTCAGCTCCAGGTGCAAATCGGAGCGGTCGACCAGCTCCACCAGCACATCCTGCGGGTTGACAAACTGGCCGGGGTTGACGAGTACCGATTTCACGTAGCCGCCGATGGAGGCGATGAGCGGCACGTTGGGCCGGATATTACCGGCGCTGATGCCCTCCGGCTTCAGGCCGATGAGGCGCAATTGGGCGGCGAAGCTGCCGGCCGCCGCCTGCTCGGTGCGCAGCTCGGAAATGGCTTGCTGGAGCTTGCGGCGGGCACCCACATCTTCGTCGTTGAGAATTTGTTGGCGGCTGGTTTCCTGCTTCAAAAACACGATGCGGGCCTGGCTCTGCAGGTAGTCCTGCTGGAGTTTGAGGTACTCGGGGTTGCGCAGGGTGGCCAGCACGCTGCCGCGCGCCACGTGCTGGCCGGGCAGCACCGGCAGGCGCTCTACGTAGCCGCCCATGATGGCGGTGGCGGACACGCGGTGGCTGGGCGGCACGTCAATCTGGCCGGTGGCCTGCACCTCGGTGCCAAGGTCGCGCCGCGTGAAAGTGCCAAGCTGGATGCCGGCGGCCTGCACCTGGGCGGTGGTCAGGAACACTTCGTCGGGCGCGCGGGGCGGGGGCGGGGCGGGTTTGTCGGAGGCTTTTTCGAGCTTGCTGCCGCAGGCGATGAGGAGGGGGAGGAAGGAGAAGTAGGCGAGGGATTTCATGGAAATTAGGTGCTTTGGATTTGTTAGAACGTCATGCTTCATCTGGCGTCCGCGCAGCCGAAGCATCTCGCGTGGGGTAGTGACTGAACCATCAAACGATGCGAGCGAGATGCTTCGGCTGCGCGGACGCCAGATGAGCATGACGTTCTTTATGGTAACATCGTAACGTTCTTTTATCATGGCGCATCTGCCCCGGCCAGTGCCTGAACGTTGCCTACCAACTCATTATACTGTCGGAGCTGCTCTAGGTAGGCTTCCTGAATTTGCCAGGCGGGCTGGGTGTTCACCACGTACTCGACATACTCAATGTCGCCGGCTCGGAAGCTTTTTTCGGCCGTGTCGAGGATGAGGCGAGCCTGAGGCAACCCGTAATTTTCGTAGTAAAGCAGCGACGCCTGAGCACGGGCCAGCTGCTGGCGCAGGGAGCTGAGCTGGGCGCCGAGCTGCGTGTTGGCGTAAGTGAGCTGCACCTGGGCGGCCTGCTCCCCGAGCTTGGCGGCGGCGATGCGGCCGCGCTGCACGCCGCCGAGTAGGGGCACAGCGATGCCGGCCTGCGCCACCTGGAAGCCTCTTTCCCGGTTGATGCTTTGGTTGAAATAGCCGGCGCGCAAGTCGGGCAGGCGGCGCAGCTGCTCGACTTTGGTTTGCTGCTGGCTGAGGGCAAGCTGTTGCTGGTAAAGCGCCAGCGTGGGGCTGCTGGTGGGGGTGAGGGCGGCCGTGTCGGCAGGCAGCAGGGCGGCGCGGGGGCTGGCGGTGGTGTCGACGCCGGCCAGATTGGGCAAGCCGAGCAGCAGGGCCAGCTGCCGGCGCTGCACCAGCAGGTCGGAGCGCAGGGTGGTTTGGCGGTTTTGCAGCTCGCGGGCCCGGGCTTCGGCCGAAACCTGCTCCAGGCGGTTGGTTTCGCCCACCTGGTAGCGAATGCGGGCGGCCCGGGCGGCGCGGCGGTAGAGGCTGTCTTGGCGGCGCAGCAGAGCCGCGAGGCGGTAGTTCACCAGCAGGCCGTAGTAGGCCGAGCGGATGCTGCGGGTTAGCTCGCGGCGCTGGGCGCGGGCGCGGATGGTGGCGCCTTCGGCGGTGGTTTGCAGCACCCGGCGTTGGGCGGCGTACACGGTGGGAAAGGCCGACTGCTGCAGGATGTTGACGCTGTGGTCGTTCAGCGGGCCGGAAATTTGGCCGTATTGGTAGTCGAACACCAGCCGCGGCAGGTCGTAGCCGGTGCGGGCCAGGGCGGCTTGCTGCTGCGCCTGCAGGTTGGCCGCCTGCACGAGCGGGCTTTGCGCCAGGCCGGTGGCGAGGGCTTGCGAGATGGTCAGCGGAGTATCAGTGGATGCCTTTGTTTGGGCGCGGGCGGGGCTTGGTAGCAGGCAGGCCAGCGACACCAGCAGCAGGGCTACCAGCAAACCAGAAATGCAATTGAGCGGGGTAGAGACGCAATAGCTGGAGTCTCGTCGTCCGCGTCGTTCGGGGGTCGTACAACGGTAGCCGTTCAACGACGAGACTCCAGCTATTGCGTCTCTACCCCGTTTGAGCCATTCCAAGAACGTATTAAATGACACTGAAGTAGCAGCCGAGGCGTCAGAAACCTTTGCCGGTACTTTCACTGGCTTTTCAGTTGATTCAGCTTCGGCATCAGTCGCTGGCGTTTCGCCGGTTTCTTCCAGCACTTTGGCTTCGTGGTCGGCTTTGGCCGCTTCCACCGGGCTCGGCTCGTCGTCGTCCACAAACAGGGTGTAGAGCACCGGCAGTACCACCAGTGTAAGCAGGGTGGCGGTAATTAGGCCCCCGATAACTACCGTGGCCAGCGGTTTCTGCACCTCCGCGCCGGCCGAGCCGGACAAGGCCATCGGCAGAAAGCCCAGCGAAGCCACCGACGCCGTGAGCAGCACCGGCCGGAACCGCTCCTGCGTGGCGCGCAGCACCCGCTCGCGCACCTTGGCCACGCCCGCGGCGGCCAGCTCGTTCAGGCTGGCCACCAGCACGATGCCATTCAGCACCGCCACGCCAAACAGGGCGATGAAGCCCACGCCGGCCGAAATGCTGAACGGCATCCCGCGCAGCCACAGGGCCAGGATGCCGCCAATGGCCGCCAGCGGGATGCCCGTAAAAATCAGCAGGGCTTCTTTCACCGAGCGAAAGGCCAGGAACAGCAGCATGAAAATGAGCAGCAGCGACACCGGCACGGCTACTTCCAGCCGCTGCTTGGCGTGATTCAGGTTCTCGAACTGGCCGCCGTAGCTCACGCTGTAGCCGGGCGGTAGGCGCAGGCCGTTGCGCAGCTTGCCCTGGATTTCCTGCACCAGGCTCTGCACGTCGCGGCCCCGCACATTCACGCCGATGTTGACGCGGCGGCGGGCGTCGTCGCGCGAGATTTGAGCCGGGGCGGGCTTCAGGGCTACGGTGGCTACTTCGGCCAGGGGCAGCTGACTGCCGTCGGGCAGCGATACCAGGAGCTGGTTGAGGTCGTCGGGGCCGCGGCGGTGCAGCGAGTCGAGGCGCAGCACCAGGTCGTAGCGGCGCTCGCCTTCGTACACCTGGCCGGCGGTTTGGCCAGCGAAGGCGGTTTGCAGCAGGGCGTTGAGGTCGGCCACGCGCAGGCCGTACTGGGCCAGCCGGGCGCGGTCGTAGGTCACGCGCAGCTGCGGCAGGCCGATGATTTGCTCCACCTTGAGGTCGCCCACGCCGGCCAGCGGACGGATGAGCGCGGCGGCCTCGTCGGCCTTGGCCCTGAGAATGTCGAGGTCGTCGCCGTAAATCTTGACCGAGATGTCCGACTTCACGCCCGAAATCAGCTCATTAAACCGCATCTGAATGGGCTGCTGAAACTCCAGGCTCACGCCGGGCACACCGGCCAATGCGGCTTGCATCTTGTCGGCGAGCTCCTCGCGGCTGTGGGCGCTGGTCCATTCGGCGCGGTCTTTCAGGATGACCATCTGGTCGGAATCTTCCAAGGACATGGGGTCGGTGGGGATTTCCGAAGTGCCGATTTTGCCCACAACCTGCAGCACTTCCGGGAATTTGCTTTTCAGGATGCGCTGAACGCGGCTGGTGAGCAGGATGCTTTCGGCCAGCGACGAGCCAGGGGCCAGCGTCACGTTCACGGCAAAGTCGCCCTCATCGAGCTGCGGAATAAACTCGCCACCGAGCCTGGAAAACACCAGGCCGCCCACCACCAGCAGCGCCACCGCGCCGCCCACCACCAGCCACCGCACGCCCAGCGCCGCCCGAATCACGGGGTCGTACAACTTGTGCAGGAAGCCCACAATGCGGTCGGCAATGCTCGGCTTCTCGCTGATGTTTTTGCGCAGCGCCCAGGCCGTCACGGCCGGCACGTAGGTCAAACACATGAGCATGGCCCCGAAAATGGCGAAGCTCACCGTGAGGGCCATGGGTCGGAACATCTTGCCCTCCACGCCCGTGAGCGAGAGAATGGGCAGGTACACAATCAGGATGATGAGCTGCCCGAACAGGGCCGAGCGCATGAGCCGCGTGGTCACGCCCTCGGTGATGCCGTCCATGGTTTCGTGGGCGGCCTTTTCGCGTTCCAGCACGAGGTGGGCGATGACGGCTTCCACGATAATCACGGCCCCGTCCACGATGAGGCCAAAGTCCAGCGCGCCCAAACTCATCAGGTTGGCCGACACGCCGAAGGTCTTCATCAGGGCCAGCGCGAAGAGCATACACAGCGGAATCATGCCCGCCACCACCAGCCCCGCCCGCAGGTTGCCGAGCAGCAGCAGCAGCACCACGATGACGATGATGCCGCCCTCAATCAGGTTTTTCACCACCGTGTGAATGGCCTTGTCCACGAGCTTGGTGCGGTCCAGAAACGGCTCAATCACCAGCCCCGGCGGTAGCGTCTGTTGAATCTCGGCCACCCGCGCCTTCACGTTTTTGATGGTGGATTCGGAGCTGGCGCCTTTCAGCATGAGCACCACGCCGCCCACGGTTTCGCCCAGGCCGTCGCGGTCCATGGCCCCGTAGCGCACCGCGTGGCCGAAGCGCACGGCCGCCACGTCGCGCACCAGTAGCGGCGCGCCGCCTTTGCCGGGCCCGTCCACGGGCTTCACCACGATATTCTCGATGTCTTGCAGCGACGTGGCCCGGCCCTCGCCCCGGATGAAAAACGCCCGCGGGCCGCGCTCCAGGTAGCTGCCGCCGGCGTTGCCGTTGTTGGCTTGCAGGGCCTGGTACAGCTCGGCCATGCTCACGCCCGCGCCGGCCAAGCGGGTGGGGTCCACGCTCACCTCGTACTGGCGCACGTAGCCGCCGAAGCTGCTCACGTCCACCACGCCGGTCACGCCGGCCAGCCGCCGCTTGATGAGCCAGTCCTGCACGTCGCGCAGCTTGGCCAGGCCGTACTTTTTCTCGTAGCCCTTCTTGACTTTGATGGTGTACTGGTAAATCTCGCCCAGGCCGGTGGTGATGGGCGCCATGCCCGGTGCACCCAGGCCCTGGCCCAGGTCGGCCTCGGCGGTTTTGAGCTTTTCGGCCACCAGCTGTCGGGTGTGGTAGGTGTCCACGTCCTCGTCGAACACCACAGTGATGACCGAGAGGCCAAACCGCGAGATGGAGCGAATTTCCGTCACGCCCGGCATGGTGCGCAGCTGCAGCTCCAGCGGCACGGTGATGAGCTGCTCCACTTCCTGCGCCGCCAGCGCCGGGCTTTGGGTGATGACCTGCACCTGGTTGTTGGTGACGTCCGGAATGGCGTCGAGGGGCAGCGTGGTGGCCGAAAACACGCCCCAGGCCACCAGCCCGGCCAGCATCAGGGTTACCAGCAGCTTGTTGCGAATGCTGAAATTGACAATTCCCGAAATCATGAAATACGGTAGCAATGCCGCCGTTCCCGCACGCCTTAAAGCCGGCCGGGAAAGCGCCTGAAAATCCAAGAAGAAAAAGGGGAGGGGCCGGAATGCGGTGCCGGGGCCGCTTGGCGCGGGCACACTACGTCCGGGGGCGCAGCCGGGCTAGGCTCGGGGTGGTTGGGCCAGCGAGGCGCTGAAGCTAAAGGCGTAGCGCGGCGCCCGGGCCACGCGGTAGGCGGCCGCCGAGGGCATTTCCGGCCGGGCCACGAAGGCCACGCGGGCCGCGGCCGTCACCACAAAGTTCACGGCGTTGCCGTGGTGGCTGCGCAGGGGCAGGTTGTGGTGGTCTTGCTGATGCCGCGGCGTGAGGCTGCACCCGGCGTAGTGCTTGGTGCCGGCCCCGTAGTGCTCCACCATAAACTGCGCGAACGTGAGTCCGCCGCCCGCCGCCGAGTGGTGAAACTGGTAATGCTCGACCAATTGCGGCAATTTGGCCAGCTCGCCCAGGTCGTTATCGGGCACGAAGCTGCCCAGCAGCATCAATATTCCCAAAACGAAGGCGACGGTGGCACGCATAGCGGGAGGGAAACGCACCGGCACGGTAAATGTTTGGGCAGATGAGCAGAACGTTCCTATAATTCTCCATACTTCCTCCAACCGCTGTCGCCGTACTTTTGCCCCATGCGCTTCCTCCTGACTTTCTTGGTTGTCTTTGCCACGGTGGCAGCCCACACTGGCCCACCCCAAATTCTGTTGGACGTGGCCCGGTTTCGCAACCTGAACAAGGTGGAAAAGGGCGCCGAGGTGGAAATCTACGTCACCGTGCCCACGCAGTCGCTCGCCTACCGGCAGCGGGCACCCAAAGCGTTTCAGTCGGCCGCCACCGTCACGCTCGATATTCTGAAGGCCGATGGCAAGCCCGCTTACCACGAAGTCATCACCCTGAAGCCGCCGGTGCTCAACGACACCACCATTGCCATCAAAAATCCGCAGAGTTTTTTGAAAAGAATCCTGCTGCCCGACGGCAGGTATACCCTGCGCGGCACCGTGCGGGACCAATACCGCAGCACCAACGGCGAAACCACCGTGGAAAAACCGCTGGTGCTGGAAGCTCCGGCCGGCGCTTTCCTCACCGACGTGGTGCTGCTGGCCCGGCCGGCCGCCCGCAGCACCGGCGACGACCCGTTTGCCCGGGGCGGCTATCGCTTCACCCGCGCCCCCGGCGGCAATTACGGCCGCGGGGCCGAAAATGTCTTTTTCTACACTGAATTGCACAACGCCCCGCTGGGCCCGGCCCTGCGCGTGCACTACCACCTCACCACGCCCGACGGTTCGGCCGCGGATGCCGATGCCGACCTCACGCCCCGCAGTGGCCGGCCCACCACCGTGGTGGGCCAGCTTCCGCTGGGGCCGCTGCCCGAAGGCCCGTTCACGCTATTTATTGAGGTGTACGGCGGGCCGGGCAACAAGAAGCTGCTGGCCGGCCACCGCGCCGTGGGCGAGCGCACCGCCGCCAACTATGCACCCGCCGGTGCCGCCGTGCCCCGATGAGCCGCGGGCCCATCACGCCGGGCCGCCGGTTTTCGCGGGCGTATTTGCCGGTGCGGTGGCTGTTGCTGGCCTTGGCCCGCCTGCCGCTGCCGCTGCTCTACGGAGTGGCCGAAGGGCTGTACTTTTTGCTGGCGTACGTGGTGCGCTACCGCCGGCGGGTGGTGTTGGCAAACCTGCGGAATTCTTTTCCGGAAAAGACCGAGCCCGAAATCCGGCGCATCGGCCAGGCGTTCTACCGGCACTTCTCGCAGGTGGTGGTGGAAGTGCTGAAGCTGCCCGCGCTGCCCGCGGCCGACCTGAAGCGCCGGATGGTGCTGCGCAACCCCGAACTGGCCGACCGGCACTTTGCCGAGGGGCGCACGGTGCTGGGGCTGGCCTCGCACGCCGGCAACTGGGAGTGGGTGCTGGCGGCGGCGCCGCTGTGGCTGGCCGCGCCGGTCGACGGGGTGTACAAACCGCTCAGCAACCCGTTTTTTGAGGACTTCATGCGGGACGTGCGCTCGCGCACCGGGGCGGCCCTGGTGCCGATGAGCGCCGTGCTGCGCGAGCTGGTGGCGCGGCGCGGCGACGCCCATCTGCTGAGCCTGGTGTCGGACCAAGCCGCCGGGCCCGAGGACCGCCCGTACTGGACGCAGTTCCTCCA
>Ga0209511_1001723_pt1 | contig 18824 bp, 21 predicted proteins | sample SSSSmetaG_FD_184141 | JGI IMG/M metagenome (GOLD analysis project Ga0209511, IMG submission 184141) | Glacier valley bacterial and archeal communities from Borup Fiord, Nunavut, Canada, to study Microbial Dark Matter (Phase II) - ​SSSS... | ecosystem: Environmental > Aquatic > Freshwater > Ice >...
GCGCCATCAACGGCTTGAAACGCTTTCGAGCCGTGGCAACCCGCTTTGATAAGCGGGCTGCCAACTATTTTGCCACCTGCTGCTTGATGGCCACGCTAACGTGGCTCTAACTGTAAACACTCCCTAGTTTAAACCAGTTACGCATTTGTTGCTGGGGGAGCTTTGCTACTGTTAAACCAAACAACAGTAGCACTATGCATAACCCCTTTGAAACCATCAACGCCAGGCTTGCCAATTTGGAAGCCTTAGCCTTGGAAGCCCTGAGCATAAGCCGGGGCCATCATGTGCCAGCCACCGAAGTGGGCGGCATCGAATTAGCACAAGAAATAACCCGCTTGAGCAAGGCCCGCATCTACGCCCTTGTTTCCCAGCGCGGCATTTGTCACTCAAAGCGCGGCAATAAGCTCTACTTCAACCGGGCCGAATTACTGGATTGGGTTGCAACTGGCAACCGTATCCAACGCTCGAAAGGCATTTCAGAGTAGGCCCGTTGGTCATGTTCGATGACACCACCCTGCACCTGACCTTGCCCGGCAACGACCCTGGCGCGGAACAGCGACTTGCCAATTCTGTTGCCTTTGCCGATTCCGACGGGCAGCCCGACGGGCGCGGGCGAATTAGGGCCGCTCACCGAGGGCAACGATTGAAGTACGACCCGGCCATCGGCGTTCTAAAGATTCGCGGCTCCCTGCACACTTTTGCTCACGGCCACAACCTGGGCACCTTCACCGCCGCCGAGGCCCGCGCCGCCTGTGCCGAGTTGGCGGGCGTGCTCGATGTACCGCCCGAACGGCTGACCGTGCACCGTTTAGAGGTTGGGCTGAACTTGCCCTTAGCCGACTCACCGCGCCAATTCCTCGAAAGCCTAGCCAGCCACAAAGGCAGGCCGTTTGTAGCCCTTACTCCACCGCCAAAGGCCAGCCGCCCACTGTTGTACGGGGCGCATCATTCAGAGTATCGGGTTAAGGCCTACGATAAAGGACTCTACAGCCGGCTACAGGGCCGCTACCCGCCTAACACGGTCGCCCCGCACTTGCTACGCTTTGAAGTTGTTTTTGAAAGGCAGCGGCCCATGCTCGCCGTAACTGGCCTGTCCACATTAACCCTTGCCGACCTCCCCCGCCCGCAGGTAATGGCTGCCTTTGCCAAACACCTGCAAACACAGTGGAACGTCACCCAGCGCCGACAATACATGAACTACGCCGACCTCTCCCTTTCCGATGCCGCCCTGCTGCACGCCGCTACAGACGTAGCCTTTTGGGAAATCATGCGGGCCACCCAGCCCCGTAACACCTACGCCCGCAACAAGGCCAGAGCCACGGCCCTACTGCGCGAGCGCACCGAGCCACACCCCTACGATTCCGTTTTTGCCCGCGAGCTGGCAAGCATTATCCAACTGACCGCCGCTGCCTGACCGATGCCCACAAATGGGGGTGTTTTCCACCCTTGTAATCAAGAGGAAACCCACCCTTACAGGCACCACCCCGGCTAGGGCACACCACCCGGCCCCACAACCCCCAAACCATCATTTCACCGCGAGTCGGGCACCCCTAAAAATGGGTACTCCGGCCCCTTCATGCCCTTACCCAATGCTTATTCATATCATCGAATTTGAAGGCCGTTACTTACACCAGATGAAAGGCGCGAGCCGTTATTACATCAGCAAGTGCGGGGCCATCTACTCCACCTTTGTAAAAAGGCTACTCAAGGTGCCCCCGCAGACGGACGGCTACTTGCAAACACAGTTCACTGTAGACGGAGGCACCCGCAAGCGGCTACAGGTTCACCGCTTGGTCGCGCTCCAATTTGTGCACAACCCCGACCCGGCCCGCAAGCTGTACGTGAACCACAAGAACGCCGATAAAAACGACTGCCGCGCCTGTAATCTGGAATGGGTGACGGCAAAGGAGAATGACACCCACGCAAGGGAGGCGGGGCTTTCCCCACGCTATACAAAAGCCGCGACGTCGCCAATTATTCGAGGATTCTGCGCACCTATGAATGACTACCAAGCAAAGCCGCGCTCCTACCACTTCGAGCCGGTGCCTACTTCCTGCCCAAAATCTGACACTGATGCTTCGCGGGCCTAAGCTGTATCCTACTGGCTGGGCGCTCTTTATCGCTGTTTCCGAGCGTCAGGCCCGCCGACGTATTAGCCAACGCTATAAGCTGCCCAGCGGGGCCGTAATTGTGCTCGCAACGGTAGCCGCACTGTACGAATTGGGAGGAATCATCTATCCGGGGCAGCTTTACAAGGCCCGCTTAATGTCTCCCAGCCTCCTACGCAAGTACTTGGCAGAACTGGTAAAGGGCAAGCTGGTGGAACGCTATGCCCAACGGGGACACGCCCGATTGCGGCTCACCCTGAGTGGGGCCACCATTAGCGCCCAATACCAGGCCCACCTATTGAGCGGGGCAAGGCAATACGAAAAGAAGCAATCCATCGAGTAACCACCGGGCCGCCGCAATCTCTGTAAAAATCACAGACCTAAAAAAAATATGGAGCATGTAGGTGGGCGGCCTGACCTACGGGGTATGCTGGGAGAGACCGGGCACAAGGGGAACGTGAAACCCCGAAGCCCGGTACCCATCCGTCGAGCCCCACCGCCCCCACTGAGCACACCCTGACAGAAGCCACGCCACCGGCTGCCAGTAGCGGGCAAGGGCAACGGAGAAAGGCAGCGAGATAAGTGAAGCCACACCCCAAGAGGATTCAGGGCAACTCCTTCACTACTGTATTCCCACCGAGGCCACGGGTACCCAAGTTTCTAGTGACACAAACATTTTCAACCCCAAATCAACCCTATAACATGAGCACCACACCCACCCCCGACTACCAGTTGCTAGGCTTCAGCGGCCCTGACCGTATCTGTAGCGGCTGCGCTCAGGATGCCCACCGCGCCGCTAACGAGTCAACGGCTGATTACGTAGCCCCCGACTTTAATTTATGGGAGCTGAGCTTCCGCATCTTCCCAATCCAACCAAGCTATTACGCGGGCGCTTGCTGGGCTTGCGGCGACTTAGCGGGCCTGTTGCCCGCCCACGAGTTTGGAGTTCCCGCCCCCACCAAAGCCGCTCACAGATTCACCGCTGCTGTGCTCAGTGCCTGGCTAAGCGGGGAGCTGCCATCAGGCCAGATAGCGCGGGTTCGGGCGCGGTCTTACGCGAGGCATTACTGGGTGGAATTCCAGCCCTCCTATCCTTCCCTTTGTATCCACACCGAGGCCACCCGTAACCCAGCCGAAGCTGTGGCCCGCTTCATACAGGCCGCTTCCTACTAGATTAACCAATCAAGCAAAATTGCCCCGGCCTCACGGTTCTTGTCCTTACCCAAATCTTTTTTCAGCTTCTCTTAGGTAGCGCAAGGGTCTTTTTTCGCCGGCTAACCTTGCTTGAAAAGCTGCAAACCAAGTAGTCAACCATCCAAAAATGCCCTTTCGGCCAGATGGCCGAAAGGGCATTTAAGTTTTGGGTAAGGACAAGCCTCACGGTTCGGGGCTTTTTCGTGCCCGTTATTTTGCAATCACTTGGCGTTCTTCTATATTCGAGCCGAGATTTTACCCAACCCCACCCGACCTATGAAGCGGATACTCTTGGCACTGCTATTCCTCACTTCTTGTAAGGAACCGGTAATAATGGTTACCCCACAGGAGCACGCTATAGCTGCATTCATTGCCGGGGCAATGAGTGACCCCAGTACTTACAAGCCCATCAAGCTTTCTAAAGATTCGGCTTTCACTGAGCGCGATTTATCCCTCATAGCAAGCAAGAGGGAATTGGATGAGGCTGGATTCTATATGGAGGAGGGGATTGATGCATTAAGCAAAACTCACGATACCATAGCATACAATCAGGCCTTGGGACGCTACATTAAAGCCAGCAAATGGCATGCAAGGGTTTGCCTTCAAAAGTCTGGTAAACGGTTAGGAGACTTTTACACACATGAGTTCTACTACAAAACCAAAGCGGGAAATGAGGAACGGCAAGAAGTATTCTTGCGTGTGTACGATAGCCTCAATGAAGTCACTACTAAAAATGGCTACGGCTTAAGTCTGCTTTGAAGATTGAGAAAACAAATGGGCCCCGACACACTACGCGCCGGGGATTTCCGCATCTGGTTGGACCACTTTCTGTTCGGCGTTGGCGCGGGTTCGTTGGCTGTTGACAAGTATCGAGAGTACATCGGGGCCGGTTTTGCCGAGCACATAGGCAGCGCCTGTCAGGCCGCCGTTTGGGACTAAATTTTCACCGTTGATTTCTGGCATGCAGTGCCCTTTAGCAATGTAATCACCAACAGGGGTACACGTGGCACATGCTTGGGTGCAACGTTATCAAGGTGTACACTATCCTTTTTTCAACGACATTGCGCGTCCAAGTTTAAAATCGCTCTGCATGATTCCCTCTATCCGGGCCCAAGGTATAATCCCCCCATTCATTGGCGCTGACCCGACCTTCCCGCCTGATATGTCGCCTTATCTAGCGACTATGCCAGAGTTTGTAACTCGCTTTGCTGTAAGCAATGCACGTAGGGACATTTTGGTTGGCTTACTTGACTACAGACAGGAACTAGCTGCACGAGGTTTCCAAGGATTCCAATGGCTAAGCGGCAGTTTTGTTGAAGACATAGAATCTTTGGAAAATAGGCACCCGCGTGACGTAGATGTTGTTTCCTTCGTGACTCGTCCTATTGACTTAGCCCAAGATGACGCTTTAGATGCCTTTTTGAACAGCACTGCTGGTTACCGCTTATTTGACGCAGCAACTACAAAAGCTGCTTTCCATTGCGATGCATATCTAGTGGACCTGAATGAACCTTCCGAGTTGATAGTTGACAATACTCGATATTGGACTGGCCTGTTTTCTCATCAACGGAGTACATATTTATGGAAGGGAATGATAGCGGTAGAAATTGACTTGCAACACGATGCAGTAGCTAGAAGCATCATTCAGGCGGCAGCCAACTCAACTTCATTACAACCCTAACCATGCCTCAAAATACTGGAATACAGTTTTTAGCAGCTGAGTTAGCAGAGCTAAACCGGATGATTGGGAAGCTACCTGCAAGGGCGGTCTCTTCGCGCTTTACACTGCAAAGCAGAAAACGCGAAGTTGAGCGTAAACTGCAAAGCTTAAGTGATACCCCTGAAACCGCCGCTATTGTTCGTCTACTTTTCTATGGTGGCCCTGTTTTAGACTCTCGCGCCATTGATGCTTCATTTGCAGCTAGCGTAATAAACAACTATCAAGACCTTATCACAAAAGCATCTGCTGCAAAAAAAGGAACGATGGCAAGGTGCGGGCCAATTGCTGATGCTTTCGCTGAAGGTTCGCGATTTAATCTTACTGGTATCGAGAGAGGTTCATTTGGGTTCGCGCTTGAGGAAAAAACAGTTGATGCCTCAACGCCAATCTTTGACACTGCTTTGAAGGAAGTGGTGGAAGAGGTTTCCGAGATGATGGAAGGATTTTGCAACTCATCCGATGAGGATTATATAACACTGGTTGAGAGCATGGATAGGCGGTTATTCGCCTCTTACAAAAGTTTCTTCTCGTTACTTTTCAAAAGCGATGCACAGATAAAAGTTGATGATAGCAGCCATCACGAGCGCAAACTTGATGCGGGCATGATTGCCAAAGCGTTTGGTAGAGTCGAGGCAACACAGACAGATGAAGAATCTATTGAAGTAAGGGGGCTAATCCAAGGCCTTACACCATATAGCAATGTTTTCGACTTCCTATCAGAAAACTCGACCAAAATATCAGGCAAAGTCTCCCCTTCATTTAGTGCCGATTATAGGGAGCAGATTAACCAAGGCGACTATATACAGGCTGGACGGTTTTTGGTGGCCACTCTGATTAAGAAAACGACGACTAATAATTTGTCAACCCGCACCTCTTATACCTTGATTGGGTTGACTGATGCCAACCTGCCCACCACGCCTACGGCGAGCCCTAATGCCTAGCTGTGGTCGAGCTATAAAAGCTGCTAGCAGAAAAAACCCCGTACCATTCCAAAAGGGTACGGGGTTTTTTCTGCTAGGTATTGCCGGTTATGTTAAAAAAACCGGAGATGCTTTCCCCACCTTTTACCGCTCTCTCCTTACATAAGGAAAGACGAAAAACTCCATATGTCGCCGCATCAACTCGCTATTATTGGCAATCCAATCGTAAGCATCTTCTTTGCCCTCAAATTCATGAGGGCTATCCTGAGCTTGCATGAAAGCGACTTTATTTTCGTTGCCCATATTGACGATGCCAGTGGGCACATATATCCTGTATTTCTCGACAAGGTTTTCCATAGCTCGAATATACAGCTTATGACTACCGGCTGAAGCGAAGGAGTCAGAGCGTGTACCCCTGATAAAGAAAAAGACCGTTCTCCCTATGGAAAACGGTCTTTTAGGTAGCAGGGACTGCGCTACCGTTTTTTATATACCTTCTGCCCCTTGTTCCCAATGGTGTACCGCCCACCCTTTTCTCCGGTAAAGACAGCAGGTCCTGAAAATAAGCGGGAAAGAAAAGAGGGTTGCCCGTAGCTGCCATCAGCTACTGACTCCAAATGCGCCCGGTAGCGAATCCATTGCCAAAGCACCGCGCCGCCCACAAAAATAGCTAAGCTGATAAGTAAAGCGCGTAATTCAAGCGGCTTTTCGCCGGGCTTGTTTGGCTGTTGGTAGGCCCATATGACGAGCCACGCAAGAAGCAGTAAAATAGTTACCCCCTTGCTAAACCAAGGGAAACGCGGGGGTTTTACCGCTTTATGGGGCTCGTCAAAAGCCTGCGACGACACTAGGTAATTGGAGCCGCCTATCTTAACTTGTTGGCTTAGGCCGGTGCCCGGCAGCCCAACATTAATGTGAGAACCATTCGGCCCTACGTTCACGCTGGCCCCGTGCGGGCCCAACGAAGTAGAAATGCCCGACTTTCCCAGATTCACGCGCAAGCCGGGAAACAGGGCAAAGGATTTGCGCCAGCGGAAGGCCATAGTCTTAGGTGGTTAGTGAGCCGTGAAGCTACAACCGCCGCGCTACCGGGGCCGCGTGTCGGTGCCCGGCTGCTGGGTGAAGTCGTTGCGGATTTCGCCCCGCGCCCTCGATTGAGGAACGCGGGGCTTTTGCATACTGCCCTACACAAAATATTAAGCCCGCTTCACACTTGCGGCAAGGTTGTGTAATTCATCGTGTAATCTAAAAGCAAAACAGCCACCTAGCAATGAAGCTAAATGGCTGTTAATCAATGAGCGAGAAACGAGGTTCGAACTCGCGACCCTCAGCTTGGGAAGCTGATGCTCTACCAACTGAGCTACTCTCGCAGGGCGGCTTGGTAAGGCGAAATTACGCCAAAGAACCGGACTTGCAACCCGGCCCGTGCCCAATTCTCAACCCCGGCTTTGACCGGGCCGTATGACTGGGCATCATGGCTACTCCTCCACTTCCCCCCGCCACACAACGCTTGGTGGGTTTGTTGTTGATACTGTGCGGCGCGCTGCTGGGCATGGGGCTGCTGATGAAAGTGGCCATTGGGGTGTATAGCTGGAACACCGGGGAAGTACAGAATTCTTCCGCGGCGCTGCTGTCCATCAACTTGTTGGGGCTTTTGGCCAGCGGACTGCTCATGCGCTGGGGCCTGCGCATACGGCGCGGCACCGCTACTTTCCGTGACCCCAACGCCGACGGGATACTGTAATTCGGCACCGGCGGCCCGACCTTTGTGCCCATGTCATCCCCCCTGCGCATTTCCCTAGCCAAGGCCCACGCCGCCACCGCCGCCCAACTGGCCGACCTGGGCCGCCAAACGTTTCAGGATACGTTCGGGCCCACCAACACGGCCGCCGACATGGCCGCGTACCTGGCCGAAGCTTTCGGGCCCGACATCCAGCTGGCCGAGCTGCAGGACCGCGAAAACACGTTTCTGCTGGCCCACATGCAGCACGAGCTGGTGGGCTACGCTAAGCTGCGCGACAACTCGGCCCTGGGCCTGCCCGAAGGCCAGGACGCCGCCGGCCGCCTCGAAATCGAACGGCTGTACGTGCGCGACGACTGGCAGGGCACCGGCCTGGGCGCGGCCCTGATGCGCGGCATCCTGGCCCTGGCCGAGCAGCTGCACTGCGCCGCCGTGGTGCTGGGCGTGTGGGAGAAGAACGACCGGGCCCGGGCCTTCTACCAACGGTTCGGCTTCCGCGAAATCGGACAGCACGAATTCCGGCTGGGGCAGGACGTGCAAACGGACCTGATTTTGCGCAAAGGCTTGGCCGGACGCTAGGACCCCTACTTTTGGGAATGCCGATACGTGGTTTAACGGAATTGCAGCGCCGCGGGGCCGGCCTCCGGGCGGTGCTGCTGGCGGGCCTGCCGCTGGCGCTCGCCGCCTGCCAGCCCACGGCCGACCGGGCCGAAACAGCTGCCCCGCCCCCCGTGGGCCATTACGAAGGCAGCATCACGCCGGGCGGACGGCCCGCGGTGCGGGCGGCGCTCGACATCCGCCACCCCAGCCCCGGCCACTACGCCGCCGAGCTGACCGTGCCCGGCGCGCCCGGCCTGAGCTTCGTGGCCGACACCGTGGCCTTCGCCAACGGGCGCCTGCGCCTCGTGCGGCCCGCCCGGCCCGCCGAAACCCTGGCCCTGACGCTCGACGGCGACTTCTGGCGCGGCACCCTGGCCGCCGATTCGCTGCGCGCCGAAACGCTGCTGGTGAAGCGCGGCGGGCCCGCGCCCCGCGCCTACCGCGTCGAGGAAATGCCCCGGGCCAACGGCCCGGCCTGGCTGTTTGCCCCCGCCGACGCGGGCACGCCGGGCCCGGCCCTGGCGCTGCTGCCCGACTCGGCCACGGCCCCCGCGGCGGCGCTGTGGGCCGATGCGCTGGCGCGGCAGGGCATCGTCGTGCTCGTGCTGCCGCCAGCCGCGGCCGACGGCGAAGAAACCGGCCGCCTGCGGACGGCCCTGCGCGTGCTGCGCCACACGCCCGGCGCCGACAGCGCCGCGGTCGGCGTGTGGGCAGTGGGCACCCGGGCCGATGCCGCAGCCGCCCTGCTGGCGCAGGACAACGCCCTGGGGGTGCGCTTTTTTATCAGCCAAAACGCCGCCGTGCCGGCGGGCAGCCCCGCGCTGTACCGCGCCCTGCGTGCGCGCAACCTGCCGCTGCTGGGCCTCTACGGCGGCAATGCCCCGGCCGGGCGGGCGGCGGCGGCCCGGCTGCGGGCGGCCCTGGGGGGGCGCGGCCCCGCGGTACGCACCTACCGCACGGCCGGCCCCGACCTGCGGGTGCCGGGTGCGCTCGGCCCGGAGTTTGGGCCGGGGCTGCCGGGGGGGGTGGTGGAATGGCTGCGGAAGCGCTAAACGGCGGCGGCGCCGCTACAGCAGCAGCAGCCCTTTTTCGCGCAGCAGCCGCCACGCGGGGCTTAGCAGAAAAGCCTCGAAAGGGCCGGCGGCCGCGGGAAACGTGGCCGCGGCATCGCGCAGCAGCACCTTGGCGTCGTAGTCGTGGCTGAGCTGGGCGAGCAGCTGGTGCAGCCAGGGGCCGGCGGCTGCGGTGGTCGCGACTTCAAAATCCTCGGCCTGCTCGTAGCAGGTGAGCACGGCGCGCGGGACTTTCTTCCCGGCTTCGGGGCGGATTTCCGGCGCGTTGCCGAGCCAGAATAGGCGCTGGTTCTGCCGGGCGAAATCGGGGGTTGGGGGCGCTTGCAGGGCCTGCGCCACGAGGTGGCGCGGGGCGGTGGCTTTGGGGGTTTTGAAGTCGAACCACGCGCCCAGCGGCTCGTCCAGCGCCACGCCGTGCAGGTAGTTGTAGAGCGACTTGGCCAGGCCGGGGCCGAAGGCTTCGTGGTCGGTGCCCAGCGGGTCGTCGTGCCAGAGGTCGTTCCAGGCGAAGCCGCCCGGCTCGGGGCCGGTGGCCGCTACCTGGTACTTGGCCGGGTTTTTCCCCACGGGCGAGTGCGCCGTCATCGAAAACCGGTGCCAGTAGCCGCTCTGCACCACGCCGGCGGCGAACAGCTGGCGCACCACCTCGAGGCTGTCGACGGTTTCCTGCGCGGTTTGGGTGGGGAAGCCGTACATCAAATACGCGTGCACCATCACGCCGGCCCGGGTGAAGCCGTCGGCCACGCGGGCCACCTGCGCAACGGTCACGCCCTTCTCCATGAGGGCCAGCAGGCGGTCCGAAGCCACTTCCAGCCCGCCGCTCACGGCAATGCAGCCGCTGGCGGCCAGCAGCCGGCACAGGTCGGGCGTGAAGGTTTTCTCGAACCGAATGTTGCCCCACCACGTGATGGGCACGCGGCGCTTGAGCAGCTCCACGGCCAGCTCGCGCAGGGCCAGGGGCGGGGCGGCCTCGTCCACAAAGTGAAAGCCGGTCTGCCCGGTTTGCCGGATAATTTGCTCGATGCGGTCCACGAGCAGCGTGCTGGGCGCGGTTTCGTAACGCGAGATGTAGTCCAGGGTCACGTCGCAGAACGAGCAGCGCTTCCAGTAGCAGCCGTGGGCCACGGTGAGCTTGTTCCAGCGGCCGTCGCTCCAGAGGCGGTGCATGGGGTTCAGCACTTCCAGCACCGAGAGGTACTCGGTCAGGGGCAGGTCGGAGTAGTCGGGGGTGCCCACTTCGGCGTGCGGCACGTCGGGAAAAGGGTGGTTGTGGTACTCGACCACGCCCGCCGCGTTGCGCCGAAATGTGCGCTGCAACCGGCTGACGGACCCTCTTTCAATGTTGACGGAGAGTCTGTCAGTATTAACGGGGGGTCCGTCAACACTGACGGAGGGTCCGTCAACGTTGTTGGAGGGTCCGTCAACATTGTGGGACCCTCCGTCAATGTTGACGGACCCTCCAACAACGTTGTGGGGGGGGCCAACAACGTTGTGGGGGGGGTCAACAACGTTATGGGGGGGGTCAACAACGTTGCGGGGGGGTTCGTCAACACTGTGGAGAGTCCCCCAGCTTCGGGTGAGGCCTGCCGAACGGTGGGCCGGGGTGGTCCCGGCTTCGTGCGGGGCGGAGCGGACCGAAGCTTCGGCGGCCCACAGCTCCAATAGCCGCAGCCAGGGCCCTTCGCCGTCGTCCAGGGTCAAGTAGTCGATGTAGTCGAAAAATCTCGGTTCCTTAATCTTGCGCAGCTCGGTGTTGGGGTAGCCGCCGCCCATGATGGTCACGGTTTCGGGGCTTACCTCTTTGATGCGCTTCGCCAGCCGGAGCGCCCCGTAAAGGTTGCCGGGAAAGGGCACGGTGAAGCCCACCACGTCGGGCTGCACCCGGGCCAGCAGCGCGTCCAGCTCCTCCAGCAGCAGCCGGTCGAGCAGGTTGGGGGCGGCTTGCAGGGCCTCGTGCAGGGGCTCGAAGCTCGTGGCCGAGAGGGCCAATTTCTCGGCGTAGCGCGAGAAGCCGAAGTGCGGGCCCACGGTTTCCTTGATGAGGTCGGCGAGGTCTTCGAGGTAAAGCGTGGCCAGGTGCCGGGCCTGGTCCGTCAGGCCCATCGTGCCGAAGGCCGTCTCCAGGTCGGCCACGTTATCGAAGCGGCTGGCTTCGGGCAGGAAACGGCCGTGGCAGATGCGCGGGGCCAGGGTCAGGTCCTTGTTTTGCAGGAAGCGGACGACCGGCGCCACGGTGGCCACGTAGCGGCGCTGCAGCCGGAGCATCCGCTGGGCGTTGTCGCTCAGGGCAAAGCCGCCGGCTTCAATCCCGGCAAACACCTGCCGCAGGCCCGCTTCCGAAAACAGGCGCAGCACCAGCTGCAGGCCCAGGTCGGCCTGCGTCACGGCGTAGCCGCGCCCGCCCAAGAACCCCTTGATGTAGGCCGTGGCCGGGTACGGGGTGTTGAGCTGCGTGAGCGGCGGGGTGAGCAGCAGGATGCGGGGCGAAGCAGTGGGCACGGCAGCAAGTAACCCGGCGGGGCCGGCCGGGGTTCACTCTAGTTGTAGCCCACGCCTTTTTTGGCCTTCACGTCGGCCACGAATTCCTTCACGCGCTGCTCCTCGCTGCGCTTGCAAATGAGCAGCACGTTGTCGTACTCGGCCACGATGAAATCTTCCAGGCCTTGCACCACCACCAGCCGCTCGCTGGGGGTTTTGATGACGCAGCCGGTGGTGTCGTAGAGCAGCACGTTGTCGTACTCGGCCACGATGAAATCTTCCAGGCCTTGCACCACCACCAGCCGCTCGCTGGGGGTTTTGATGACGCAGCCGGTGGTGTCGTAGAGCAGCACGTCGCCGCTCACCATGTTGCCGTGGGCGTCGTGCCGGCCAATGCGGTGCAGCGAATCCCAGGTGCCCACGTCGCTCCAGCCAAAATCCGCCGGCAGCACGTACACGTTGTCGGCCTTTTCCATCACGCCGTAGTCGATGCTGATGTTGCGGCAGCGCGAGTACGCTTCGCCGATGAAGGCGCCTTCCCCGGGCGTGCCCAGCTGGTCGAGGCCTTCGTCAAACACTTCGGCGATGTCGCTCAGGTACTGGCGAAAGGCGGCCAGAATCACGTCGGCCCGCCACACAAACAGGCCCGAATTCCAGAGGAAGTCGCCGCTTTCCACAAACATCTTGGCCAGCTCCAGATTGGGCTTTTCGGTGAAGGTTTTCACCTTGTACAGCTGGCCGCCGGGCAAGCTCTGCTCGTCTATGTACTGGATGTAGCCGTAGCCGGTGTCGGGCCGCGAGGGCTGAATGCCGAGGGTGATGAGCACGTCGTTGGCACGGGCCGCGTCCACGGCCAGGGCCATCAGCCGGCGGAACTCGTCTTCGCGCAGCACGGCGTGGTCGGCGGGCGTCACGATGATGGTGGCCTGTGCATCGCGCTGGGCGATGCGGTAGCTGGCGTAGGCGATGCAGGGCGCCGTGTTGCGGCCGATGGGCTCGCCCAGAATCTGGTCGGCGGGCAGGTGGGGCAGGTGTTCCTGCACCAGGTCGATGTAGTCGCGGTTGGTCACCACAAACACGTTTTCGGGCGGGCACACGCCGGCAAACCGGTCCACCGTAAGCTGGAGCATGGAGCGCCCTACGCCCAGCACGTCATGAAATTGCTTGGGGTGGTTGGTGCGGCTGAACGGCCAGAAACGGCTGCCAATGCCGCCCGCCATCACAATCAGATAGGTCGAATTCATTGGAACAAAGGTAGGCCCGCAGCCCGAACCGGCGGGGCAGCCGCCTGTCATCCTGAGCATTCTGCAATTGAATCAGAGACGCAGGACCTTACCACGCCTGTGCCGATTAAATCACCGCCAGCCGTTCAGCCGGGGTAAGGTCCTTCGCAAGCGTACGCCAGATAAAGGATGACAGGCGGGGGGGGCAGCGCGCTACACCAGCCCTTCGCGCAGCAGGTCGTGCAGGTGGATGAAGCCGGCGAACCGCCCGGCCTCCGTCACCACCAGCTGGGTGATGTTGCGCTGCTGCATCCGGGCCAGCGCCTCGGCCGCAAAGTCCTCCACGTCAATCGTGGCCGGGTGCGGGGTGAGAATGTCGCGGGCCCGGAGCTGCTCCAGGTCCGAGAAGCTGCCCAGCATCCGGCGCAGGTCGCCGTCGGTGATGATGCCAGCGAGCTCCCCGGCCGCGTCGAGCACGGCCGTGGCCCCCAGGCGCTTGCCCGAAATTTCGAGCAGCACATCTTTGAGAGGCGCGTCGTCGCGCACCTGGGGGCGCTGGTTTTGGCCGCTCAGGTCGCCCACTTTCAGGTAGAGGCGCTTGCCGAGGGTGCCGCCGGGGTGCAGGCGGGCAAAGTCGGCGGCGGTGAACTGCCGGCTTTCGAGCAGGCACACGGCCAGGGCGTCGCCCAGGGCCAGGGCGGCCGTGGTGCTGGTGGTGGGGGCCAGGTTGTTGGGGCAGGCTTCCTTTTGCACCGGGGCGTGCAGCACATAGGTGGCCTGCTGGGCAAGGTAAGAGTCGGCGTTGCTCACCAGCGCGGCCAGCGGCACGCCCTTGCGGCGCAGCAGCGGCACCAGCACCTTGATTTCGGGCGTGTCGCCGCTCTTGCTGATGGCCACCACGAAGTCGCCGGGCTGAATCATGCCCAAATCGCCGTGAATGGCGTCGGCCGCGTGCATGAACAGGGCCGGCGTGCCCGTGCTGTTGAGCGTGGCCACGATTTTGCCCGCAATGTGGGCGCTTTTGCCAATGCCCGTGACCACCACGCGGCCCTTCAGCTGCAGAATGGCCTGCACGCAGTTCACAAAATCGGGCGTGGCCGCCAGGGCGGCGGCCACGTCGTGGAGGGCGGCGGCTTCTTCGAGCAGCACCTGGCGGGCCACGGTGAGCACATCGAGGGCGGCCGGAGCGGCGCTGGCAGCGGCAGAATCGGCGAGGTTGGCGGAAGCGGGCATGGGCGGGCGGAGATTAATGGTGCAAAAATCGGCAACAGAAACTAAGCCGGGCGGTTGGGCGGCCATGCGCGCAACCGCCGCCGCACAGGCCGCGGCGAAACGCCCGCGAAAAACCTGCAAAACGCCGGCCACCACGCCCGCTGCCGAACAAGCTGCTGGTCTGGCGTTTGCTTTTGGCCGGTGCGTTTTTCTGGATTTAGACGTTACCAAATTGTTTTCCACAATTGAAGAAAAACACCATTTTTCACGTTAAAAACCAATATCCGTGCTTATCTTCGTCAAGAACCGCGTCGCCGCACGCGCCCCACTCGAGCCTTCGTCCTATGTCATCAGTTGCCCTCCAGGAATTCCCGGCGCCCGTCGCCGATTTGAAACATACCCTTAAGGAAGTATTCGGCTACGGCCAGTTTCGCGGGACACAGGAGGCTGTTATTCAAAACGTTATGGCGGGGCATAACACCTTCGTCATCATGCCCACCGGCGCGGGCAAAAGCCTGTGCTACCAGCTGCCGGCCCTCGTCATTCCGGGCACGGCCATCGTCATTTCGCCCCTCATCGCCCTGATGAAAAACCAGGTCGACCAACTCGGGGCTTTTGGGGTGAACGCGCAGGTGTACAATTCGACGCTGACCAAAACGGAGATGAACCGGGTGAAAAAAGACGTCATCAACGGCGACGTGCGCCTGCTGTACGTGGCGCCCGAAAGCCTCACCAAGGACGACACCATTGAGTTTCTGCTGAAAAGCACCATCAGCTTCGTGGCCATCGACGAGGCCCACTGCATTTCGGAGTGGGGCCACGACTTCCGGCCCGAGTACCGCAAGATTCGCGGCATCATCGACAACCTGGGCGGCAACGTGCCGATTATTGCCCTGACGGCCACGGCCACGCCCAAGGTGCAGCTCGACATCCAGAAGAACCTGCAGATGGACGACGCCAGCGTCTTCAAAACCAGCTTCAACCGCACCAACCTCTACTACGAGGTGCGCGCCAAGCACAACACCAAAAAGCAGCTGATTCAGTACGTGAAGGGGCACAAGGGCAAGGCCGGCATCATCTACTGCCTGAGCCGCAAGAAGGTGGAGGAAATTGCCGAGCTGCTGCGCGTGAACGACGTGCGCGCCCGCCCCTACCACGCCGGGCTCGACCAGCAGGTGCGTATTGATAACCAGGACGCTTTCTTGAACGAGGACTGCGACGTCATCGTGGCCACCATTGCCTTCGGCATGGGCATCGACAAGCCCGACGTGCGCTTCGTGATTCACTACGACGCGCCCAAATCCATCGAGGGCTACTACCAGGAAACCGGCCGCGGCGGCCGCGACGGCCTGGAAGGCAACTGCCTGATGTTCTACAGCTACGACGACATTTTGAAGCTGGAAAAGTTCAGCAAAGACAAGCCGGTGACCGAGCGCGACAACGCCCACCAGCTGCTGGCCGAAATGACCAACTACGCCGAAAGCGCGGTGTGCCGCCGCCGCCAGCTGCTGCACTACTTCGGCGAGGTGATGGACACGGACTGCGGCTTCTGCGACAACTGCCGCCACCCCAAGGAACGATTTGAGGGCGAAGCCGCCGTGGGCCTGGCCCTGCGCGCCACCGTGCAAACGGAGGCCCGCTTCAACCTCACGCACATCGGCCAGGTGCTGCTGGGCCTGAGCAACCCGCACATCGAGAGCTACGCCCACAACGCCCTGCCGGTGTACGGCCAGGGCAAGGCGCTGGGCGACGCGCAGTTCTGGCACTCGGTGCTGCGCCAGTGCTTGCTGAACGGCTTTTTGGAGAAGGACATCGACAGCATCGGCCTCGTGCGCATGAGCGAGAAAGGCCTCGATTTTATCGAGCGCCCCTACCCCATCACCCTCACCAAAGACCACAACTTCGACGCCGAGCAGCGGGCCGACGAGGAGAAGGTGGAAGAAATGCAGGCCGCCGGGCACGACGAAGCCCTGTTCGGGCAGCTCAAGGAGTTGCGCAAGCAGGTGGCCAAGCAGAAAAACCTGCCGCCCTACGTCCTCTTCCAGGACCCGAGCCTGAAGGAGATGGCCACCACCTACCCCACCACCCTGCACGACCTCACGCACGTGTCGGGCGTGGGCCAGGGCAAGGCCCAGAAGTTCGGCGCGCCGTTCGTGGCCGCCATCAAGCAGTACGTGGAAGACCACGACATCGAAACCGCCGAGGACGTGGTGGTGAAATCGGCCGTGAACCGCTCCAAAATCAAGATTTACATCATCCAGCAAATCGACAAGAAGATGATGCTGGAGGACATTGCCTCGTCCAAGGGCATTGGCATGGCCGAGCTGATGGAGGAAATCGAGCACATCTGCTACTCCGGCACCCGCCTCAACATCGACTACTACCTCGGCGAGATGGTGGAGGAAGACCGGCAGGAGGAGATTTACGACTACTTCATGTCGGCCAGTACCGACAATATTGCCGTGGCCATGCAGGAGCTGGGCGACGACTTCACCGAAGAAGAGCTGCGGCTGGTGCGCATCAAATTCATCAGCGAGGTCGCGAATTGACCGGTCGGTTCGGCACAACCGCTGTTTCCGGTGCGCAACAAAAAAAGCCGCTCCTGATTCAGGAGCGGCTTTTTTGTTGCGCACGTTTTGGTTTAGCAATACTCTTCGAACGCGCCTTGCAGGTTGTTCACGATGCGCATGGCGTCGGAGCCCTCGATGTGGTAGCGCTCAATCATGTGCACCAGCTCGCCGTCTTTGAACAGGGCGATGCAAGGCGAGGAGGGCGGGTACGGGAGCAGGTGCTCGCGCATTTTGGCCACGGCGTCGGTCTCCATGCCGGCGAACACGGTCACGAGTTTGCCGGGCTTTTTGTCGGCGCTGGCCAGGGCCATTTTCAGGGCCGGGCGGGCCTTGGCGGCGGCGCAGCCGCACACCGAGTTCACGGCCACCAGCACGGTGCCTTCGCTCGAAGCCAGGGCGGAATCCACGGCTTCGGGGGTCATTAGCTGCTCAAAACCAACCTCGGTGAGGTCCTGGCGGATGGGCGCCACCATGTATTCGGGATAAACTGCCATTGTCGTGGGTATAAGTAAAAAAGCGGCGGGGCCGCGTGCGGCACAAAAGTACGAACGACTAAAGCATCGGGCGCTGCGAAAAGTTTCGGGGCGCAGCTTGCGCATCGGATAACTATTTTGCCGCCTGCTGCTTTTATCGACTGGCTGCGGCTGCGCGGCCCCAATTTCCAGTTTCTCGATTCTGACATTCCACATGGATATGGATACTGCCCAAGCCACTACCTACCGCCGCATCTTCCAGGTCATCGACGGCAACCAGAAGGCCGTGGGCGACGGCTTCCAGGTGACCAGCCCCATGCCGGGGCCGCGCATCCGCCAGCTCAGCCCCTTCCTGCTCATCGACCACATCGGCCCGATGACCATTGCCCCCAGCGACCAGCCCCTGGGCTCGCCGCCCCACCCCCACCGCGGCTTCGAAACCGTGACCGTGATGTACTAGGGCGTGCTGGCCCACCGCGACACGGCCGGCCACGCCGGCAACATCGGCCCCGGCGACGTGCAGTGGATGACGGCCGGCGCGGGCCTCATGCACGAGGAGCTGTACGGGAAGGAATTCACCCGCCAGGGCGGCACCCTGGAAGTGGTGCAATTGTGGGTGAACATGCCCAAGCAGGACAAAATGGCCCCGGCCAACTACCAGGACATTCCTGCTTCGGCCATCCGCACCCTGCCCACGGCCGACGGCCAGGGCACCATCCGCGTCATCGCGGGCACCTACGAAGGCGTGCGCGGCCCCGCCAGCACTTTCTCGCCGATGACCATGCTGGACGTGCACCTGCCCAAGGGCGCTGAATTTACCCTGACCCTGACCGCCGACTACAACGTGGGCCTCTACGTGGTGAAGGGCAACGTGCAGCTCCACGGCAACCGCCCCGCCGCCACCAAGCAGCTCGTGGTGCTGGGCTGGAATTCGCCGGACGCGCACCTCACCGCCACCGAGGACAGCATTGTACTGGTGCTGGCCGGCGAGGCCATCGAGGAGCCCTTGGCTACCTACGGCCCGTTTGTGATGAACACGAACAAGGAATTGGTGCAAGCCATTGCCGACTTTGAAGCCGGCGCCATGGGCACGTTTGAGGACGACGAGTAGGCCCATTTGTCATCCTGAGCGCAGCGAAGGACCTTATCACCGCTGAAGAACTTGCAGCAGTAAATGGACTTACTGCTTGCGGTTCTAGCGTGATAAGGTCCTTCGCTGCCCTCAGGATGACAGTACCGATAGGCCGTTCTGGTTAGCGCGCACTGCCGTAGCGCTGGCCGAAAAAGTCGCCCTTGTTCCACGTGGGCCGCACCGGGTTTTGCGCCACTTGGTAGCCAATGAGGAAGCAGAGCTGCACGTACTTTTTGCCGGCCTCGAAGTCGAAGCGGCCGTTGATGTCGTCCTGCGGCTTGTGGTAGGTCATGGCGCGCCACTTTTGCACGTCTTCGCTGAGGTTGTTGCGGCCGTCGGCGGTTTTGTTGCCGTATTTGATGTGCAGGGCCGGAATGCCG
>Ga0209511_1001724_pt1 | contig 18821 bp, 12 predicted proteins | sample SSSSmetaG_FD_184141 | JGI IMG/M metagenome (GOLD analysis project Ga0209511, IMG submission 184141) | Glacier valley bacterial and archeal communities from Borup Fiord, Nunavut, Canada, to study Microbial Dark Matter (Phase II) - ​SSSS... | ecosystem: Environmental > Aquatic > Freshwater > Ice >...
ACCGAAAATCTGGAAGAAACTGATGCAACTCAATATGGCTCGCGACTATTCCTGGGAAGCCTCCGCCCGCCAGTATCTCGATTTCTACCGCGCCGAATTGGGGCTGTCCTGAATGGGGGATGGGGGTCAGGGGTTAGGGGTCGGTTGTCGGAGGGGGAACAAGATTTCGTAGGGGCAGACCTCTGTGTCTGCCCTCGGTGGATTTCGTAGGGTCGTACACCTGTGTCCTGTACTCAGGGTATGCTGGTCGCCCTGAATACGTCATATTTACCTTTCACAAACTATTTACCCAATCTGTCATTGACTAATCCTTTTTTATGAGTCATAATTGAGCTGTAAAGATTCAAGTATAAGAGAGGTTTATAAAATTTAGCAAGACATAATCCAAACTATCTTCACCTAATTCCTTCATCCCAAATATATTTCTACCTAAAACCCTGCGCTGTGTCGTTTATTCTAGTAGTGATCAGTCAGTTTATTTGATACCTGGTAGTTAACCACTTCTGACTTACCTCTAAGCTGGTTTATTCTCTTAGAGATTAGTTAGTTTATTTGTTACTGCTAATTTTCAAATACCTAGCTTAAAGAGCCTTACAAAAGTGTATTAAGTAAGCTAAAGCACGAAAGATAAGGATTAATATGAACGATAAAGCCCCCCGGACAGAACATGATACCGCCAATAATAGTTTAGCTGAAGGGGAAGAGTTATTAGAGCAAGGTACCAAAGGCAACCTTGTTTCAACTAACTTTGCTGGTAACCCGCCCAATCCTCGCAAACTTGAATCTCAGATGGCCCATTCTGATAACGCAGGCAAAGTCCAAATGATAGCCCAGTTTCAAAAATCACATGGAAATCGCTATGTTCAACGAATGTTGGCGAACTACCGCAGCAATTCGGCAGGCATTATCCAGCGTGATGGCGAAACCAGCACCGATGAAGAGAATTCTTCGCAGAATTCCTCTCAATCCAATGATAACTCTTCCAGTTCAAGCGACAATAGTAGCACCACCAGCCCCGCGCCCGATGTTAATTATGATCCCAACGCGGCGGGTAACGATGGAGGTTCTTCATCCACCGATGACAACGATAGTGGTGCGGCTACCCCGGCGGATGGTGGGCAAAATTATACGCCCGCCCCAAATCCAGCCGATGATGGGACAGGCAGCCCGGCCCCCGATAATAGCGGTCAAAATTATACGCCTGCCGACAATGGTCAAACAGCCACCGATGACGGCACTGCCAGCCCTGCTGAAACCGGGGATATAGGGCAACCCACTGCGGACGGTGGTTATACCTCCTCCAGCGATGGCAGCAATGATGGGGGTACTACTCCCACTCCTGACAGTAACACCACCAACAACGACAATCCATCAACCCCCGACAACAGTAACCAGAATTCCCCGCAGGCGGACAATGGCGGTCAAGCTTCCACCAATACCAGCACTACTCCAACCACGAACGTTGATAACTCAAATTCCATGCCAGACAGTGGAGCAACTACCCCCGATGGTGGGGGACAAGTGCCAGTTTCAAACACCCAGGCTAAACCAGGTGACCCGGTTGACCCTGCCACCTTATCGCCCGAAACGATGGTGATTATTGACCAGTTCAAAGTGCCATTTGAGTTCGCCTTCCCTATCGGGAAGGATCTCCCATTAGGTGAGTGGGCGACTGGCAAATTTGGAGGCAAAATTAAGGGTGAGGTGAAAAATTCGGTCACAGCCGCCAGCGTTGCCAGTCTTAGCGGCTGGGATATGCCCGGTATGGCTTATAAACAAGGCGAAGGCGGGCAGGTGGTGGTTGGTTTCGAGAACAAACGCGCCTGGGGCCCAAAAACGCTTGGTCACATTCAATCTGAAATCCTGGATGCAAATGAAGTCACGGTTCAGGGCTATTGGAAACCAGGCATCCAGGGTAAGTTTGGTGCTAACTCTGCTATTAAAGTTTCCATTGAGTTTGGGGCAGACTTTACCTGGGGACCGTTTAAAGGTACCTTAGCGGCTGAACCGATCCTCTGCGAGTTGACAAACAAAGCCGGGGATTTAGACGCAACTGTGTTGGGCATTGCCCTCAAAGGGGCAGGTGGCGCGGTTCTAAGAAATGTACCTTTTAATGGGACACAAACCGAGTGCTCCCTCGAAGGCAGTTTTACAATTCAACCAACCTGGAAAAGAATCGGGGCAGAAATTGCCAAACAAGTAGCGACCGAGGCAGCGGAAGCAGGTGCGACAGCAGCCACTGTACCGGCGGCGGCGGCTGGAACAGGAGTAGCGCAAGGTGGAGCAGTAGCAGGCACAACCACTGCAGTTGAAGGTGGAGCAGTAGCAGGCACAACCACTGCAGTTGAAGGTGGAGCAGTAGCAGGCGCAACCACTGCAGTTGAAGGTGGTGCAGTAGCAGGCGCAACCACTGCAGTTGAAGGTGGTGTCGTTGTCGGTCTGGCTGGCGTTGGCGGTGCGGCCATTATTTTCGCCTCGGCAGCGGCAGTGGCAGGTGCAATGTATATCTCCTTTACCGATTTCAATATTCAGGGAATGCGAGCTACAGCACTTGGGGCGGTGCGTACTGGTTCTCAGTACGCTGCTGGCTACGCCCATGGCATGAAATACGGTAGCGGTAGTGGCACAGCTTCTTACGAAGCCGGAGCTAAACGCGGGGCCGCAGACGCAGAAACATTAGCCACCCAGAAAGGAGTAACGGCACACGATATTCACCTGGCTCTGATTGACCAGGATAAAGGTGCTATTCAAGCTAATTGTTTTAACAACCTGATTCCAGTCATACGGGAACGCCTTCACAAAATGATTGACGAGTGGCGGGCGGACCACGAATATCAGGCAATGTTACCTCACCGCACCCAGGCTGTTCTCTATGCTGATGCTGAAAACGCCATAAAGTACGCCATTGCTGTGGTAAACGAAGGCTAAAACAAGCCAAAAACCATTTATAGCATTACTAAATGTAGGTGGGTTTGCCGCTTACCCGATTGGGGGTTTTTAACCTTACGGGTCAGAGGTAAACCCGCTCGCCAGTATCTAGATTTCTATCGCGCCGAATTGGGGCTGTCCTGAGCGGTTGTCAGTCGTCGGTTGTCGGTCGTCGGAAGGGAAATTCGTAGGGGCGGTTCGCGAACCGCCCGGTATTGCCTATTCGTAGGGGCGTGGTTTCCGCGCCCTCTACCCGATAAATTCGTAGGAGGACGCTCCGTCGTCCGATACCCATCGCAGGACAGAGCCTGCTCCTACGATTAACAGCTGATTAGTGTCCAAAATCTTAAAGGCTATTGAGAGTAGGCCAAAATATTATTTTGAAAAACTCAAGGTGAAAAATGTTTTTAAGACAATCTGGCCTTTTCCGCTCAAAATCCATTGCCTTGTTGGTGTTGGTATCGGTGGTGCTGCTGCTTTTGCTTAATCTGGTAATCTTGCCCCTACCGGTGGTGCGCGCCTCCACCTTTTCGGTAACCACTACGGCGGATAGCGGGATAGGTTCGTTACGCCAGGCAATTATTGACTCGAATAATATGGGTTCGGCTAATTTTATTACTTTCAGCTTTGGTAGCACTCCCCAGACTATAAACCTTTCTAGTGCCCTGCCCCTTATTACCAAAGGGGTTACCATTGATGGCAGTAATGCCCTGGACATCAACGGTAACCCTACCATTGAACTGAACGGAGCCTCGGCGGGGCCTACGGCGGACGGTCTGGCGTTCGGTGCTTCCAATATCACCGTTAAGTCGCTGGTTATCAACCGCTTTGGCGGTAGTGGTATTAATATCCAGGGCCCCGCTTCTAATAATAATATCGTTAGCAATAGCTTCATTGGTGTCAGTCTGAGTGGTAACACCGCCCAGGGCAATAACAACGGCATCAAAATTCAATCCTCTTCCAATAATATTATTGGCGGCACTCTTAGCGGCACGCGCAATATTATTTCGGGCAATACCAACAATGGGGTGCTGGTATTGGGGCCAAATGGCAATAATAATTCGGTTTTTGGCAATTATATAGGCATCGGTTTGAGCGGAGCGGCCTTGCCCAATGATAGCGGAGTGCGCCTGGAAGGGGCTACCAGCAGTAAAATTGGTACTAATACAACCACCGTTGGTCGCAATATTATATCAGGTAATAGTCAAGGGGTGTTACTTACCGGGTCTACCACCAACAGTAACCAGGTTATGGGCAATTATATCGGTACTAATATCGCCGGGAAAGTGGCGGTTTCTAACGGTTATGGCGTGTACGTGGATGGCGCGCCCACCAACACTATCGGCGGTTCCCTTACCGGCATGGGTAACCTGATTTCGGGCAATACCACCGCTGGCATTTTGCTTACTCACAGTGGTACTACTGGTAATCTGGTAGAAGGCAACACTATCGGCACAAACGACATCGGTAACGCGGCTATAGCTAATTCTTACGGGGTTTGGATTATCGATGCCAGTGATAACGTTATTGGCGGCTCAACGGTCTCAAGGCGTAATATTATATCTGGTAGTAATATAGCCGGGATTAGTATTAGTGGCAATCTGGCTACCGGTAACAAAATATTGGGGAATTACATCGGTACGGATGTGGGTGGGACTATCGCTGTACCTAATGATACTGGGATTTTCGTCTCAGCCAATAGCAACCTTATTGGCAATATTGGAGGAGCTGACGGCAATGTTATTTCCGGTAATACTAAATCTGGAATTTTCCTTGCCGACTCCACCAACAATCAAATCCGGCAAAACTTTATCGGGGTGAACAAAAACGGCACTGCTGCCCTGCCAAACCTTAATGGAATATTAATTCAAAATGGCAGTAGCAATATAATTGGGGGGACTATTAACCCGCAAGGCAACCGTAATATAATTTCCGGCAACCAGCAGGCGGGGATTACTATTAGTGGCTCTCAGGCTAACGTGATACAGGGTAATTTGGTCGGGCTATCCTTGAGCGGGTTGGTGGGCATTCCCAACAATGACGGTATTTTGTTAACCGGGGCATCTGGCACGATAATTGGGGCCGCCGATCCAAATTTTCGCAACTATATAACCTCTAATACCAATTCTGGCTTGACGGTTACGGGGACATCTAGCGCACCCAATCAGTCTAAGGGCAACTTATTCGGTTATAAAAGTGACAATACGCCGTTTGTTGGTGGGGGGACAGGGATAAAAGTATTTGGCGGGGGGCGGTTGCAGATAGCGAACCGCAACCGGGTAGTCTAAAGTTTGTGGCCTTGACCAGGCTTAACGGTGGTCGGTGGTCAGTGGTCGGAAGGGAAATTCGTAGGGGCGGTTCGCGAACCGCCCGGTATTGCCTATTCGTAGGGGCATGGTTTGTAACCCGCCCTGTACCCGGTAAATTCATAGGAGGACGCTCCGTCGTCCGATGATTATCGCAGGACTACCAGGGCGCGGAAACCACGCCCCTACGAAATTCCCTTCCGACCACCGCTTTTAGAGATTGTAATATTTTGTTCATATTCCTGTAATAATAGGCTGTTACACTACAAAGGGCGACCTGCGCGGGTCAGCTTCATGTTTTCATCAAATCGAACCTGTTGAAATCTTGCAATGCGTTTTAATACTGTTTTAGAAACGCGACGGTGACAGGCTGTGCAAATAGAAGTGCCAAACGCTCAGAACCACCCAAACCCAAGACAAGCTGATACTTTCAAAGCTTTGTTGGGTCTTTTTATATTACTTGAGGGTGAACAAAAACTTGAAACCCTGTTTGAGATAATTGTCCGCGAAACCAACCTGCTGCTAAAAGCTGACCACACCACTCTTTTCCTGCTGGATTATGAAAAAAAAGAGCTTTACTCCGTATTTGGCCTGGGACTGACCAACCGTGAAATTCGTCTGCCTTTAGGGCGGGGAATTGCCGGGATTGTAGCTTTTACCGGGCAAAGCCTCTATTCCAACGATACCCAAAATGACCCGCGCCACCTCGGTGACCAATTTGGCTACCTTACCCGCAACATGCTCACTGTGCCGCTACGGGCAAATAACAACCCACAAGTGCTAGGAGTGCTTCAGGTACTTAACAAAGAAGCCGGAGACTTTGATAACCACGACCACGCAATACTGGAGATGCTGGCTAGTCTGGCGGCTATGGCGATAACCCGCGCAATTCGGGCTGCCGAGCAACAAAAACTAACGGCCCAGCTTGGTCTCCAGGCTCGCCACGATGCCTTAACTGGGCTGCCCAATCGCTTGTTTTTGGAGGAAAACTTACAACAAATTCTGGTAGAGGCTGGCCTTAAGCAACACCAGGTCGCCGTGCTGTTTATTGACCTTGACCGCTTCAAACTTATTAACAATTCGCTTGGTCATGCTATCGGGGATGCTTTGCTACAACAGGTTGCCCATCGCTTGCAAAATCAGCTACGCTACGCCGATATGGTCACGCGGGTGGGGGGCGATGAGTTTGTGGTGGTGCTAAAAGTGGTCAGGAATGTCCAGAACGTTAATAATTTCGCCCAAAAGCTCCTAAAGGCCCTCCAGGAACCCTTTTATGTGGAAGGCCAGGAGTTATATATCAGTGCCAGTATTGGTATCAGCCTCTATCCTACGCACGGGGAAACCGTTTCTGAGATATTACGATATGCGGATAACGCGATGTACCGGGTGAAAGACGCGGGTAAGAATAATTACCAATTCTTTCAGCAAGACATGAGCGAGACTGCCCAAAGAAACCTGTTGCTAGTCACCCAACTACATAAGGCCCTGGAATATGGCGAATTAGTGCTGCACTACCAGCCTAAAATAAACCTGCCCACTGGCAAATTAGCCGGGGTAGAAGCCCTGATTCGCTGGAAACATCGGGAGCTGGGTTTGATTTCACCGGGTGAATTTATTCCCCTGGCTGAAGAAACGGGCTTAATTGTGCCAGTGGGAGCCTTGGTAATGGAGGAAAGTTGCCGACAAGCTAAGACCTGGCAAACCCAGGGCTATAAACCTTTTCGCATCGGGGTAAATGTCTCAGCCATCCAGTTTAACCGGGATGACTTTATCGAACTGGTCGAGCAATGCCTTGAGAAAAGCCAACTGGAAGCGCGCTGGCTGGAATTGGAGCTAACCGAGGGTCTGCTTTTGAGCAATACCCAAAATACGATTAACAAACTCAACCAACTAAAAGAGCTTGGCGTATCACTGGCGATAGACGACTTTGGTACGGGCTATTCTTCCCTGCGTTATTTACAACAATTACCAATTGACGTGCTTAAAATAGACCAATCTTTTGTAAGCGGTCTCGACGCAAGTTCGGAAAAGGCGGCGGCTAAAGCAAAGGCGCTGGTCAAAACAATTGCGATGTTAGGTCAAAATCTTGAGATGGCTATCATCGCGGAGGGGGTGGAAACAGAAAAACAATTAAGCTATTTGAGGGAAATCGGTTGCGAAGAGGTTCAAGGTTATCTGTACAGCCGACCATTAGGGCTAACTGACTTTGAAACTTTTATGCAAAAGCATTTATAACTAAGGACCAACTATGACAAAATTACGTAGAAGCATCTTTATAGTCTTATTCCTGATATTTTTTCAGATGGTGGGTTGGTTGGGCTGGACGGCTACCATTCCCCAGGCTCAGGCCGCCGATAAAACCAACAGCCAGATTATTTTCCAGGTTAACAACTCTTTAGACCAGCCGTTAGTGGCCCTAAAGTACACCTTGAGCGGCGTTAGCCCGTTACTCAGCCCAAATACCTATCTGGGCAATCTGCCGCTTGGCTTAGATGCGGAAACGCAGGCTGTGCTTATGAATCTTGACCCCCTGGTAGTTGCCGCTTCAGCTAACTATTCGGTGGGTTACCTGGAAGGTTCAAGTAGTTTTAACTTTGACCCCCACAGTTTCAATTTTGATGGTTCATCTAGTGCCTCTGCCATAGGGCAAGCTCGCAATCAATGGGCCTGGCAACGCACCGGGCTGCTGACCGTGCAGAAAGCCAGTTGGGGTCAGGGAGTCAAGGTGGCGGTACTGGATACCGGGGTGGATTACACTCATCCTGACCTGAGCGGTAAAATTTTACCCGGCTACGATGCGGTTGGAAATCTGCCCGACGGGATGGATGTGCAGGGTCACGGAACTTTCGTGGCGGGGGTTATTACCCAGATTGCCCCGGCTGCCAAAATTATCCCGGTGCGGGTGCTGGATGCTAATGGTATGGGTACAGTGGCTACAATCACAAACGGGTTGCAGTTTGCTATAAATGCCGGAGCTAAAGTAGTGAACCTGAGCCTGAGTTCTACCTATGATTTCAAGACCCTCCACCAGCTGATTCAACAGGCCCGGTCAAGGGGAATAGTGGTTATCAGTGCGGCTGGTAATGACAGTAGTGATAAAAAGTATTTTCCAGCAGCCTATAGTGAAGGAACGGGAATTGGGGCTACCGACACGCAGGATTACAAAGCCAGTTTTAGCAACTATAACGGCTATATCAGCCTGAGTGCGCCAGGTGTAGACATTTATAGTAACTGGAAGGGTGGGGGCTATGGCTGGGGAAATGGTACAAGCTTCTCTACGCCGATGGCAGCAGCAGGGGTGGCAGTAATCAGTTCGCTTCATCCGACCTATAACGCCGACCAGCTTAAAAATGTTCTGAGAAAAGCGGTAGACCACTTTGGGGCAGGCTGTAAATGTAACGGCCTGGGAGTGGGGCGGCTGAATTTCGCTAAACTCTCTTAAAGGTTAGCGATAGCGATAACCTGTTCAAGCGACATTGCCCGACCCGCCGTCCAGGCCGCTTCAAGGCGGTTAGAGGATAGTTGATTTTTGATTCTGACGAGGGATTGCTCGTATCTAGGTCGGTCTGCCGGGTGCACAGGCGCACCAATCACCTCCCGCAACTGCTCGGCAGCTCCACAAAGCTGGGCGGCGGATTCGGGCTTTTGTAGGCTACTTAAAGTTCCGGCGATGCCTTCCAGGCAAGCGGCAATATTCAGGTTATCGCCCACTTCCTGAAGTAACTTGAGACTTTCCTGATAAAGTTTCAGGGCTTCTTCAGGTTGTCCTTGCGCCCCCGTTACCTCTGCCAACAAAATCAGGCTGTCAGCGATACCGGGTTTGTCGTTAAGCTCCCGGCGTAATACCAAACTTTCCTCAATCCAGGCCCGCGCCTGTAGCAAATCCCCCTGAACCAGCATAGTATGTCCCAGATTATGCACTACCCTGGCAATCGTCCTTTTGTCACCAAGTTGCCGGAGCAAAACCAAAGCCTCCTGATAGAGAGTGATACTTTGTTCATAGTTATCCTGAGCAAAGGTCAAGGCCGCCAGATTGCAGAGGGAAATCGCTACGCCGCGTTCATCATTTAGTTCCCGGCGCAGAGCCAACGTTTCCTGATGAAAAGCCAGCGCGGTGCTATAGTTTCCCAAATTTGCTTGCACCGTGCCTAAAGTGTTGAGAGTGCTGGCAATACCTTGCTTCTCACCTAATTCACGCTGCAAGGCCAAGCTTTCGCGCAATAGATTAATCGCATGCTCATAGTCGCCCTGGTCGCGAGCCAAAATTCCAGCCGCATTAAAGGCTTTGGCCCGAATAATAGTTTGGGCCTGGGTCTGGTTTTCCTGCTCGACTCTGGCACTCAGAGCCTTTTCTAACCAATAACGTCCTTCATTCAGGTAGCCTTGCACATCCCAGAAACGCCAAAGGGCTGCGCCGATGGGCAGAGCCACCTCGGCTTTGAGTTTTGGGCCTTCCAATGCCCAATTCATCACCACCCGAATATTACTATGTTCTTGCTCCAAACGCTGAAACCATTCAACCTGTTGGGGGCCTGTTAAATAGGGTTCAGCTTCTTCGGCTAAGCCAATATAATAGGCGGCGTGTTGTTGTCGCCACTGTTCTTCCTCGCCCTGCAAGGCCAACTGTTCAAGGGCGTATTCTCGGATAGTTTCCAGCATTACAAAACGATTGTGCTCGGCGGTAGATACTTCCAGCCTACGTAGCAGATTTTTATCCACCAGAGCGGTTAAACTACTCAGGATATCAATTTCCGGGTCATCGTCAGGATTACAAACCGCCTCCGCCGCCTCCGTAGTACAACCGCCATTAAATACTGCCAACCGAGTAAAGACAATCTGCGAGCTTTTATCCAGCAGCGAATAGCCCCACTCAATTGCGCCGCGCAAGGATTGTTGGCGAGTGGGCAGGTCTGGTCGCGCCTGGATAAGCACTTTGAGGCGGTTGGTAAATTGTTCCAACATTTCCTGGGGGGTAAATCCGTCACTGCGGGCGGCGGCTAACTCAATTGCCAGGGGTAGGCCATCCAACTGCACACAAATTTCGGCCACCGCCTGGGCATTCTCGGCATTAAGTTGAAAATCTGGTTTAACCAATTGGGCGCGTTGAGCAAAGAGAATTATCGCCGGGTAGGTTATTAGCTCGGCATAAGGCGGAAGCTGGCTCAGGTCAGGAATTGCCAGGGGGTATACCACAAACTCTTGCTCGGCAAATACTCGCAATCTTTCCCGGCTACTAACGATTAGTTTCAAACCGGGGGCGGCGGTCAACAATTCAGAAACCAGCGAAGCTCCCGCCACAAGCTGCTCAAAATTATCCAGCACCAGTAATATTTGCTTTGAACGAAGCTGCTGTTTAAGAGTTTCGATTAAAGCCGAGCCGCTACTTTCTTTCAGGTTAAAAAGTTTTGCTACCTCGGAGATAATCTGTTTTGGTTGGCTGGTGGCGGATAAATCCAGAAAGAAAACCCCATCCTGAAACCAGACTAAGAGGTTGGCGGCTACCTGTAAACTGAGGCTAGTTTTGCCAGTGCCACCCGGCCCGGTAAAAGTAAGCAAGCGTAGCTGTTTTTGTTTTAATATCCCACAAGCCTGAGCTATTTCCTTTTCGCGTCCGACTAACTCAAAGGTTTGAATTGGCAGATTGTTAGGCAGGTTAGTAAGGGTTGGTTGCGGGGGAAATTCAGTAGGTAGGCCCGCTGCAACTAGCTGGAAGAGATGCTCCGGGCCAGTCAAATCCCTGAGACGCTGCTCTCCCAGGTCAAAAAGGGTCAGGTCAGGCTTCAGGTGGTCTTCAAGGAGTGTTTTAACCGTCTGCGAAAGTAGAATCTGACCGCCATGAGTGCCATCTAACAGAGCCGCAACATGATTTAGAGCCGAGCCAAAATAACTGCCATCCCGTTCTCTGGCAACGCCGCTATGCAAGGCCATCAGCACCCTGAGTCCGGCAATCGAAGGAGCCCATTCCTGGGTTAAAAGGGCAAGCTGGCTTTCAAGGGCCGCCGTCAAAGCGAGTGCGGCTGACTCGAAAACAGCATAAAACGAAGTACCTACCGTCCTGAAAACTTTACCCTGGTGGGCTTTAATGACACCCCGCACCAGCATATCGTGCTGGATAAGAACGTTCTGCATGGTCTGGGCATCTTGCTCCCACAGTCTCGCCCCATCTTCAATTTCGGTAACAAGAAAGATCAAAATTCCGTCGGTCAATTGAGACATATTTCCCCAATGGTACTTATTATCGGATGCTCTAACGAATTATTTATTCTATTTCGTATAACATAAATCCGCTAGATTGGCAATGCAAAAACCCAACAGAACGGGGCTGTCCTGAGCGGTTGTCGGTCGTCAGTTGTCGGTTGCCGGAGGGGGAACAAGAATTCGTAGGGGCGTGGTTTCCGCGCCCTGGTACTCCTGCGATGGGTATCGGACGACGGAGCGTCCTCCTACGAATGCCGAATACCGGGTGGGTTACAAACCCGCCCCTATAAATAAACACTACTTATTAGGACTTGGTATTACTAACCTGATAACTATTAGCTTTGCTAACCTATCAAGTTTTAAATTCAACCCTCGCCCCGCTTTATAGCTCAACAATCAGGTTATGAGCAGTAGTAAAATTACTTGCGAAGTCAATTTGACAGGGTTGGCTTTTACTTTTATACTCAAAACCTGAGCATGCTACTTATATGCTGAGTGTAAACTCTATAATCCAGTGGCCTCTTTTCTATTAAGTGCTTTCTAAACACTCGATTATTGAAACTGAGTTTGAATTGGAGGAGACAGAGAATGTCTAAAAACCCGCGCAAGTCCCCCGGTCTGGGACTGTTGATAGCCCTACTATGTCTGGTTAGCTTGCTTCTAGCGGCCTGTGGCGACCCCACCGCCACCAGCGTGCCACCAACGACAGCTCCAACCACTACGATAGTAGCAATTACCACTACTGCCATTGCCACCACGACAGCAGCAGCGACCACCACTGCTGTTGCAACAACAACACTAGCTAATACTACCGCCACTGGTGAGCTGATAGTTTTCGCCGCTTCCAGCCTGACAGACCCTTTCAACGAAATTAAGACAGCCCTGGAGACCGCTAACCCCGGCCTCAAGGTTACTATTAACTTTGGTGGTTCCAATACCTTGCGGGCGCAATTGGAACAAGGAGCCAAAGCCGATGTCTTTGCCAGTGCCAACCAGACCGAGATGGACAACGCCCTCAAAAGTAATCTGGTGGCTGACAAAGGAACAACCTTCGTACGTAATCGGCTGGTGGTAATTCTGCCCAAAAGCAACCCCGGCAAGGTGCAGACCCTCCAGGATTTAGCCAAATCCGGCCTGAAATTCGTCACAGCCCAAAAGGATGTGCCAGTCGGGGGTTATACCCTGCAAGCTCTGGATAAAATGAGCAAAGACCCCGCTTTTAGCCCGGATTTCTCCACTAAAGTTCAGGCCAATTTTGTCAGTCAGGAAAGCAATGTTAAACAGGTAGTGGCTAAGGTACAACTAGGCGAGGCCGATGCTGGGATTGTCTATTCGAGTGATATTTCGGCGAAAGTTAGCCCCGACCTGGCTACCATCGAAATCCCTGACCAGTTTAATACTCTGGCAGCCTACCCGATTGCCACGTTGAAAGGGGCAGCTAACACCGCCGCCGCTAAAGTGTTTGTGGATTATGTGCTGGGTGATAAGGCTCAGGCTATTCTTAAAAAGAACAACTTTATTCCCATCAGTAGCACCACCAGCAGCACTCGGTGAGCATACTTACAGTGGATTATCGCATTCGTAGGAGGACGCTCCGTCGTCCGATGGTTAAGAACATCACAGGGCAAAACATCGCAGGACAGAGCCTGCTCCTACGACACCGATGATTTTCGCAGGACAGAGCCTACTCCTACAAGCGGTTTTGAAACAGGCTCTTACGCAAGGGCATCGTGGGCATCGGCGCAGACGGTTGTAGTAGTATGATGGAAAGGGCATTAGTCGCTTCTTAATTAAAATTCTCTGTGTTCTCTGTGCCTCTGTGGTGTGTAATTTAATTCAAAATCTGGAGCAAAGTTGCTTGGATAAATCGAAACCAGCTTACCCCCCAACCGAAGAATTAAACGAGCAGGTGTCCGATGGCAGACCGCTTGTTTTAGCGCACTCAGAAGCTGGGGCAACTTTGCTTGAAACAGTCTCGCCGGAACAAAAAGCTCGTTTACCACTGGCCCATTATCCTCGGCTTAAACGGCGGCTCAGCCCGAATGTGGTCTGGTTATTTCTCGCCGGGTCGGTAATGCTGCTCTTTCTGCTTATTCCGCTGCTTGCTTTATTATTTCGCTCAGTCGCCGATGGAGCAGTCGGAGCTTTTTTAACTACCCCCTCGGTGGTGGAAGCCCTGCGTCTCAGCCTGATTACCACCGCTTTAACCTTGGTTCTGGCAGTGGTTTTTGGCACACCCCTGGCCTATCTGCTGGCCCGCCATCGCTTTCCCGGTTATGGCCTAATTGACACTTTTTTGGATTTACCGATGGTGTTGCCCCCGGCGGTGGCGGGGATTGCTTTGCTCTTAACCCTGGGGCGAAGGGGTTGGGTTGGGCAATGGCTCGACCAGCAGTTTGGCCTGACGATTGGCTTCACAACTCTGGCGGTAGTGCTGGCTCAATTATTCGTAGCCGCCCCCTTTTATATCAAGGCCGCCAAAGCCGGGTTTGAGTCGGTAGACCAGAGCCTCGAAACCGTCGCCGCCAGCCTGGGCAGTCGCTCCTTGCGAACCTTCTGGCGAATTACCGTGCCATTGTCGTTGCCCGCCCTACTGGGTGGGATCGTGATGACCTGGGCCAGAGCGTTAGGGGAGTTCGGGGCGACCATTATGTTTGCCGGGAATTTTGAGGGTAGGACTCAGACGATGCCCCTGGCAATTTATGCCTCCTTTGATGGCTCGGGTGGCTTGAATGAAGCGGTTACACTGTCGGTTATTCTGGTAATCGTTTCGTTTGCGGTGCTACTTATTTTCAAAGGGCTATCCCGTTACGGCTCACTGAAATTAGGTAAAGGTATTCAAAATGACATTTAATTAGGCTAAATCATGCCTGAAGGTGCAAAAGCTTCCCCTCAACCATCCCTAATTAAACATCGTCCCTTGCTGGCCTTTGGCTACGCTGTACCAATTGGTACACTAGGTGGGCTAATCGGGTTAGGTGGCGCAGAATTCAGGTTGCCTGTACTAGCAGGAGTATTACGTTATCCTGCCCGCCAGGCTGTGCCGCTCAATCTAGCAGTCAGTATCATAACCGTGTTAGCGTCTTTGGCAATCCGAGCAAGTACCCTTTATTTAAACAAATTAGAACCTTATATTCCAGCAATGTTAGCCCTCATTGGGGGAGCAGTTCTGACGGCTTTTTACGGTGTAAACCTTGCCAGCCGCCTTTCAAATGAACGGCTAGAGCAAATTATTCTTTTTCTACTGGTAGGTATCGGGTTTGCCCTTATAATTGAGGCTTTTTTACCGCAAGAGGTGACAGGCTTTTTGCCTAAAGAACTAATCTGGCAAATCCCCGCCGGAATAATTTTCGGGCTAGGGATTGGTTTAGTTAGTAGTTTGTTAGGCGTAGCTGGTGGGGAACTAATTATTCCAACTTTGGTTTTTGCTTTTGGGGTGGATATTAAAACGGCAGGAACTGCCAGTCTAATTGTTAGCTTACCAACTGTAGCGGTTGGGATAATGCGTTATATTCGCAAGGGAGCTTATTCCAAAAGAGAGGATTTAACTTTGACAGTTGCCCCGATGGGTGTAGGTTCAGTAATTGGGGCGGTTATTGGGGGGCTGCTCGTGGGATTAATCGCGCAGTCTATCTTGAAAATTGGTTTAGGTATCATCTTGAATATTTCGGCTTTCCGCATCTTTCGGGATACCCGTCATAGTGATAAGCATGCAGCTAAATGAGTCTTTTAGAGATAGCCATTCGCAAACAACTCAAAACCTTTACCCTGGAAGCAGAACTGAGTCTTGAGGCTGGTCAGGGTCAGGTATTGGTACTCTTTGGGCCAAGTGGTAGCGGCAAAACCATGACCTTGCGCTGTATTGCCGGAGTAATCGACCCGGATGCAGGGCGTATCGCGGTGGGTGGTCGGGTAGTATTCGATAGTCAGCTTGGGATAAATATAAAACTCCCCGAACGGCGGGTCGGCTATTTACCTCAAAATTACAGCTTGTTTCCGCACTTGAATGTGGTTCAAAATATCGCCTTTGGCCTGTTTAGTTGGGAAAAGAAACGGGCGGAAAACCGGGTGCAGGAATTAGTCAAACTAATGCAACTGGAGGGGCTGGAAAAACGCCACCCGCGAGAGTTAAGTGGTGGGCAACAGCAACGGGTGGCTTTCGCCCGTGCCCTTGCGCCTGAACCTGCTATATTACTTCTGGACGAACCGTTTTCGGCCCTTGATGCTACCATCCGCAGCGAGTTGCGACAAAATCTGGCGGTACTCAGCCGGGAACTGGATTTGCCAGTGGTTTTTATTACCCACGACCTGGAAGAAGCTTTTATGCTGGCTGACCGAATTGCGGTTTACAGTCAGGGCCAGATTTTACAGTATGCCAGTCGGGAGGAAGTATTTTACCGACCAGCCACTAAAGAAGTAGCCCGTCTGGTTGGTATTCGTAATTTGTGGGAAGGCCGGGTGCTAACCCTTCAGGAACATGAACGACTGGCACAGGTGCGGGTCGGCTTTGGTGAGCTATGGGTAGAAATTCCCCCAAATCAGGCTTTGCCGGAAATTGGGCGGATTGTCACGGTCTGTCTCAGGCCAGAGCAAGTAAGTTTACGGCCTTCCCTCACGCAAATTAGTCAGGCGGATAACGAGCCACTAAATTGTTATTCTGGTAATATCGTGGGGGAGGTAGCACGCGGGTCATTGTATACGCTCTTTTTCCGGCCTCAAATTGGCTCTGATACCAGCTTCAATTATCTAACTCCGTCGCCACTTTACGATTTGGAACTGGAAGTAACCGCCCAATATTACGCCGATTTGAAACGCGCCAACCCCACTAATTGGCAGGTGATTATTAACCCCGATGCGCTGCATCTGGTAAATTCCTGATTTTTCAAGTAGAATCAGGGTAACGAAAGCCCAAGATAGAAAACGCAAAACAAGTAGCAGGGAAAAGTAAGTTTATGACTACAGAACATGTTACCTCGGCAAAAAAGGGGCGTTCGCCGCTTTATCCTAAACGCCCCGCCACCGAATATGCCTTGTTGGGGCTACTTCTGGACGGGCCAAGTCACGGCTACGACCTGACCCGCCAGTTCTCAGGTGACACCGAGCTTGGTAAAGTTTGTCGCCTGGAGATGAGTATGCTCTACAATTTACTTAAAAAGCTGGAACGCGAAAAACTGATAAGTGGCAAAGAGGAGTCGGTTAGCGAGAATAAATCCCGGCGCAGCGTAGAGCTAACCGAAGCTGGGCGGGCCGAATTTGAAGCGTGGTTGGCCGAACCAGTCCAGCATAATCGCGAGATGCGCTTTAGTTTTCTGGTGAAACTCTATTTTGCCCGGTTGCGGGATGTGCGGCTGGTACTCAAACTGCTGAACGAGCAAATTGAGTTTAATCAGGCATTGCTCAAACAACTTTTGGCGCAGAAACTAAGTGCCAGCGAAAACCCTGCCCGAAACTTTGAGGAGTGGGTGCTGGATTTTCGGGTTGAACAAACCAATGCCGCTTTGCGCTGGCTATCCCAATGCCGCTACCAGTTGCAAGGTCAAAAACCGGGCAGCCGCCTGGTTACAAACTAACCAAACTATCAAAAAAAGAGAGGTAGGGCAATTGGAAGAACCAGTTTGTTATCAACCAATCGGAATTATTCATACTCCATTTAGCGAAATGACTGGTATGCCAATTCAGGCGGTGGCGGCAAAAGGCGTGGTTGGGCGCATCGAGCTGTTACCCACGTTTGGAGAGGGGTTAGCTGACATTGAGGGATTTTCCCATCTTATTCTGCTATATCATTTACATCTTATGCACGACTACAAACTAACCGTTATTCCGTACCTGGATGACCAGCCGCATGGTATTTTTGCTACCCGTTCCCCTAAACGCCCCAATCCTATCGGTCTTTCGGTGGTACGTCTGACTGGAGTGGAGCGAGATAAAGCTATTTTGCACATAGAGGAAATAGATGTTTTAGATGGCACTCCATTACTAGATATTAAACCTTTTGTTCCGCGTTTTGATAACCGCGAAACTAAGTTAATTGGCTGGTTTACCGATAAAGTAGAACGGGTAGAGCAGGTTCGTGCTGACCAACGTTTTCAACAGGGCTAGTCAGGGAAAATCTAAGTCAAGGGGAAACTTACCAGTAAGTCGCCTTCACCCCATAGTTTTTAGCTCTTACCGACCCTAAATTTCAATTACCAAATCTGCACTACTACCGGGGTTTTGGGAAGTGCGACTGGAAGATATTGTTGATAGTAGGAGGACGCGCCGCCGTTCGATAATCTCCGCCACTATTGCTTTTACTTAACTATATCAAAACTACCCGAATTGTTAGGTCATCTAGTAACCGTTTAGTGCTCTAATAATATTAGCAGAATCCAAAACAGAAAAGAAACACCGTTTCAGATTTAATCCCTGTGCTTTTGAATATTGCCCGTTTGTAGGAGTGAGGTTCAAACGCCGCTACAATTGTATTGAAAGTGAGGTAGTCACATGAAACGTTGGATGGTTATAGTGAATTTTACCCGGCAAGTAGACCTAGCCCTAATCCCGGCAGAGCGGGCGCATGTTCAAGAGTTGATGTCTCAAAAGGCCATAGAAGCTATTTATATCGCCAGCGATAATTCTAAAGTTTGGCTGGTGATGCAAGGGGAGCGGAGTGAGGATATAGAGCAAAGCCTGACATTATTCCCTTTGCATGAATATTTCGAGACTGAAATTATTGGCCTCAATCCTTAGAATTCTGACTTTTTATCAGCATAATACTCATAATTTCGTAAGGGTTCAACCGAACTGTCACCCTGAGTAGACTGTAACATAAATCTTGTGGTTATAGAATTGCTATTTTTGAACTCAACATACACTAAACATGTAGGTAAAGACTTGTATTACAGACTACTTAGTAACATTACCAACTAATGTCCCCCTTCACTGGGTTCTGGCAATACCAGTTGAGGGTAGCCGGGATAGCCTTACCCTAGGGGGTAGAAATATCCCCAAACTGCTTGATAAAACGGTTGGAGGCCACTAGATACAGCTCAGTAAGAAATAAGCCTGCTCCAACATCTGGGCAGTGATAAGGTCCTGGTGGGCTATTTGCCGGAGAAACTCTAAGGGTACCGTCTTAGCTTCAATTGTATTTTATAAAATAAAAGTGGCTCTTGCTCAGTTTGCGTGAAGGAAAGCAAATTAGAATAACAAAGGTATAATAAGCAAGTAGTAAAAATGTTCTAACGCTAAGAAATACCTATGAATGTTAAAAGAAATTGTTTTACTCCCAAGTTGGGAAGTTGTCTTGGGGCAGTGCAAGTTGGCAGAAAGTGGACCGATCCTGCAAGCCCACTTATCCAGTTTGCAAAGTGTATGTCCTGTTTGCAGGCCCCGGTAGAATATAGCTGT
>Ga0209511_1001725_pt1 | contig 18816 bp, 15 predicted proteins | sample SSSSmetaG_FD_184141 | JGI IMG/M metagenome (GOLD analysis project Ga0209511, IMG submission 184141) | Glacier valley bacterial and archeal communities from Borup Fiord, Nunavut, Canada, to study Microbial Dark Matter (Phase II) - ​SSSS... | ecosystem: Environmental > Aquatic > Freshwater > Ice >...
GGCGGTATAGTTCTTTTGGCTCTCCTTTGGTTTGATTTTGGCTTGAAAACTCAAATCTTACCAAAGGTCTGCCTCTTTTGTCTAAACGCATTTTCCCTGCAACTTGACCTGCAAGTCTTGCCAGTTCAAGCCAAATCAGGTAAAATTATCGCCTGCCTTTAATTACACGAGATAGTGGCATTTTGGGCTAGCCGTGCCGCTTAACCCTTAGCCTGGAAAGTCGCTACAATGTCTAAGAAACCCCTCACCCCTTTGCCCAAACCCAACCTGAAGATTATGCCCGTTCCCAGGCGACTTGTGTTGGGGTTCGATACTTTGAAAGGGCAATTTACCACGCTGGCGGGCTTATGCCTGCTTTTTACCCTGGCAGGCTTGATTGGTTCTTTTTTGATTTTGAGCAATGTCACCAATAATCTGAACGAAATTATTAATAATAACACCCCCAGCATTCTAGCCGCGCAACGGATTAATCAGGCCATTCAGGATGCCGATGCCAAAGCGGCAGACTATCAACTTTATTCCAGAATAGCCTTAACCAACAGCTTGCCGGGTTTTGATGTTAAAGCCGCCCAACTTCAAGCCTGGGATACAATTGTAAACCGACGACGTGAAGCGGCAGATAGCCTTTTTGTGGCGCGGACAAATATAACTTACCCTGGCGAGGCCGAGTCAATCCAGACGATTAACGATCGTTTTCTGGCCTACATTGGGCGAATTGATGTAATGCGCGACTCGCTTGACCGGGGACATTGGGAAGATGCCCTCTCAGCCTATAAATCAGCCCGTGATATTCTAGTAGGGAATCTGGGTAACGCTAATCTGGACACGGGTGGACGTAGCCCCGAAGAACAGGCCAAGTTAGCGGGTTGGCCTAACTTCGATACCAGCAAGTCCTACCTGGGGATTGAAGCGAACATCCACCGCCTATTCGCCATCAATAATAGCTACTTTGAACAGGCTCGTGATAAAGCGATTAGTGGCCTTAACCTTCTAATTCTGGTTAGTGTGGCATTATTTGCGTTCATGATAAGCGGACTGGGCTTTCTCAATGTTCGGACGGTTATTGTCTTACATCGGGTAATTAATCCGGGCTATTTGCTGGCCCTGCTTTTGGCGATAGGGGCGGCGATTACCCTGATTATTAGCCTCAACCAGATCCGGCAGGATTACCAAACGATTGCTCGTGACAGCTTTATCAGCGTTGAAGCCGTCGCTAATATTCGGCAACTGGCGGCGGATGCTAATGCCGATGAGTCACGCTTGTTATTATCGCCGGACGCTACGGGTCTGAACAGCACTAGCACCGCCTTGAGCCCCGATGTACGGCTGGCTTTCAGGTCAGATATTTTGACTGAAAATTTCACCAAAAAGCAAAATCAAATTAAAGACCAACTTAAAACCGCCTGGAACAATATCACTTATACAGGGGAGTTGGCAGCTTTGTGCAAAATTACCGCCCCGCCCAATACTAGCCGCACCTGCACTAACCCGAATTACGCTTTGGACAGCTATTTGAAACTGGATAGCACCATTCGGAGTGACTTTAAGCAAAACCAGTTAGCCGAGGCTATAAAGATAGATACTGGCACATCTAATCAAGCTTTTGATAGCTGGGACAAGGCTTTAGTTGAGCTTCAAAATGTGAACGAAACCGAGTTCAACCGAAGTGCCTGTGGTTCGTTAGGGGTCTTGAAATATACCGTTGGCTGTGAGGGGCTGGGTTACAATTTTAGTTTTGTCCCGTTTCTACAAGTGGGCATCTGGATTATTTTCCCGTTAATTGCCCTGGGCATTGCGGGCGGTTTCCTGCTAACCTATCGGGAATTTTGAGGTTAAATGTGACTGGTTAACTCGCGGCGCATAAGCTCGCGCTGACGTTCCAGGCGGGGCGTTAATTTGCCGTAAACATTATCAAACAGGCTATCAGGGCGGGGCAAAGGGTAGTTATAGGCCAGTTTAATTTGCTCCGCCAGTTCTTCTTCCACTTCCTCCACCAATTTTGTATCACCGCTTTCGTCCAGAATATTCTGGTCAAGCAAAAACTGGCGGAAACGTTTTATTGGGTCGCGCTTTTCCCAAAACAGCAATTCTTCAGGTGGGCAATAGCGGCTGGGATCATCGGCGGTGCTATGGGCCCCCCGCCGGAAGGTAATAGCCTCCACCAGAGTAGGGCCATCACCTGCACGCGCCCGTTCTACCACCTCTTTCATCACGCTATAAATCGCCAGAATATCGTTGCCATCCACTACCCGAAAGGGAATCCCCACTCCTAACCCGCGTAAGGCCAGATATTTTGCGACACTTTGTTTGGAGCGCGGTACACTGATTGACCAGCCATTATTCACCACATACAGCACCACCGGAGCTTTGAACACTCCGGCGAAATTCAGAGCCTCGTTAAAGTCGCCCTCGCTGGTTGCGCCATCCCCGCAACTCCCGACTACCACCGAATTCTCACCCTTGATTTTAGCTGCCATCGCCAACCCCACCGAATGTAAGGTTTGAGTGCCAATCACAATCGTCAGGGGTAAGCAGCGCGGTTGGCCCTTGAACAATTCGGCGGGTGGAGGCGTGCCCCGCACAAAATAAGCGACAGCGGCGGGAGGCACACCTTTCAGGAAATAACCGCCAATCTCACGGGGCGAACCTGCCAACCAGTCCTGGGGTTGCAGCGAGGTCGCCATCCCTACCCCAGATGCTTCCTGTCCCAAAGTAGGAATCCAGGTAGTAGCCTGTCCCTGACGCTGCAAGGCTATAATTTTGTTAGAGAAAAGCCGGGTGAGCCACATCGTGCGATACCACAACAACAGTTGGTGGTTTTCCAGACCCTCCGGCAGTGGTCCCACCACTTTTCCGTCCGGGTCTAGGATTTGGTATGGCTCAAGCAATTCAATTTCTTGCATCAAACTAAATCTCATTTACCAAGTAACATAGATTACAATCTGGTTTCGACATTTACTTTTGAAGGCTATTATTTTTGTTTGTTATTTGCTATAATTCTCTAATAATTTTAGTTCAAGCTGATATGTAGCACACACGGAGTTATGAACATGAAAAGCACCCACCCAGCAAAGTTGTTTGTACTTTGCTTACAAATTATTTTAGTCACAATTACCCTTAATGCCTGTGGTGAGCAAGCCACCCCTACAAAGACTATTATACCAACCTTTCAATCTACTGCTACTATAGTTCTAACTACATTTCCGACTGTAGCCTCTACTCCAACCTCAATATCCACTGTAATTCCAACGGCAACTCCTATTCCTACACCATTGCCTTCCCCTACGCCCATACCTATACCTACAAAGCTGGTTTTAGGTAATGATAATAGTCCCTGAGGGGAAATTGTACGTTACCAACTAGCGGGGACTGATAAGTTAGAACCTATTTCCTTAAATCAAACTTTGACCTCAAGTTTTAACGATTGGTTTCAACACGCCCCTGAGTTAGCACTTGCAACAAACACAATAGGGGCTAAACAAACCGCTTTCAAATTAAAAATTGAGGTGAACTTCGCTGAATCTTTTATGGATGGCTTGTTGAAGCCTGAGCAAATTTCAGATGTCGTGAGATTTGGATATTCTAGCAGCGGGGTACAGTTTTCGCCAGCTTTGAAATTTACTATTACTGGTATACCATTACCCAATTCTATGTGGGCAACAATGTCAGTAGTAACAGGTCAAGTTTATCTGGCTGATATTTCTAGTCAATTAAATTCTCTTAACAAAAACGTAAATGAAGTAAAAAATTTCCTCGAACAGAAGGAAATAGCAGCGTTAGACGGAAACCTGAGTTATTTGAACTCAATGAAGGACAATCTTAACCAACAAAAAATTAGTAGTCAAGATATTGAAGTGTTTCGGACTCAATTAGAAAACATTGAGCGAGAATCCTTTCAAAGTATTAGTCTCGCCCAAAGTCGTATGGATAAATCCCTGGATGATTTCAACAAAGTAAAGTTGGATAAAACCTTGATTGTGTTCCGCAACGAAGATAAGGTTAGAGAACTTGAAAAACTAATAAGCGACTATAGTAACCAGTCCAATTTCTATTTAACTTCTCTTTCGGTAAAAGGAGCGGCTTCCCAAATAAGATGCGCCCTTCCTTTCAGCAGAGAATTAGCGGTTTCAAGGCTTGAAAGTGTTCAAATGATTTTATAGCCTGGAAAAATAAACAATATGCCTTCTACCAAGTCGTAGAAAGTCGAGTTAGTGAAATGGATGGGCTTTTTGCGGATAGTAAAACCGGGGATAAATTTAAGGAGATTGCGAAAGCCAGAAAAGCTAATACCGACCAGGCGTTCAGTGATGCTAACACCAAGATTGCTGGAACTATCCAAAAAGCAAAGAGCCAAATCCAGACATCGTCACAGCCAATGGTTATTATTGTGGAACTAGATGAGCAGAGCAAAATCAAAACCATCAGCAGGTTATTGAACAATTAGCTCGTGTTTCAATATACTTCTGTAAAAAAACTGTGTTGGTGGTGGTAACCACTCCTGGTGTAATGAACCAGCTTATCAAGGGGTTCAGTGCCGCCGCCGCAACTCCTACTCCCCAGGCTACCCAGAAGTAAGTTTGACTGGCAAACCCTAACTATTGTACATTGAACAAACCCTCACCCTAGCCCATAAGCTGGCTTCTCCCTTTGAAAGGGAGAGGGTATAAAACTCTTTCTTTTCACAACACCTCATTTAGAATTCCACTAGCAAAGATGGAAGACAATTATTCCAAATTCAGGGTAGACACATTGGTCTACCCCTACAAAGACTCTCTGTTCAGGGCGCGGAGACCACGCCCCTACGAGATTTCCCTAATTCTGACTCCTGACTCCTTCATCCTTCCTACTTTATCCTTCTTCAGCGCACCCCCACACTGGAATATTTGCGGACGAAACGCCCGATACGTTCCATTGCTTCCTCAATTTTAGGCATACTGGTGGCGTAACAGGCCCGGATATGACCCTTGCCGCTTGGCCCAAACGAATAACCCGGCACTACCGCTACTTTTTCTTCTATCAACAACTTCTCGCAGAACTCATCTTCGCTTAGCCCGACATTTTTAATGCTGGGGAAGGTATAAAATGCACCGCGTGGCTCAAAACAGTCCAGACCGATATCGTTGAAAGCTTTCACAATAAACTGGCGGCGGCGGTCATACTCGGCAACCATCTCCAAAACCGAGTCTTCGCCATGTTTTAGAGCCTCAATCGCGGCGTATTGTCCGGCGGTGGGGGCACTCATAATAGCGTACTGGTGGATACGGACGGAGGCAGCAATAATGTCTATTGGAGCGCACACATAACCAATCCGCCAGCCCGTCATCGCATACGCCTTACTAAAACCACCCAGCGTTACGGTGCGTTCCTTCATTCCGGGCAGGGCGGCGGTGCAAATATGCGCTACGCCATAAACCAGACGGTCATAGATTTCATCGCTATAAACCAACAAATCGTGTTTCTTGCAAAAGTCGGCAATCTGCAAAGCGCGTTCGCGGGTTAAAACCGCTCCGGTGGGATTGTTGGGATAGCCCAGCAAAATCGCGCGGGTGTGGGGTGTTACCCGTGCTTCGAGGTCGGCCAGGGCGGGCATAAATTCATCGGCGGCAGAGGTCGGCACATAAACCGGCACTGCCCCGGCAAAAATCACCGAAGGGGCGTAAGATACAAAACTTGGCTCAGGGATTAAAACCTCATCGCCAGGGTTCAAAGTCGCCAGACAAACGATTTGCAGAGCCTCGCTAACCCCCACCGTTATAATAATCTCGCTTAGCGGGTCGTAATCCACCCCATACAGTCGGTTAAGATGGGTTGCCGTCAACTCGCGCAGTTCGAGAATACCCGCATTGGAAGTATAGCGGGTAGCCCCTTGCTGAATCGAGTTAATGGCGGCCTGTCGAATATAATCGGGGGTTACAAAATCCGGCTCGCCCACCCCTAACGAAATAACATCCTGCATAGTAGCGGCAATATCAAAAAAACGCCTGATACCACTAGGCGGAACATCCTCCATCCGTCTTGCCACAAATTTCGCCATTTTAATTTCTCCTATTCCAACCCTATTTCTAATCGCTTGTTAGATTTGCCCTTGCTGCGTGTCCCAATAATTTTCAGAGTACCGATTTCCTTGATATTTGCCAGATGAGTCCCGCCGCAAAACTGGCGGTCAAGCCCTTCGATTTCCATAATTCGCATTTTGTCGGATTGGGGCGGCATCGCGTTCAGGGTGCGAACCAATTCCGGCATAACGGCGGCTTCTTCAGGGGTCAGGAGGCGGGGAGTCATCGCCAGAGCTTTGTTAATTACCACGTTCGACTCATTTTCCAGAAACTTAACCCGCTCCTCACTCAAATCCTCCAGGGTTAAATCCATCCGAGCGCGGTCAGCATAAACCTGCGCCCCTGCCACCAACGCCCCATAAGCCAAAAATGCTACCCCGTTCAAGACGTGCAGAGCGGTATGGTGACGCATATGAGCATAACGCCGCTCCCAATCCAGTTCCGCTTTAAGCGAACGACCCTTGAAATCGGCAGGAACTGCTCGCTCTAGTTTGTGCCAGGTAAAACCTTCCGCCGAAAAAGCCTCGCTAACGGTATAATTTTCGCCCTCAATAATAAAAGTGCCGGAGTCGCTGGGCTGACCACCGCCCCCAGGAAAAAAGGCACTACGGTCTAAAGCTAAGTTAAGACCATCGGGGCTAACTGCCACAATTTTGGCCTCAAACTCACGGGCATACACATCTTGATAATAAAGTTTCTCGGTCATTTCTGAAAATTCCTCCTGCCGTATTATACATCATGAAATAGTCGAAGGTTGAAAGCTCAAAGTCGAAAGTCGAAAACCAATTAGCCTTTGACCTACGACCTTAAACTTTTGACTATTTTACCGACAACCGACAACCGACAACCAACCATTTTCAGTTAGCATTTTTAAGGCAATTAAGGTAAAATATTCCCGAACAACGAGGTTCTGCCATCGCTTTCTTTTTTAATAAACTTTTGAATAATCTAGTCCATAGCTTGTTAACACCGCCCGTAATGCTACACGGGTCGTTTATTGGTTGGGCGGTAAGCTTTCTGAGACTAGAAGGAGTAGGATATACTTGAAGATTTTAAGTCGCGTCTCGGTGTTCCCGGTGATGCCTGCCCGCATCACCCGACTTTACGAATTGGCCTTTAACCTCTGGTGGAGCTGGCATCAACCCGCCCAGGAACTTTACAAGGTAATTGACCCCGAACTTTGGGACGAACTTAATCACAACCCAGTACGCTTTCTGAGTAATGTCGAACCCGCCAAACTCGAACAGGCGGCTAAAGACCGGATATATCTGGAAAAGTATGATGCAATTCTGGCAGACTTCGATGCTTACATGAATCCCACCACCACCTGGTTTAAGGAAGCCCACCCTGGTTTTGTAGACCGAAAAATTGCTTACTTTTCGGCAGAATTTGGGCTGCACGAGGCCCTGCCGATTTATAGTGGTGGTTTGGGCGTGTTAAGCGGCGACCATTGCAAAGCCGCCAGCGATTTGGGCTTGCCATTTGTAGGAGTAGGTTTTCTCTATCCGCAAGGTTACTTTATCCAGCGTATTAACCACGAAGGGCAGCAGGAAGCCATTTACGAGAAAATACATTTCTCGGAAGTACCCGCTACTCCCGCCCTGACCCCTGCTGGGGAAGAAACCGTTATTTCGGTGGATTTGCCGGGGCGCAAGGTTTACGCCAAAGTCTGGCGAATCCAGGTGGGGCGTATTTCCCTCTACCTGATGGATACTGATAATGACCTCAATCAACTAAGTGACCGAGACCTGACTGCCCGCCTTTATGGGGGCGACCACGAAATCCGGGTGATGCAGGAAATTGTGCTGGGTATTGGGGGTTTGCGGGCCTTGCGAGCGATGGGCATCAACCCCTCGGTTTGCCACGCTAACGACAGCCACCCGGTATTTTTGGGTCTGGAAAGAATGCGCGAATTCGTGCAAAACGAACGCCTGAGCTTTGGGGAGGCCCGCGAAGCCGCCGCCGCCGCCGGAGTTTTCACCACCCATACTCCTGTTCCGGCTGGCAATGACGTTTTTGGTTATGACTTGATTGACCGCTACTTTGGTAGCTTTTGGCCCCAACTAAATATTGACCGGGACGGTTTCCTGAATTTCGCCAGACAAGACCAACCCTGGGGGCCGGGTTTCAGTATGACGACATTGGCCTTGCGCCTCTCGAATTTGCACAACGGGGTTAGTGCCTTGCACGGGGCGGTAGCACGGCGGCTCTGGCAATGGATGTATCCCGGCATTGATGCCGACGAAGTGCCGATTGCCCATGTCACTAACGGGGTACATACCCAGACCTGGTTAGCCCCCGAACTTGACGAACTTTATACCCGCTATCTCGGCGCAGGCTGGAAACTTGACCTGGACAATATCAAACTCTGGGAAGCGATTGATAAAATCCCCGATGGCGAGTTGTGGGACATTCACACCAAACTCAAAGTTAAACTGGTGAATTTTATTCATGAACGGGTACGAAAAATGCGCCTGGAAATGGGCGAAGGCACGCTTTCGGTTGCCGAAGCTAACCAGATTTTCGACCCGAATGCCTTCACTATCGGTTTTGCCCGCCGTTTTGCGACCTACAAACGAGCCACCCTGATTTTCCGGGATGCCGCCCGTATCCAAAAACTGTTTGATGACCCCAAACGCCCGATGCAAATCGTTTTTGCCGGAAAAGCCCACCCCGCCGACGAACCGGGTAAAAGTTTTATTCAGCGCGTCTACCAGATTTCCCAAGCGGAAGGTTTTGAAGGACGAGTTATTTTCCTGGAAAATTACGATATGAATATGGCGCGTTATCTGGTGGCGGGGGTAGACCTGTGGCTAAACAATCCCATCCGCCCCAATGAGGCCAGTGGCACTAGCGGTCAGAAAGCTTCTTTGAACGGCATTCCGAACGCTTCTATTTTGGATGGCTGGTGGCCTGAAGCCTATAACGGCGAGAATGGCTGGGCTATTGGTGAGGAGCGGGTGTATGCTAGTCAAGATGTGCAGGACGAGGCCGATAGTCTGGCCCTTTACAGCGTGCTGGAAGATAGCATTATCCCCCTTTACTGGCAGCGCGGGGCCGATGGTATCCCCACTGGTTGGGTTAAAGTGATGAAAGAGGCCATCAAGACCTGCGCCCCTTATTTCAGCACCTTCCGTATGCTCAAGGATTACACCAATAATATGTATATTCCTTCGATTAAGCAAGCCGAGTTGCTTTCGCAGGATAACTATACCACTGCCAAAAAGCTGGCGGCCTGGAAAGATTACATCTACCGAGGTTGGCCGCAACTGGCAGTTACCGCACAAGCTCCGCATGAAACCAAGCTGGCAATTGGGCAGGAAATTTCTGTGACTGCTCAGGTTTTGCTTGGCCCGCTCAAAAACGAGGATATTTCGGTAGAATTGGTGCTGGCCCATGACGAGGACGGTCAACAGGTCAATCAGACTATCGTGCCGATGACCAAAACGCTCGGCCCGGATGCCAATAACATCTGCCACTATACCGCCAAAAAGTTGGTCGAAAGAGGCGGCAGCTTGTTAATTGGGGCGCGGGTTGTGCCAACTCATCCAGCCTTGACTAGCAAACTGGAAATGGGACTGGTACGCTGGGCTTAAACGGTTGTCAGTCATTGGTTGTCGGTAAAATCTGCGAAGATGCTAGAGGTGGGGACGGGGTTAAGCTCGTCCCTGTTCTTTATTTATAACAAACCTAACCCCCTAGCCCCCTTCCCTAAAGCGGAAGGGGGAAATTTCGTAGGGGCGGTTCGCGAACCGCCCGCTAGGCTTGGATGAGGCGGAGCTCTAATTTGTAAAAGGAGAAAAATCACCGTTGGAAAACTCTCTCGAGCAAAAACCCAGACCTACCATCTGGCAGCTTTTTCGGCTATGGGCCACAATTGGCATGCAGTCCTTTGGGGGTGGGTCGTCTACCTTGCTGCTGGTGCGGCGCACCTTTGTAGAAAATTCGGGCTGGCTCACTGAGGAGGAATTTGGGCGATATTGGAACTTATGTCAACTTGCCCCTGGCATAAACCTGATTGGTCTGGCTATCCTGATTGGCAAAAAGCTTGGGAGTAGGCGCGGCATAATAGTTTCAATGGTGGGGATGTTATTGCCTAGTTCAGTTATAACTTGTCTGCTAGCGGCGGGCTTTAGCAGCGTGCAAACTGTTCCGGCGGTGCAATCTATTCTGAAAGGGGTTATTCCCGCCACTGCCGGAATTATGTTTTTGACGGCGATTCAGTTTGGTCGCCCCCTGATAAAGCAGGGCAAGGCCGAGGGGAAACTCAGTTTGAGTTTTAGCTTATTGATTATCGGGGCTTGCGCGGCGGTGCTGGTCTTTTCCCAAATTTCGGTTTTGCTGGTATTGGCGGGCGCGGCCCTGGTGGGCGCGGTTATCTTTACCCGACTACAGGGGCAAAGAGCGATAGAGGAGGGGAAGCAGAGTGAATCCGTTTGAGTATTTGCTAATTTTTATCAAAGCCTCGCTCTTTTCTACTGGAGGGTTTGGCAATCTGCCGAGTCTGCATCAGGACATGTTGGCGAACGGCTGGGCTACCGATACCGATTTTGGGCAATCGCTAGCTATCGGACAAATCAGCCCCGGCCCAAACGGGTTATGGGTAATCGGGCTGGGTTATTTTACCTATGGTTACTTGGGGGCGTTATTGACTCTGGTGGCTATTAGTCTACCTCCCTTGCTGGTTTTGGGCTTACAGGCAATTTATAGTCAGATTGAGCATCTAACCTGGGTACAGGGGCTTATGCGGGGTATTTCGCTGGCGGTAGTGGGGTTGACCCTGACCGTTAGCTGGACAATTATTAACGGGCCGCAACTCGACTGGAAAAGCCTCCTAATCGGGTTAACAGCCTTTGGGTTAGGTCTTAGTCGTCGGGTGAATGTGCTGGTAATTCTGGGTTTGGCGGCGGTCTGTGGGCTTTTGTTTTATTAACTAACAAACACTCGACAATTCCTTTTATTCTTCATCTTCATTAAACTTAACCCTGGCGTAAAGTATGCCCAGTGCGATTGAAATGCCTAATTCTTCCAGCAGCAATAGATCTTCCAATTCGGTGAGCGTTCCTTGAAGCCATTGCCCCTTAGCTATTTTGGAGTAATATTCAACCCGTATTTTCTCCGAGTCAATCATTACATAAGTTTTTAGACTTGGGATTTTTTGATATTGCTCAAGCTTGAAAACGCGGTCATAGTTACGGGTAGAGGGACTCAAGACCTCAACTAAATAAGTGGGATTAGCGATAGTGTTGCGGTCTCCCTTATAATAGTCCAATTTACCGCAAACTATGCTACCATCTGGGTAAGTAACAAAATCCTCATCGCCCAGATTTGGGGTTCGACCTTTCCTTTTAGGCTTATTTGAGGTTGTAACTCCAATTTTGAGGTCACTATTAAAAGCTTCACACTCTTTGCCTCTTAAAGCCACCGTTAGTTCGGTAAGGAGGTCAGTCGCTATCCTGCTATGGTTTGGACTGCCGCCAGCCATAGCATAAACGCGCCCATTGTAGAAATCCCGTTTGGTTTCCGAGCGTTGTTCTTCCCACAGATATTCCTGAATGGTATAGTCAAATCGGCTAGGCTGAGCCATTTATTTTACCTTGGTAACTCTTCTATTTTGACCAAAAGGCCAGTTCGCCGTAATCCGCTATATAAGCCTGACCGATGGTTGGCCCTTCGGTAGGCAAGATGTAAACGAAGGGAGTGTCTTGCGAGGCACTTTGGTCAATGGCGGCTTTATCCCAGCCACAGAAAACCAAATATTTACTATCGGGCGACCAGAACGAATCGCTCTGGGCATATTGGTCAAAATACCCCAAAATCTGCTGAGTAGCCTCGGTAGGAATCCACTCCACCAGCAACGTGCTTTTGTTAGCGGCAATATCGTAAATATTCCAGGTAAAAAAATTCCCGTTGGAATTTATGCTAGCATAGGCAATTTTTTTACCATCGGGCGACCAAAAAAAGCCGAAAACTGTGCCATTCAAAACTCTGGTAGAGGTGGCTTTGCTGCCGCCACTGCCATCGGTCAGGTAAAGGCTGCGGTAATAGCTCTGGGGGGCAGATTGGGTAGCATAGACCAGTATTTTGCCATCGGGCGACCAGTTAAAAGAGGGGGAGCCCAGTTCGGTTATATCCAGACGAGCCTGTTCCTTGCCATCTTTTCCGGCGATAATCAGGGTTTCGGGGTCGCCTTTTTTGGCAGCCACTACTGAATAGGCCAGCCGTTGCCCGTCGCCCGACCAGGCTGGAGCGCGGAAAGAGCCGGGTTTACCGGGTAGGTCAACCGCTTTGGCATTGGGATTTTTGGTACTAAGCACCGAAAGAGTTTCAGTTCCGGTATTGGTGGTGTGGATAATCAGGTTATCGTTATCGGGCGACCAACTGGTATAAAGTGGGCGACCCTGGCTTAGAGTGCGGGTCTGGGGTGGTTTGGCACTGGCGGTGGGCGAGGTATCGGCTAGTTGCAATTCCAGGGCATCTCCACCCCCTACCAACATCGTCAAAGCCGAACCGTCGGGCGAAAAATTAAGATAAACCCCGCCAGCGGCAGCCCCATCGCGCACCTTATAAGGGTTCGAGCCATCAGCACTAACCACATAAATATCTGAGGAAACCGTCGTCCCGGTCTTGAAGGTGCTGGATAGAACCGCCAGTTTGCTACCATCCTTGCTCCAGGTGGGAAAGGTAAAGATTTGCCCATCACCTGTTTTGTAAGGGTCATCGCCCGCCTTGCCCAAAATTAGTTGGGGCTTTTTGCCATCAAACTTATAAAGATAAAGCTGCCCGTCGTTGCCAATTAAACTTAATTTTCCCGGCAGACCAGCAGGCACCGGGCGTGGCACAAGCGTAGCCGCAATGGTGGTTGCAGGAGTTGTAGTAAGAGTGCCAGTAGTAATTGGGGCAGTAGCGGTAGGAGCAGGGGTAGAGGTAGGTAAATTTGCCAGAGCTACGGGGGTAGAGGTGGCCTCCACTACGGTCGTAGCGGGAGCGGTAGTTGCCGGGGTAGTTTTTGGCGCAGGGGTAGCGGTAGAACTATCCCCACAGGCTGCCAGCACCCCCAATAGCAGCAAAGTTAAGACCATTAACCAACCAAATCTATATTTCGTACTACTCATGCTCTCTCATGTCCTTAATCTTTGGCGACAATAAGTTGTTCCTGGTCTATGATTGGGAAACCAGCCTTCCGCATCAGGTTAGCGGTTTTTAGATGTTCTTCCAGGTCAAAACAGAAGGCAATATCTATAAATTTCTGGCGACCCAACTGATATAATTGGCTCAGCGTATCAAGGCTATTAAGATAAGGGGTGGCGGGCTTTACCGTCAACATTACCCGGCTGCCATCCGGCTCTTTTTCGAGGGTTTGATATAGCTCTTCAAAGCTGGTTTCGGCAGGTATTAGCAGCTTGGTGCGGTCAGCATGCACCAGTTTGAAATACAAAAATCTGAGCACAATCCGAATGACCGCTACCACCGGGACACCCAACAGCAAACCCATTGGCCCTAATACTGCCGCCGCCACCACAATCGTAAAAATTATCAGGAGAGCGGGAAGCTCCACGATGCGCCCGATGATATTAGGAATAATCAGGTAATCCTCAATCTGACGAAGGGTAAACAGGATAATCGCGATAAGAATGGTCAGGGGTATCGCGGCTAAGCCAAAGGATAAACCCGGCCCATGTGGTTGGAAATAGGTCACAAGGCAACAGATACTAATTGCCAGATATGGGCCAATAAAGGGAATTAATTCCAGCACCCCCACCATTATCGCCAGAATCAGCGAATAACGAATCCCGAATATTGTCAAAAAGACAAAGGAAGCCCCTGACATAATCGCAATTAGTATAAATTGACCCTTAATATAAGCCCCTAACACCCGTACTATTCTGGCAAAAAGGCTGCGCATCTCGCCCCGGTAGGTTAGCGGCAAAGAGTCTATAAACCGCCAGATGGGCCTACCTCCCAATAACATCAGGTAAAAAGTAACCACCAGATATAACAGGAAATCTATCAGGAAGCGGAAAGTCCCACTTAGTAATTTGGGCCCCAATTCCTCCGCCAGAGTCCCCAGCCGTTTTATTCCCTCATCTATTGAATTGCTGACGGTATTTGTGGGTATATCTACCCCAACGATTTGGACAGTATCGTTACTATTCAAGTAATCATCAAAGTCTTGCTTGATATTTGGAATATCGGTAGAAAGAGTTTTGGCCTCTTTCACAATTGCCGGGACGGTTAGGAGTAACACTGTCGCCAGAATTACAAAAAAGATTGCAAAAAAAATCGTAATCCAAGCCCAACGGGGTAAACCAGCCCGCCGGGTCAACTGGATAATCGGGCCGTTCAGCACAAAAGCAGTAACCGTTGCCCACACAAAGGGGGGCCACACCTCCGCCGTATGCAAAACCAAGACTACTACTAGCCCTATTAAAATAAAAACCGTCAGGCGTTTGGCAAGCGGCGAAAATCTGAATTCGCGGTTTGGCGGTAATTCAGCCAGTGATTCGTTTTTTGTGGTCATTTATCTTTGTCGTTTTGGAATTTGTAATGCGCTAAATAGCCAGTTGTTAATAATTATAGCCATAAAAAGAGTCTTGTAAAGAGTCAGAATTCGGGGTCGTCGAGTAACCTATCCCATGAATTCTAAATGAGCAACTTACCCTTATCCAGAATAAGCTCATCGTCTGCCAACACCGTCACATGCTGAACCACTAAATCCCAATGCAAGGAGCTATTATTAGAGCCGCCTAGAGGCCGATTCTCGCCCAGCGCAATATGGGCAGCCCCCAGAATTTTCTCATCCAACAGGGTAAAACCTAAAACCCGATTCACTGCCGGATTTAGCCCGATGCCAAACTCGCCTAGTCTGGCACTATCGCCGCCGCTATTTTTGACCACCTCGTTAAAAAGTTCCAGACCCTCGCGGGCCTCTAAAGCTTCTACCTTACCGCTTTTGAATTCCAGGAGTAAATCCCGCACTGGGCGACCCTGCCAGAAAGCCAGTTCAATAAAAACCCGGCCCGTTGCGCTGGTTTCGGGAGGGGCAAAGCAAACCTCGCCCGAAGGCATGTTTAAAAAAACTGCCCCTTCCTCTATATCCCGCTCGCTGATAACCCCATCATCACACTCAATGGGCCTACCACCCAACTCAACCTGTAAATCTGTGCCATTATCGCCTAAAAGCTGCACACGGCTGACTTTTTTCAAACGCTCCCGCAGTCGCTCGGCAGTCGCTCCAATCGCAGCATAATCGCTGGACATCGCTTTCCAATAAATATTATGTAAAGTAGGCCAGTGGCAACCTAAAGCCTCAGCCTGAGCCAGGGTTGGCACTTCCGTACCTAACCACCGCCGCTTGCCATCATAAATAATATCGCTGGGGGCTTCTTCGCTACGTAACATCGCCCCGTATCGGTGGGGGTCAATATTGGCAGAGTGAAAAGCACGGGGGTCGGCCCGCTCGAAAAAGGTGGTTATAATAATATCGGATTTTTCGAGGGCGACTAAAAGCTGGGGGCTGGGTTTAGCCAGTTGTTCTTCACTAATCTGAGGGTCACGCAGGGCCGCCAGGAGGCTGGCATCACTATTCACCAGCACCAGTGGCAAAGCCTCCAAACGGCGACATTCCAACTCCAGAGCCTCGCAAAAATCCAGGCTATCGGCCCGCCCCAGAATCGTAACCACCTCACCCGGCAACACCCGCAAACTGTGGCGCACAAGCTGGTTAGCAACCGCCGCGTAGTCAGGCTTTATCAAAACATCTTCTGGCTCAAATTCCACCGATTTAAACCCCCTTACGTTTGTTTTTGAAGAACTAGCTTCAATATAAATGCTAGGGGCAACGGTGTCAAACAGGCTGGGACAGAAGGGGCAATTATAAATCCCGTGCTAAATTTCTATTGTACTATTTAATCTTACGTGGTATAATGAATTGTTGAAAAAAATTAACCTGTATTAAAAGACTTCGGTATGGTTTTGTAGCTACTTTGAAAGCTGTGTTGCCGACTAACCTCCCTTGTTTCTCCAGTCGCTTCCTCCGAATTCCAAGTTGCCGCAATAAAAGTATCTCCGTTGAATTACTTTAGAGACGTAGAAGGTCTGGTATCAGGTTTTAAGTGCTGTCTTCAAAAGAAGACAAAGAAAGGATTCTCATTTTGGGTAAGAAATTGTACGTGGGCAGTCTCTCCTACAACACGAGCGAGGCAACTATCGAACAAGTATTTTCTAAAGCTGGACAGGTAGACTCGGTTCGCATCATCACTGATCGCGAAACTGGTCGGCCTAAAGGTTTTGGATTTGTGGAAATGACCACTGAGGAAGGCGCAGCTCAAGCTATTGCGATGTTTAATGGCGCGGAGTTAGACGGTCGGACCCTCGTAGTAAACGAAGCCAAGCCCCAGGAACCCCGCACCGGTGGTGGTGGTGGTCGTGGCGGCTACGGTGGTGGCGGCGGCGGCGGCGGTAGTCGTGGCGGCGGTTACGGCGGCGGCGGCGGCGGTGGTCGTGGCGGCTACGGTGGTGGTCGCGGCGGCTACTAATTAGGCCAGCCCTGTCAGGCAGTCTTCAACCGACGCTGTACTGATTGAAAAAATGTGGTGTACTGGCAATTTCCCAGTACACCTTTTTGTTTAATCTCAGGTTCTGCTTATACCTGGCAGTAGTTCGCCCCTATTTTCACCTTGAATGGAATGAAGGGTCTCAATTACTTAATATGAGATTCTTCGCAAAGCTTCACGCAGTAACGTAGCAATGCTTGGGTTTCAATTCCTGGAAAGGAAAAACAGATGACCAACGAAATAATTCCGCAGGATATAAAGAAAATTCATTATAAAAATCAATATATGGAAAATCACATGGAAAATTCAAACACTTTGGAAGAAATCGCCACGTTGGAGGTTGAGCGCAACCTTATCTTGAGGAAGGAATATATTACCGCTACCGAACGCAAACGACTGGTAGAAATACGTCAGGCACTGCCCTTACTTTGGGCCAAACGCCGCAAGGAATTGCAACCAGCCAACCCCGACTAAATTCTGTAGCATAACCCCACACTGACATTCCGCCTGGAATGTAAATCACTTTGAGAGCAAAATGAGTAGCAGTGTGGGGTGAGGATTATCTATAAACCGCTAAGTTACTCAACCCCACAACTCTACTTTAATCTTTATCCCGCTTCAACTAAGGTATGTCGAATGAAATGTTCTATTGCTAACATCTGGCTTAATTACGGGCAGTAGGCACAGACTCCGCTTCCGCAGTCTCCAGGCGATGTTCTTCCTCCGGGTGGAGCTGGGCCTGAACATATTTGGGGCTTATTACACTCTTAAAGGTTGATACAAAATGCTTGCGCTCACGGAAAGCAATCACTGAGGCAATCGTTAGATAGACCCCGGCAAACAGGTAATGTGTATCAAAGTTTGCAATACCGAAGAAATTGCTGATATGGATTGGTACAATAAACTGCGCCAGCAATAAACCTATTAAAATACCCGCCCCGGTCAGCCCCGCCCGTAGGTTAAGAATAATCATCACCGCCAACAAAGTTTGAGCCGAAGTCACCAACATTGGGCCAATCAGGTCGTATTCGAGAGTTTTCCCGTCCTGAATATAGCTACCGTGCAGGGGTAAACTCCTAAGTTGCCCCGCTCCCAGACTAAATACTAGCGGCAAAGTCCCGACCAACAAAGTCCATTGGTTAACCTTGCTGGCAACTAACGCTCCTAGCCCATCCGAGGCCAAACCGCGCAAGGTAAACAATACACATACCACGATTTCGGGGGCTTCTGAGGCCAGCGGCGCAAACCACTGCACCATAAAAACTTCATCAACCCCGATGGCTGTGCCAGTTGCAATCAAAGACTCGGCAAAGCTATGAGCCACCAGAAAAATTACCGTCGCCGCAAATAGTAATAAAAGCGAGACAATAGTTAGGCGTTGTCTGCGGGGCAACCGCCCCACCAACTCCGCTGGCCCGATTAGTTCCGGCTCATGTACTTCGGCTTTGGAGATACGGAAGGTGTAAACTATAAATAAGCCTACAAATACCACCACATCATAAAAATCTATGTGACCCTTGAGAGGTAAACTAAGGGAATATAGCCCTGCCAATAACAGGAAACCGATTTCAACCCGTTGGTTCTTATCCAGATATACCCGCTTTTTGCGAAATTTGAGGGCAAAAATAAATATAATTAGCGGCCAGGCAAAACCTACAATCATTCGGTTAGCCCCAATCATATTGGCAATGGCAAATTCCTGGTAAGAGGGGTCACTACCCGCCCGATATGTCAGCGAGAAATCTACCGCGTATTCTGGCAAGACCGCAATCAAGGCCAGTACCGAAAGAGCCAACGCCTGGGGAATATCAAGTTGAGCCACCTCAATCGCCCACGAAAGTAAAAAAGCCGAGCCAACTACCGCCATTCCGAACAAAAATGCACCCAATAATGGTACATCGTGTTCTACATAATTCAGCGCAACAAATCTGACAACAAGACCCGGTATAGTAACAGCAATTGCCAGTCCAATCCAGAACCAACCTTTCAAAATTTACTCCTTCTCCAGCTACGAGTCACAGCGTAGCGTAACCTACTATTAACTTTAATCAATTATCGGGTAGTAATGAAATCAAAGTTTGGGCAGCGAGCAAGTTACACTGCTTAATCTGCTTCTCTATCGTTACTACCTAGTTTAGCACAAACCGTCAATTCTGTGCTTTTATCAGCAACAAATCACTTGAAGGTTCTACGTCAGAATTGGG
>Ga0209511_1001726_pt1 | contig 18810 bp, 12 predicted proteins | sample SSSSmetaG_FD_184141 | JGI IMG/M metagenome (GOLD analysis project Ga0209511, IMG submission 184141) | Glacier valley bacterial and archeal communities from Borup Fiord, Nunavut, Canada, to study Microbial Dark Matter (Phase II) - ​SSSS... | ecosystem: Environmental > Aquatic > Freshwater > Ice >...
GCTTGGGCCCAGGCTGCCAAGGCGTGGTGCGCATCCTGCTCGAACCCCTGGACTTTACCTCCCCCAACAACCCGCTGGAGCTGTTGCGGGGCTTCGCGCTGTACCCCGAGCCGGCGGTGCTGGCCACTGTTTTCGGTGGCAACACGGCGGCGGGCTGGCGCACCGGCGTGGGCCAGCGGGTATTGCTCACGGCCAACGGGGCGGTGCGCGGCACGCCCGCCCTGGCCGCCCCGCTGGCCGCCGCCGCTCGGGCCACCCTGGCCCAAGGGCATTCGCAAGTACTGGACGTGGACACCGACGCGGGGCCGGTGCGGGCCCTGCTCGAATTGCTCGCCCCGCCGTTGCGCCTGGTCGTGTACGGGGCCGGCAACGATGCCCAGCCCCTCGTGCACCTTGCCGCTTCGCTGGGCTGGCACATCAGCGTAATCGACGGGCGCCCGCACCTGGCCACGGCCACCCGCTTCCCCGCAGCGGCGGCCGTGCGCGTGGTGCCCGGGCGGGAATTGGCCGTTCAAGTCCCCGACCCGGCCGCTTACCACGTGCTGCTCAGCCACAATTATGCCTACGACCTGGCCGCCCTGCGCGCTTTGCTTTCGTGCAACACTCCGTACATCGGCCTGCTGGGCCCCCGCGCCAAAGCGGCCCGGTTACTTGAAGCGCTTGAGCTCACGGCCCCCGAAACCAGCGCCTTGTTGAGCACCCGCCTGCACAGTCCCATCGGCTTGAGCTTGGGGGGCGAAACCCCCGAGGAAATCGCGCTAGCCATTGTGGCCGAGATTCAAGCGGTGAAAAATGGCCGGCCCCCGCAGCATTTGCGCGACACCACGGCAGCCATTCACGCCACCGCAGCGACAAGCAGCCGCCGGACGCGAACCCAAGCGGTGGAAAAATAGCCAAGTTGTCCGCCAGCAGTGAGCGGCTGACAAGCGCTTAAGCAAATGCCCGCCGGTGCGCAAGGGCTTAGCCTCAGTGTGGGCCCGCTGGCGCCGCAAAAACCCGAGGCTGCCGCGTCATTAGCGAACAGCCCCGTTTCAAACCCGACCTTAGCCCGGCACCACCGGCTGCGCCCGTGCCCGGCCCCGCCGCACCCGCGGCCTAGGCACCTGCCGGCACCTCGGTCTCGCCATTGATTACCCGGGCTCTGCCGGGCAGCGTCTTGTGGCGCTCCTTGCCCAGGGCCGCGGCGGGCGCGGGTACCCAGTGGTGCCGGCCGCCGGCCTTTTCGTCGTTGAACTCGGTGGGCGCGGTGCCGGCGGCGGTGCGCTCCTTCCAGGTCAGGTGCTGGGTGCCGTCGTCGGTGCGGTCCATCGTGATGCAGTCTTCCACGGGGCAGACAAGCGAGCAGAGGTTGCAGCCCACGCAGTTCTCCTCGATGATTTCGGGCACGCGGGTGCCGGTGTTCAGCTTGATGGCCTGGTGGGCGCCGTCCTCACAGGCCGTGTAGCACAGCTGGCAGCCGATGCACTTCTCTTGGTGAATGTTAGCCGTCACCTTGTACTTCATGTTCAGGTCCTCCCAGTGCAGCACGTTCGGCAGGGCCTTGCCCACGAAATCGTAGATGGTGTGGAAGCCTTTCTCGACCATGTACTGCTCCAGGCCCGAGGTCATTTCCCGAATGATGCCGAAGCCGAAGTGCATGGCCGCCGTGCACACCTGCACGCTGCTGGCGCCGAGCAGGATGTGCTCCACCGCGTCGCGCCAGTTCTCGATGCCGCCGATGCCCGAGATGGGCAGGTTGATGTCGGTGTGCTGGGCGCAGTTCTTCACCATGTTTAGGGCAATGGGCTTCACGGCTGGGCCGCAGTAGCCGCCGTTGGTGCCCTTGCCGTCCACAAGGGGGTACGGCGCGAACTTGTCCAAATCAACCCCTACAATGCTTTGAATCGTGTTGATGAGCGAAATGGCGTCGGCCCCGGCGCGCCGGGCGGCCAGGGCCGGCTCCGTGATGTCGGAGATGTTCGGCGTGAGTTTCACGATAACCGGCTTGGTGGCCACTTCCATCACCCACTCCACTATCATTTGCAGCACCTTGGGCTCCTGCCCCACCGCCGAACCCATACCGCGCTCGCACATGCCATGCGGGCAGCCAAAGTTCAGCTCGAAGCCGTCGGCGCCGGCGTCCTGGCTTTGGCGCACGATGTCGTGCCATTCCTGCCGGCTTTGCACCATGAGCGAGGCGATGACGGCGTGGTTCGGGAACCGCTTTTTTACTTCTTCAATCTCGCGGAGATTATCGGCCAGCGGCCGGTCCGAAATCAGCTCGATGTTGTTGAAGCCGACCAAGCGTTTGTCGCGATAGTTCACGCCACCGTAGCGGCTGGAAACGTTCACGACAGGGACGCCCAGCGTTTTCCACACCGCGCCGCCCCAGCCGGCGTCGAAGGCTTTCATCACCTGGTAGCCGGAATTGGTGGGCGGCGCCGAAGCCAACCAGAACGGGTTCGGCGACTTGATGCCGGCGAAATTGATGGAGAGGTCGGGCATGGATATTTTAAGGACGCACTTTTTGGATTTAATATTTCAATTGCTCAATTTCACTTGCTCAAATAAGCGTGGATGCCGCGCGCCGTGAGCTTCGCCTCGGCCGCCGCGTTCACCACTTCGGCCCCACCATTCCAGGCATCACCGGAGGCGAAATATTTTGGGTTGCCGGTTTGGCCGGTATGGGCATTGGCAATGATGCGGCCCTTACCATCCAACTTCAGGCCCGGAATCAGGCCCAAAAACCCGGTCTGCTTGGCCTGGCCGGTGGCTTTAATCACCATGTCGCACGGCTCCACGAATTCGGAGCCAGGAATTTCCAACACCTTGCCCTCCCTCGTTTCGGTACGGATGAATCTCACGCCGTTAACGTAGCCGTTGCCCATAATTTCGACGGGTGCAACGTTGAATAGCCCTTTCACTCCTACTCCTTTGGCCAGGTCGTACTCGAATTCGTAGGCCCCCATTTCTTCCTTGCCGCGGCGGTAGGCCAAAACAACATTTTCGGCCCCAAGGCGCGCTGACTCCGAAGCGGCATCCATTGCGGTGTTGCCGCCACCGAGCACAATTACTTTGCGGCCCACGCCCACTGCGTGGTGGTGCTGCCGCAGTTCGGCAATGAATTCCACCGCGCCGGTGCAATTGATTTTATCCTCGCCCGGCATACCCAATTCATTGGTTCGGCCCAGACCAATGCCCAGGAAAATAGCGTCGTATTTAGTTTCAAGTTGTGCTAATTCTTCGTGCGAGGAAATAGGCGAATTAAAATGCACATTATATTCAAATTGGACCTGTAAATACGCCATTTCGGCCAGCGTTTCCTCGTTGGTTATTTTGTAAGGCGCAACGCCGTAAACTGTCAGTCCCGAAGGCTGTGCTTTGGCCTCAAAAACATCCACTTCGTAGCCCAACGAACGCAGCTCACAAGCCGCCGAAATACCCGCCGGGCCCGCGCCAATTACCGCCACGGTTTTCCCATTGGCCGCGCCCGCGCCAAACAACTTTTTACCGCTTTCAATGACTTTGGTAGTGGCGTAGCTTTGCAAGCGGCCAATTTCAATGGGCTTCACGTCCTGCAAATTATACACGCAGGAACCCTCGCACAGCACCTCCGTAGGACACACTTTGCCGCAGGCGTTGCCAAAGTAGTTGGCCTCGTAAATGGTGCGCGCCGCGCCGGTGTCATTGCCCGAATTAATCTGGCGAATAAACTGCGGAATGTCAATGCCCGATGGGCAGGCTTTGATGCAGGGAGCGTCGAAACAGAACAGGCAGCGCGAGCTTTCGTACAGCGCCTCCGTCCGGTTCATGTGCGGCTTGAGCTGCGCGAAATTTTCCGCGAATTGTTGTTCGGTTGTTGGAATAGAAAATTCGGCCATACGGTCGGTTGATTATAATTAGTTAAACAAATCAGAACGTCATGCTGAGCGCAGCAAAGCGAAGTCAAAGCATCTCTACCGCGCAAGAATCCTGTTGATTGGATTAGCATTGAGGTAAAGATGCTTCGGCATGCTACGCATGACGTGCTAATAGAAACGTTCCGGTAACCCAAGCTTGCCCTACAATTCCACCAGCTTTTCGTAGGTTTCCGGGCGGCGGTCGCGGAAGAACTGCCAGGTGTTGCGCACTTCGTCAATCATATCAAGGTCGAATTCTGCAATCAGGAGTTCGTCCTTGTACTCGTCGGCTTGCGCGATGATTTGGCCACGCGGGTCCACGAAATAAGAGGTACCGTAGAAGCGGCCCAGGTTCCAGGGCTTCTCTTCGCCGACGCGGTTGATGCAGCCCATGAAATAGCCGTTGGCCGCCGCGTGGGCAGGCTGTTCCAGCTTCCAGAGGTACTGCGAGAGGCCAGCCACGGTGGCGGAAGGGTTGTACACGATTTCGGCGCCGTTGAGGCCGAGCACGCGGGCGCCGTCGGGGAAGTGGCGGTCGTAGCAGATGTACACGCCCACTTTGGCGTACTTGGTTTGGAACACCGGGTAGCCCATGTTGCCGGGCTTGAAGAAGAACTTCTCCCAGAAGCCGGTGGTGTGGGGAATGTGGTTTTTGCGGTACTTGCCGAGGTAGGTGCCGTCGGCGTCAATCACGGCGGCCGTGTTGTAGAAGAAGCCCGCGGCTTCGCGCTCGTACACGGGCACTATCATCACCATGTTGTACTTCTTGGCGTATTCGGCCATGCGCTCGGTGGTGGGGCCGGGCACGGCTTCGGCCGAGGCGTACCAGGCTTTGTCCTGGCCGGGACAGAAATACGGCGTGTTAAATATTTCCTGCAAACACAGGATTTGCACGCCCTGACGGCCGGCTTCCTCAATCAACGGGATGTGCTTCTGGACCATGGCTTCCATGATTTCGGCGATGGTGCCTTCGCCTTCGGTCATCGGCAAGCTCATCTGGATGAGGCCGGATTTGATAATTCTGGGCATGTGGTTGGAGTATTTACAAGTTGAGTTTGATAACAGACTGTCATACTGAGCGCAGCCGCAGCGTCTCGCGCGCATCGTAAAAAGATTAAATTACTACCACGCGCAAGATTCCTCGGCTCCGCTCGGAATAACGTGCTTTACGTGTTCTATATATTCGTCTTGCCGCGCTTGATAAACTGTCCGTAGCCTTTCGAAACTTTCGTTTCGCCAGCGTCCACAGCCACCTTTCCACGGAGCAGAACAGTATCGATTTTACCGGTCAGCTCCCAGCCTTCGTAGCCGGAATAGTCGCAATTCATGTGGTGCGTTTTGGCCGAAATGGTGTGCATTTTCTGCGGGTCAAATATCACCAAATCAGCATCCGCGCCAATGCTGATGGTGCCTTTGCGGGGGAAAATGCCGAAGATTTTGGCGGCGTTGGTCGAAGTGACTTCCACAAATTTTTGGAGCGTGATTCTGCCCTTGTTCACGCCTTCTGAAAACAGCAATTCCATGCGGTGCTCCACGGCGGGATGGCCGTTGGGAATTTTCGAAAAATCGTCCTTGCCCATCCGCTTTTGCTCCCACATGAAAGGGCAGTGGTCGGTGCCCACCACGTTTACCAAGCCTTGGTTGATGCCGGCCCAGAGCGTGGCCTGGTCCTTTTTCTCGCGTAGCGGCGGCGACATCACCCACTTGGCCCCGTTGGCTTCGTCCTCGTACAGCCGCGCATCGAGCAGCAGGTACTGAATGCAGGTTTCGACCAGCATGCGCTGGTTGCGCTCGGTGGCGCGGCGCACCTGGTTGAGGGCACCTTCGCAAGTGAGGTGCACGATGTAGGCATTTACACCGGTATAATTGGCGATGTCCGTAAAGCGGCCGGATGCTTCGGCTTCCGTCACCTCGGGCTGCGAGAGGTAGTGGTAAAGAGGCGTGAGCTTGCCTTGGGTGCGGTGCTGGGCAATGAGCGTGTCAATCAAGTCGCCGTTGGTGGCGTGGGCCGTCACCAGCCCGCCGTGCTTTTTCACCTCCTGCATCAGGCCCACCATTTGCGCGTCGTCAATCATGAGCGCGCCCTTGTAGGCCATGAAGGTTTTGAAGGAGGTGATGCCCTCGGCAATCATGTCCTTAATTTCTTCCTTGGTGCCGGGGTTGAAATCCGTCACGGCCATGTGAAAGCTGTAGTCGCCCACGGCGTTGCCGGTGGCGCGGCCGCTCCACTCCTCAAAGGCTGAGCGCAGCGAGTTGCCCTGCTTTTGCAGGATAAAGTCGATAACCATGGTGGTGCCGCCGTGTAGCGCGGCGCGGGTACCGGTCTCGTACGTGTCGCTGCTGAAGGTGCCCATGAACGGCATCTCCAAATGCACGTGCGGGTCGATGCCCCCCGGCACGATGATTTTGCCGGTGCAGTCAATCACCTCCGCGCCCTGGGCCGACAGGCTGCGGCCAATGGAAACAATGAATTCGCCTTCAATCAGAATATCGCAGACGGCATCCGAATCAGCAGTGACGACGCGGCCGTTTTTGAGGAGAATGGACATTGGAATTAATTAAAAATTAAAAATGAGGGAATAAAAAATAGGGAGCACTGCAAAAGCAACGCAGCAGAACTTCCTATTTTTAATTTTTAAATCTCAATTTTTAATTAACATAGTTATCCGCAATGCTGAGGGCCTCCGAAATAATTGCCAGGCCCTCATCGATTTCATTCTTGGTGATGTTCAGCGGCGGGCAAATAAAGATGTAGCTCCACCGCACGAAGGTGTACATGCCCAACTCGCGGATTTTAGCCGCTACTTGGTTCATGATAGCCATTTGGTCATTGGTGGCGTTCCAGGGGGCCATGGGCTCTTTGGTGCCGCGGTTGCGTACCAACTCCAGGCAGCCGAAGAGGCCGGTGTTGCGCCAGTCGCCGATGCTGGGGTGGTGGCGCATGAGCTGGGCCACTTGCTGGTCCATGTACTCGCCCATTTGCATGGTGTTTTCGATGAGGTTGTCTTCCTCGTAGATGTCGAGCACGGCCACGGCGGCGGCGCAGGATACGGGGTGCGCCGAATAAGTCAGGCCCAGCGGCAGCGGCTTGTCATCAAACGACTTCGCGATTTTCTCGTCCACCATCACGGCGCCCAGCGGCAGGTAGCCGGCGGTGATGCCCTTGGCCATGCACATGATGTCAATTTTGACATTGTGGTGGTCGGAGCCAAACCACTTGCCGGTGCGACCGAAGCCGCTCATCACCTCGTCGGCCACCAGCAGAATGCCGTGCTTGTCGCAGATTTCGCGGATGCGCTTCCAGTAGCCGGGCGGGTACTTGATGCAGCCCGACGTGCCCGACTCCCCTTCCAAGATGATGGCGGCCACGCTGCCGGGATTCTCGTAGCCGATGATGCGCTCCATGGCATCGGCGGCGCGTTGAGCGCACTGCGCCGGCGTTTCGGAGTACCAGGGGCAGCGGTAAAAATACGGGTTTTCGACGTGCACCACGCCCGGCATGGCCTGGCTGTCGACGGCAAATCGGCGGGGGTCACCGCCGGCGCTCATGGCCCCGTAGCTGGCGCCGTGAAACGACTGGTACAGCGTCACAATCTTGTGGCGGCCGGTGTACACCCGCGCCAGCTTGATGGCATTTTCGATGGCCTCGGCCCCGCCCAGCGTGAAGAAAGCTTTGGTGAGGTTGGGCGCCGTGATTTCCGCCAGCTTCCGGCCGAGGTCGCCGCGGGTTTTGGTAATCATGCCGGGATAGACGTAGCTGAGTTCGCGCATCTGGGCGGCCACGGCTTCGGTTACGCGCTGGTCGCCGTGGCCGATGTTGACGTTCATCAGCTGGGAGCTGAAATCGATGTAGCGCTTGCCGTCGCGGTCCCACACGTACACGCCCTCGGCGCGCTCGGCGTTGATGGGGTTCAGGCCCGTCTGCTTCGACCACGAGAACAGCGTGTGGTCGAGGTTGTCGTGCAGGATTTGGTCTTTGTCGGTGGCGAAGGTGGTTTCCATGAGTATTGGTTTGGCACTGCGGCCGTCTGTCATCCCGAGCTTGCGAAGGACCTTTTCACGTCCGTACCGCCTGCCCGATTAATTATTTACTGCAAACTGTTCGACTGTCCTTGGGTCCTTCGCAAGCTCAGGATGACAGTCCGGTGCTAGCTCATCCAGTTCACCCGCGACTCGGAGTTCCACTTCGTTGTCGTCTTTTTCAGCTGCGTCCAGAACTCGATGGAGCTTTTGCCGGTGATGTCGCAGGCGCCGAATTTTGAGTCGCCCCAGCCGCCGAAGGAGAAGGGTTCGCGGGGCACCGGCACGCCGATGTTTACGCCTATCATGCCGGCGTGGGCGTGGTCCATCACGTAGCGGGCGCTGCTGCCGCTGCTGGTGAACACGGCGGCGGCATTGCCGTAGGGGTTGGCGTTTTCGATGGCCAGGGCCTCATCCAAAGTGTTGGTGCGCATGATGGCGAGCACCGGACCGAAAACTTCTTCCTGGGCAATGCGCATGTCGGGCGTCACGAAGTCGATGACGGTGGCACCCACGTAGTAGCCGTCTTCGTGGCCGGGCACCACGGCGTGGCGGCCGTCGAGCAGGACTTTGGCGCCGGCCGCTTCGGCTTCGGTGATGTGCTGCTCGATGCGCTCCTTAGCTTCTTTGCTGATGACGGAGCCGAGGTTCTGGCCGGCCACAATCTTGCGGGCTTCTTCCACAATTTTGGCTACGATGCCGTCCACCGCGCCCACTCCCACCATGGTGGAACCGGCCATGCAGCGCTGGCCCGCGCAGCCCGACATGCTGGCGGCCACGTTCGAGGCCGTCATGTCGGGATGGGCGTCGGGCAGCACCATCAGGTGGTTTTTGGCGCCGCCCAGGGCCACGCAGCGCTTCAGGTTGCCGGTGGCGCGGATGTAAACGACCTTGGCAATTTTGGTGGAGCCCACGAAGCTCACGGCCTGAATGTCGGGGTGGTCGCAGATGGCTTCCACGATTTCGCGGTCGCCGTTCACCACGTTCAGCACGCCATCGGGCAGGCCGGCTTCTTGTAGCAGCTCGGCGATGCGTACAGCGCTCAGCGGCACTTGCTCCGAGGGCTTCAGAATCATGGTGTTGCCGAGCACGATGGCGTTCGGGATGGTCCAGTGGGGCACCATGTTGGGGAAGTTGAACGGGGCGATGCTGGCCACCACGCCCAGCGGCTTGCGCTCGGCGCGGGCTTCCACGCCCTTGCTTACTTCCAGGAATTCGCCCTGGATGAGCTGCGGCATGGAGCAGGCAAACTCGGTCAGCTCGATGGCTTTCTCGACTTCGGCGCGGGCTTCGTCGTAGGTCTTGCCGTTTTCCTCGCGCACGAGGTCGGCCAGGGCTTTCATATCCCGCTCGAGCAGGGTTTTGTAGCGGTAAAAAATTTGCACCCGTTCCTTAATGGGCGTGGCCGACCACGCGGGGAAGGCGGCCTTGGCGGCCTGCACGGCGGCGTCGAGCGCGGCGGCGTTGCTGAGGGGCAAAGTAGAAATCAACTGCCCGGAAAGCGGGCTGAATACGTCCATGGTGGCCGTGCCGGAATCGTTTGTGGGCTTGCCACCCACGTAGTTCTGGACGGCGGGATACTTCAAAGTCTGGACTTCCATGTTACCTAATTGTTAAGCGGGGTGCAAGCTAAGGGTTTTGGGGGAATTGCTGCAACGGCGGGATTTGTAAATTTATCATTTTTTGGGAAGCCCGGCATTTTGGCGGCGAGTGCTGCGGCCAAGTAAGCGGCTGACCAGTGTGAAATCCATTGGCCTGGACCGGACGGGCTAAGAGAACGCCGTGGTAAGTTGCGGGCCCAAATCGTCGTGCCGGGCTATTCCGAAGGCGAGGGCCGGGCTCTTACTGCTTGCGTTTTCACTTTATGAAAAAATACTACTGTTTGCTGCTGGCGCTGTTGCTGGCCTTCGGGAGCCGGGCCCAGACCAAATCGAACCTGGCCTACTACCTGCCCCAGACCGTGAGCTACAACCCGGCCATTCCCACGCCGGCGTCGGTGCTGGGGTTCGAGGTGGGCGAATGGCACGCCAGCCACGACCAGCTGCTGGCTTACTTGCGGGCCGTGGACGCGGCCTCCGACCGGGTGACCATCACCGAATACGCCCGCACCCACGAAAACCGGCCCCTGCTCCTGCTCACCATCACGGCGCCGGACAACCAGCGCAACATCGCCCAAATTAAAGCCGACCACCACAAGCTCACGGACCCCGCGGTGTCCGCACAGCTGGACGTGAGCAAGATGCCGGCCGTGCTGTGGATGGGCTACAGCGTGCACGGCAACGAGCCCAGCGGCACCAACGCCTCGCTGCTGGCCGTGTACTACCTGGCGGCGGCCCAGGGCCCGGCCATCGAGGAGGTGCTGCGCAACACCGTGGTGCTGGTCGACCCCAGCATCAATCCCGACGGCATGACGCGCTTTTCGGGCTGGGTGAACTCGCGCCGCAGCAAAACGCCCATCGCCGACCCCGCCAACGTGGAGCAGAACGAGCCCTGGCCCGGCGGCCGCTTCAACCACTACTGGTTCGACCTGAACCGCGACTGGCTGCCGCTGCAGCACCCCGAGTCGCAGGGCCGCCTGAAGCAATTCCACGACTGGAAACCCAACCTGCTGACCGACCACCACGAAATGGGCACCAATTCCACGTTCTTTTTCCAGCCGGGCGTGCCCTCGCGCAAGCACCCGCTCACGCCCCAGAAAAACTTCGAGTTGACCCAGAAAATCGGAGCCTTCCACGCCCGGGCGCTGGACAAGATTGGCTCGCTCTACTTTACGGAAGAGAACTACGACGACTTCTACTACGGCAAGGGCTCGACCTACCCCGACGTGAACGGGGCGGTGGGCATCCTGTTTGAGCAGGCCAGCTCACGCGGGCACGCCCAGGAGGGGCCCAACGGCGTGGTGCGCTTCCCGTTCACCATCCGCAACCAGGTCACGACCACGCTCTCATCCATCGAAGCCGTGCAGGCGCTGCGGGTGGACTTGCTGAACTACCAGCGGGAATTCTACCAGAAGGCGGCCAAGGAAGCCAGCGCCCAGCCGGTGCGGGCCTACGTATTCGGCGCCCCGCAGGACCCGGCCCGTTCCTACGAGCTGGCCCGCGTCATCCGGCAGCACCAGATTGCGGTGTACCGGCCCAAAAACGCCCTGAAACTCGATGGACATACTTTCGGCCCGACTGATGCCTACGTCGTGCCTACTGACCAGCCGCAGTTCCGGCTCATCCAGGCCATGTTTGAGGAGCGCACCACGTTCCAGGACAGCATTTTCTACGACATCTCAGCCTGGACCCTGCCCCGCGCTTTCGGGCTGGACATGGCCACCGTGACCAAAGCCCCCGCCGGCGGCCTGCTCGGCCAGCGGCTCGACAGCGTGAGCTTCCCGCTGGGCCGGGTTTTGGGCGATAAAACCGCGTACGCCTACGCCTTCAGCTGGCACGGCTACTACGCGCCGCGGGCCCTGAACGCGCTGCTGGCCCACCGGCTGGTGGTGAAGGTGGCCACCGAACCCTTCGCCATCGGCGCGCGGAGGATGGACTACGGCACCATTATGGTGCCGGTGGGCGTGCAACCCGTGCCCGCCGACACGGTATTTGCGCTGATGCAGCAGGTGGCCGCGGCCAACGGCCTGGAGGTGGTGGGCATCAGCACGGGCCTCTCCGCCGAAGGCTTGAAGCTGGGCAGCGTGAACTTCGTGACCCTGAAAAAGCCGGAAATCATGCTCCTAGCCGGAGTTGGCGTGAGCGCCACCGACGTGGGCGAGGCCTGGCACCTGCTCGACCAGCGCTTCGGGATGACGCCCAGCCTGGTGGCCCCCGAAACCCTGGACCGCGTGAACCTGGACCGCTACACCGTCATCGTGGCCTCGGATGGGACTTACAACGGCATTCCGGCCGCGGCTCGCGAGAAGCTGCGCGCCTGGGTGCAGCGCGGCAACACCCTGCTGGCCCTGGGCAAAGGCGCCCGCTGGCTGGCGGAGAATGGGCTGTCGACCACCAAGTTCAAGCCCAGTGGAGCCACGCCTACCGCGCCGGAAACGGCGGCCGCGCCCGGTACTTCGGCCCCGCCCGCGCCGGCGGCGGCGGCCGCGGCCCCAGCAGCCCGGCCCGCCAGGCCCAGTGCGGCACTTGCGCCCGCGCCGCCACGCACCGGCCCGCTGCCGCAGCGGCCCTACGTGGGCATGCGCAACACGGCCAGCGCCCAGGAAATCACCGGCGCCATCTTCCACGCCCGCCTCGACCTGACGCACCCGCTGGGCTACGGCTACGACAGCCCCGACGTGTACGTATTCCGCGACCATACCGTGTTCATGGAACGCTCGGCCAGCCCCTACGCCAACCCGCTGATGTACACGGCCCGGCCACTGGCCAGCGGCTTCATCTCGAAACCCAACGAGCTGAAGCTGCGTGGCACCGCCGCCGCGGACATTGCCGACGTGGGCGCCGGCCGCATCATCTCGCTGGTCGACAATCCCAATTTCCGGGCGTTCTGGTACGGCACCAACAAGCTGTTTCTGAACAGCATTTTCTTCGGGCAGCTGATGCGGGCCAACCCAGTGGTGACGGCCGAGGACTGAGGCGCGGACTGGGCTCAGCATGACCGTGTTTGAGTTGCTCTAACCTAAGCCTGTGCCCTACGTCCCTATTGCTGGGGCACCTCCTTGCCGTCGGCAGTGAAAATGAGGTCGTGCTTTTTGCCGCCTTCGCGCACTTCGGCTTCGTAGGTGACGGCGCCGGTTTTGTGGGTGAGGATTTTGGCGGCTTCGGTTACCTTGGCGGCTTTGTAGCGGGTGGCCAGCACCTCGCGCACGGGCACGGGCAGCTGCGAGGGGCGCATTTCGGTTTCGGTTTCGAGCAGCTCGCCGGCGGGCGTCAGCAGGGCCGACATCTCGCTGCCGCCCTGCGTGAAGCCGGCTTCGAAGTGGCCGTCTTCCTTTTCCCACTTGGCGCCTTGCACGCCCGGGAAGGCTTTTTTAAAAGCAGCAGTGGCGGCGGCGGGCACCTGGGCGGCGGCCAGCTTCTGGGCGTGGGCGGGCAGGGCCAGCAGTACGGCTGCAAAGGCCGGTAAGAACAACGTTTTCATGGGCTTCGGGAAAAGTGAATTTCCCCAAACGTAAGCGGGCATTCTGGAGCTATTCTGACGCCACCGCCCGCAGGCGTTTCTTTTCGGCGGGCGGGGCCGGGACCGGCTCGAAGGTGATGCGCAGCGTGTGCTGCGCGGTGGCTTCGGCGTAAGAGTAGTGGGCCGCGAAGCCGTAGTAGCCGCAGATTTGCTGCACGATGCTCAGGCCCAGGCCCGGCGAATCGGAAGCGGCATTGTGCTTGCGGAAGCGTTCAAAAAACCGCGCCGGGTCGCCGGAAATGACGGGCCCGGTGTTGCTGATTTTCAGCTCACGGCTCGAGAGCGACACGGCCAGCACGCCGCTGCGGACGTTGTGCTTCACGGCGTTTTGCAGCAGGTTGTGCAGCAGCGAATCGGCCAGGCCGGGGTGCAGGCGCACCACCACCGGGCCGCTGGCGATGTCGAGGCCGTAGCCCAGCTCGCGGGCGTCGAAGAGCGGCTCAAGCTGCGCCATTTTATCGGCCAGCAACTGGTCGAGGCGCACGGGCACGGATTGGGGGAATTGGCGGTTTTCTATTTTGCTGAGCAAGCTCAGGGCCTGGTGCAGGCGCGAGAGGCGCAGCGTGGCGCCGTAGAGGTCGGCCACGAGGGGCGCCACGGCGGGGTCTTCGGCCAGCTTTGGCAGTTGCAGGAGCTGCTCGAGCTGCGCCTGCATGATGGCCAGGGGCGTTTGGGTTTCGTGGGCGGCGTTGGCGGTAAATTCGCGCAGGCTCTCGTAATCGGCCACCAGGCGCTGGCTGACGGCCACCAGGGCGTGGTTGAGCTCGGCGAATTCGGCGATGGCGGGCGTGGGCAGGGCCAGCGGCTGGTGCTGCTGCAGGTCGTAGCCGCGCAGCGCCGCCAGCGTGTGCTGAAACGGCGCCCAGATGCGGCGGGCCAGCCAGCGGTTCAGCAGCACCACGCCGCCCAGCAACAGGGCCAGCACGCCCAGCATAATGCCCAGCACCACAACGAGCAGGTCGTCGGCTTCGACCAACGACTTGCGCAACGTGACCCACACGGTGCCCTCGGCGGGCGTGTGCAGGGCGAAAACGAGCTGGCGGTTGGGCACCATTTCGTGCTCTTGCGCGTCGAGCAGCAGCGTGTCGCGCAGGCCCGCCGGCAGGGGCCGCCGGCTGATGGGCAGCAGCGTTTGGAGCAGGGCCACGGGCGGCAATTGGCGGGCCTGGGCCTTCTCGATGAGCTCCTGGCGGCGGGCCCGCAGCTGCTCTTCCACCTCGCTGCGCAGCGCCCAATCGACCCCGTAATACAGCCCAAAGCTGCCCAACCCAAACAGCAGCGCGGTCAGCAGCAAGTAATAGCGGGTGGTGGCGGCCAGCAGCTTCATGAGCAAAAATTGAGACGCGACGGCAGGGGCCCCGCGCCAAAGCGTAACCGGCTTGTAATGAAACCCTTCCCCTCGGAGCCGGCTACCCCGACGAAGGGCCTGACTTAATCGGCACTCAGCTTGTACCCCACGCCGTACATGGTGCGAATGTAGTTGTCGGCGCCGCGTTCCTGCAGTTTTTTACGCAGGTTTTTGAGGTGGGTGTAGATAAAATCGAACGAGTCGGCCGCGTCCACCGCGTCGCCGCAGAGGTGCTCGGCAATGGCTTCCTTGGTGAGCACCCGGCCGGGGTTGGCCAGCAGGTAAAGCAGCAGGTCGTATTCCTTTTTGGTGAGGGTGAGCGGCTCGCCGCCCACGTGCACTTCGGCCAGGTCGGGCCACACCAGCAAGTCGCGAAACACAATTTGCTGCTGGCCCCGAAACTGGCGGCGGCGGATGATGGCCCGCAGCCGGGCGTTGAGCTCGGAAAGGTGAAAAGGCTTGATGAGGTAGTCGTCGGCCCCGAGGTCGAGGCCGGTCACTTTGTCGTCCACGGCGTCTCGGGCCGTGAGGATGAGCACGCCGGCCGGCGAGCCCGCGGCCTTGAGGGCCCGCAGCAGGTCGAGGCCGGAGCCGTCGGGCAGGGTCAGGTCGAGCAGCACGCAGTCGTACTGGTAGAGCATGATTTTCTCCTGGGCCTGGGCAAAGGTGGCGGCTTCCTCCACCACGTAGCCCGCCTGCCGCAGCGAACCGAGCAGGGCGGCCCGCAGGGCCGGTTCATCTTCAACGAGCAGCAGCTTCATAAGGGGGCGGGCGAAGGCGGGCAACGGGCAACTACTGCGAAGGAAAGCCATAAGTTTGAAGACTTTCTGTGAGCCGATGCGTATGGCGTAGCGCGGGCCCGCGTTGTCGCGCCAAGTTTCTTCAGAATTCCCCGCCAGCTTTGCGGCAGTTACCATTCGCTTCCCGTTGTTGTTCGCTCCCCTTCCTTCCCTGATACGCGGCGCCGGCCTGGGCCTGCTGCTGCTGCTGGGGCGGCCCGCCGGGCCCGCCCGGGCCCAAACACCGGCCCCCGCCGTGCTCGTTCCGCTGCCGGCCGTGCCCGCGGCCCCGGCTAGCCCGCGCCAGCTCGACGACTTCCTGCTCATCGCCCGCCAAAGCAGCCCGCTGCTGCGCGCCACGGCCAACCAAATCGGCCAGAACCGCATCGACAGCCTGGTGCGCGCCCGCCAGAACGGCGTGCAGGTGGGCGGCATCGGCTCGGCGTTGTACTACCCGTCCATCACCAACAGCAAGGGCGAAAGCGTGGTGGGCTACGACAACGCCGTGACCAACGGCGGCAACTACGCCGCCATCGGCCAGGCCACCAAGCCCATCCTCAACCGCTTCCAGCTTCAAAACGACTACCAGATTCTGGCCAGCCAAGGGCTGGTGCTGCGCAACACCGGGCGCTTGTCCGCGCTGGATTTGCGCCGGAGCATCACCGACCAGTTCCTGACGGCCTACGCCGCCGAAACCCAGCTCGTCTTCAGCCGCTCGCTGCTGGGCCAGCTGCGCCAGCAGGACGCGATGCTGCGCCAGCTAGTGAACGGCGGCATTTTCAAGCAAACCCAGTACCTGAGCTTCTACCTCTCGGTGCGCACCCAGGAAGTGACCGTGGAGCAAAACCAGCTGGCCTACCGCCGCGAGCTGGGCACGCTGCGCGCCCTGGCCGGCGTGGCCGACACGGCCCTGGTGCGCCTCGAAGCGCCCGACCCGCCCACGCACCGCCCGCTGGCCGGCCTGCTGGCCCCCAGCCAGCGCCAGTACACCCTCGACAGCCTGCGGTTTTTGCTCGACCGCCGGGCCGTTGATGCGTTTTACCGCCCCAAAGTGAGCGTGGTGTTCGACGGCGGTTTGCAGTCGTCGTCGTACCTGCCCATTGCGCTGGCCCACAGCATTGGCCTGGGCGGCGGCCTGCAGCTCTCGGTGCCCATTTTCGACGGCCACCAGCGCCAGCTGCAGTACCAGCGCATCGAGCTGAGCGAGCTGAGCCGGCGCGGCTACCGGCAGTTTCTCACCGTGCAGCGGCGGCAGCAGTACGAGCAGCTGGAGGGGCTGATACGGGCCTCCGATGCGCTGCTGGGACGCATCCGCGAGCAGGTGCGGGTGGCCGACGCGCTGGTGGGCGCCGCCCGCCAGCAATTGGCCACCGGCGACGTGGCCATTCTCGATTATTTGAACCTGGTGACCAGCTACCGCACCCTGCAATTCAGCCTCACGCAGGCCGAAACCGACCGCCTCCGCAGCCGCTTTGCCCTGGACTACCTGGCGGAGCAGTAGCAGCGCTTTTTTTACATTACCAAGCGCCCAACGTTTGTCATCCCCATCTGGCGTACGCGCAGCAAAGGACCTTATCACCGGAGAACGAAGGACGGCCTTGACTGCCTGGTACTGCCAACTGGTTGGCCGTGACAAGGTCCTTCGCAAGCTCAGGATGACAAAATTATTTCCTCTTACTTCCATGACTTTTTCCCGCCTGCTTCTCCTCACTTTCGTGCTCGGCCTGGCGGCCTGCGGCGCGAAAAAAGACCCGGCCGCTACCGAAGCCGCGGCTTCCGCCGAGGGCGAAGAGCCGGCCGTGAAGCCCCGCGCCCTGGTCACCATCGGCACCGTGCAGGCTGACACCCTCACCGACGTGCTGCGGCTGAGCGCGGTGTCGGCCTTCCCGGCCAAGGTCGCGCTGCGGGCCACCACCACGGGCTACGTGCTGGCGCCTTCGCCCGTGGTGGGCCAGCGGGTGCGCGCCGGCCAAACGGTGTTCACCATCCAAACCAAAGAATCGAAGGTGCTGCACCTCGACCAGCTCACCGGCGACCCGCGGCTGAAGTTTAGCGGCATCATCGGCATCAAATCGGCCCGCGCCGGCGTGCTGGCCACCGTGGACAAGCTGGCCGGCGACTACGTGCAGGACGGCGAGCAGCTGGGCCTGACCTACGACAAAAGCCGCTTCGGCTTTATTCTGGACGTGCCCGTGACCCAACTGCGCTACGTGCACACGGGCCAGACCTGCCGCATCTTCCTGCCCGACGGCCGCGTGCTGAACGGCCGGGTGGCCGAAGTGCTGGCCACCGCCGACGTCAGCATTCAGACCCAGCGCTACACCATCCGGCCCACCGGCCCGGTGCCGGAGCTGCCCGAAAACCTGGCCGTGCAAGTCGAAATCGACCGCACCGCGCCCCACACCGCCGCCACCCTGCCGCGCGGCGCTGTGCTCACCGACGAAACCCAGACCCAGTTCTGGGTGATGCGCCTGCTGAATGATTCGACCGCCGTGAAGGTGCCCGTGACCGTGGGGGAGCAGGCGAAGGACCACATCGAAATTAAAACGCCCCGGTTTTCGCCCCGAGACAAGATTTTGCTCAGCGGCAACTTCGGGCTCGACGACACGGCCGCCGTGAAGGTGACCCGGCCGGCGGCGGAAAAGGAGTGAACAGCATAGCTCATCGACAAAAACAGAAAAAAACGTCATGCTTCGGCGAGCGGACGCCAGATGAGCATGACGTTTTTATTTACAGCGCACTTTTCTTTTTTACAGCGCACCGACTAATAACCCATGCCCCGCATCTCCCTTTTTCAAGCATACAAAGCGCCCATTGCGGTGCTGCTGGCCCTGGCCCTGGCCCTGGGCACGGTGGCCTACCAGCGCATCAACGTGGCCCTGTTTCCGGAGGTGACCTTCCCGAAGGTGAAGGTGATTGCCGAGAACGGCCTGGAGCCCGTGGACCGCATGATGGTGACCGTGACCAAGCCCATGGAGGACGCCATGAAGCGGGTGCCGGGCCTGAAACTGCTGCGCTCGACCACCAGCCGCGGCAGCTGCGAAATCTCGGCCTTCCTGGACTGGAACGTGGACGTGGCCAAAAGCCAGACCCTGATTGAGTCGCGCCTCAACCAGATTCGGGGCGACCTGCCGGCTACCGTCCAAATCTCGGTCGAGCGCATGAACCCGGCCATTTTGCCGGTGATGGGCTACACGCTGGAGGCGCCGGGCAAGTCGGCGCTGGAGCTGCGCAAGCTGGCGCTCTACACCATCAAGCCGTTTTTGTCGCAAGTCGACGGCGTGTCGTCGGTGCAGATTCAGGGCGGGCGCACCAAGGAGTACCAGGTGCAGCTGCTGCCCGACCAAATGGCCGCCCTCGCCCTGGGGCCCGACGACATCACGAAGGCCCTCACGGCCACCAATTTCGTGCAGAGCAACGGCTACCTGAGCGACTACCGCCGCCTCTACCTGACGGTGACGGACGCCACGATTCTGCAAAAGGAAGACCTCGAAAACATCGTGCTGCGCAACGACGGCCGCCGCATCGTGCGCCTCGCCGACGTGGCCACCGTGGGCCTGGGCGAGCAGCAGGAGTTCATCCGCATCAACGCCAACGGCAACGACGCCGTGCTCGTGTCCATCCTGCGCCAGCCCGACGCCAACGTGGTGCTCGTGTCCGACGGCGT
>Ga0209511_1001729_pt1 | contig 18790 bp, 17 predicted proteins | sample SSSSmetaG_FD_184141 | JGI IMG/M metagenome (GOLD analysis project Ga0209511, IMG submission 184141) | Glacier valley bacterial and archeal communities from Borup Fiord, Nunavut, Canada, to study Microbial Dark Matter (Phase II) - ​SSSS... | ecosystem: Environmental > Aquatic > Freshwater > Ice >...
CGGCGAGCGCGACCGAAGCGAGAGTGATGCGGCGGCGCAGGCGATCGAAAGTCATGGTCATGGGCGAAGAGAAAGGTTCGGTGCAGGCATCGACGGCGCCGTGACCCCCGCGACCTGCTTGTAGGCACTCGTGATCGCGGCCATCTCGGCGTGGCTCACCAGGTCGTCGATGCGGGCGAAGGGCTGGTCGCCGCTGCGCTCGTGAACCACGCGCAGGATCGCGTCGGGCGGCGCGCTGCGGTTCATCAGCACGACCTTGGCGGTGGCCGCGTTGCGCTCGGCGTCGTAGGCGGTGAGCGCAGCTGCGCTCGGGCCCTGTTCGGCGATGCGGTCGGCGAGGCAGCGCGCGTCGAGGATGGCCTGGCCGGCGCCGTTCGAGCCGCGCGGCACCATCGGGTGCGCCGCGTCGCCGAGCAGCGTGATGCGGCCGAAGCTCCAGCGTGGCAGCGGGTCCTGGTCGACCATCGGGTAGGCCAGCACCTGCTTCGTGTCGGCGATCAGCGCGGCCACGTCGAGCCAGTCGAAGTGCCAGTCGGCGAAGGCCGGGAAGAAGTCGTCGAGCCGGCCTTGCGTGGCCCAGTCGCGGCGCACGGGCTCGGGGCTCTCGAGTTCGGCGACCCAGTTGACGAGCTGGTTGCCAGCGCTGTCGATGTCGTTGCGGATCGGGTAGATCACCATCTTGCCGACCGAGAGCCAGCCGGCGCGAACCATCGTCGCGCCGCTCAGGAACGGCGCGTGCGGCGTGACGCCGCGCCACATGTTCACGCCCGAATAGCGCGGCGGCCCTTCGCGCGGATGAAGCTGCCTGCGCAGCGCGGAGTGGATGCCGTCGCAACCGACCGCGACGCTGCCGCGCACTTCCGGCAAGGCCGCGCCCGACGGGTCGCGAAAGCGCAGGCGCACGCCGGTCGCGACGTCTTCAGCGTCGATGCACGCATGGCCCGCGATCACGCGATCGGCGCCGAGCCGTGCACGAACCTCGGCCAGCAGCACGCCCTGCAGATCGCCGCGGTGGATCGAGAGTTGCGGCGCGGCGTGGCCGGCGTAGCGCCCGACCGGCTCGCTGTAGACATGCTGGCCGAAGCGGTTGAAGAAGCCCGCTTCCTTCGTGGTGACGGCACATGCTTCGAGCGCGGGCAGCACGCCCAGCCGTTCGAGTTCTGCCGTGGCATGCGGCAGCACGTTGATGCCGACGCCGAGAGGCGCGATCTCCGCCGCCTGCTCGTAGACGCGGCAGCCGATGCCGCGCGCATGCAGCGCCAACGCCAGCGTGAGCCCGCCGACGCCGGCACCGACCACGATGACGTCTTCGTCGGGTCTGAAAGAGCGGAATGAATCGGGCGGCTCGGAAGTCATTGCGCAAGTGTGCCGCCTTCGCGAGCCCGCATGCGCCGTCGCCCTGCCGCCGGCATCGGCGGCGGCCTACACCTCGTGCCGGGTCGCTCTCGCATGCTCCTTCATCCGATTTTTCGCCCCACGCCATGACGCTCCATCGCCGCTCTTTTCTCGTCCTGATCGCCGCTTCGTCGGCACTCCCGATGGCCAGCGGCAGCGCCTTCGCCGCGACCCGTCATGCGAAACACTCGGGCGCCGCCGCACCGGCGCCCGCCAGCGCCAACGACGCGGCGGCCCGGCTCAACGACGCGAAGGCGCGGCCGTTGCTGGCGGCAGGCACGAGCGGCCCGGCCGTCGTGCGCGCACAAATCCTGCTCGACCGCGCGTGGTTCTCGCCAGGCGAGATCGACGGCCGCTTCAGCACCAACATGCGCCGCGTCGTCACGGGCTTCCAGAAGGCACGCGGCATGGCCACGAGCGGCCGCATCGACGCGCCGACCTGGGCCGCGCTCGAAGCCGACAGCGCGCCGCCCTTCGCCGTCTATCCCGTCACCGCAGCCGACATCGCCGGCCCGTACACGAAGACGCCGGCCGACATGATGGAGCGCGCCAGGCTCAAGTCGCTCGACTACGAGAGCGTCGACGAGATGCTGGGCGAGCGCTTCCACATGAGCCCGAAGCTGCTCCGCTCGCTCAACGCCGGCCGCCCGTTCAAGGAAGGCGGCGAGATCGTCGTGGCCGATGTCGGCGCGGCGGGCGCAACGTCGGCTCCGGCGAAGGCGGCCTCGATCGAGATCGACAAGTCGGAGCACATGCTGTTCGTGCTCGGCGCCGATGGCAGCATCGTGGCCGGCTTTCCGATCAGCATCGGCGGCCCGCTCGACCCGTTGCCCATCGGCAGGATGAAGATCACCAGCGAGGTGAAGAACCCGGTGTTCACCTACGACCCCGCCTTGCTGAAGAACGCCCGGGCCGGCACCCGCAAGACCGACATCGCGCCCGGCCCGAACAACCCGGTGGGCAACACCTGGCTCGGCCTGAGCAAGCCGCACTGGGGCATCCACGGCACGCCGAACCCCGCGGTGCTCGGGCGCGAAGAGACCAACGGCTGCATCCACCTCACCAACTGGGACGCGCAGCGCCTCTCCACCCTCGCCAAGGCCGGCTTCGTGGTCGACGTGCGGGAGTGAGCGGCGCGGCCACGGGCATGGGGTGGCATCGCACGTGGCGCGGCATCGCGCTCGGAGCGCTGCTCGCGGCTGCATGCGGCGCCAGCGCCGCCGAAGACGCTTTGCCCGCGCTGCTCGTCCCCGTGGCCGGCGTGCCGTCTTCAGCACTGCGCGACACCTTCGCGGAAGGCCGACCCGGCCATCGCCATGAAGCGATCGACATCGCCGCGCCGCGCGGCACCGCGGTGCTCGCCGCGACCGACGGCACGCTGGTCAAGCTGTTCACGAGCAAGCCCGGCGGCCTCACGATCTACCAGTTCGATCGTGCGAAGGTCTTCGGCTACTACTACGCCCACCTCGACCGCTACGCCGCCGGCGTGAAGGAAGGGATGGCGCTACGCCGCGGCGACGTGATCGGCTACGTGGGCACGACCGGCAACGCGCCGCCCGACGCGCCGCACCTGCACTTCGCCGTGTTCCGGCTCGGGCCCGAGAAGCGCTGGTGGCAGGGCGAAGCGGTCGATCCCTACCCGGCCCTGCGTTGAGCCGAAGCTGCGGGTTTCAGCCGCCCGGCATGCGCAGGCGCCGCGCCGCTTCCTCGGCCTTCGCATCGTCGACCTCTCGCAGCACGCTGCCGACATCGACCGCTCGCGTCGGTGCGGTGAACCGGCCGGTGAGCGGCGTCTCGACGGTGAGCACGCCGCGCTCGAACAGCGACCAGATTTCGCGCCCGTAGTCGGCGCCGAGGAGATCGGGCGCAAAGCCGCCGAAGAAGTCGCGCAGGTTGGCCACGTCGCGCAGCAGCATGCGCTGCGCGTGGTTGTTGCCGGCCGCATCCACCGCTTGCGGCAGGTCGATGATCACCGGGCCGTCGGCCGCGAGCAGCACGTTGAACTCGGAGAGGTCGCCGTGCACGACGCCGGCCACGACGAGCATGCGCACCACTTCCTTCAGCAGCGTGGCGTGGTGCGTGCGCGCTTCCTCGGCCGTGAAGAGCACGTCGTTCAGGCGCGGCGCGGCGGCGCCTTCGGCGTCGACCACCAGCTCCATCAGCAGCACGCCGTCGTGGAAGTTGTACGGCTTGGGCACGCGCACGCCGGCGGCGGCCAGGCGATAGAGCGCGTCGACCTCGGCGCTCTGCCAGGCGGCCTCGGTGGCCTCGCGGCCGAACTTCGTGCCCTTGGCCATGGCGCGCGCCTGGCGTGTGTTCTTGACCTTGCGGTTCTCGGTGTAGTCGACGGCCTGGCGAAAGCTGCGCGCGTTGGCTTCCTTGTAGACCTTGGCGCAGCGCGTCTCGTCGCCGCACTGCACGACGAAGACCATCGCTTCCTTGCCGCTCATGAGCTGGCGCGAGACGGAGTCGATGAAGCCTTCGTCGAGCAGCGACTGCAGCCGGCTCGGCGTCTTCATGGGCAGGCCAGCGTGGTCATGCCGCGCGGCAGCGTGACGCGGAACTCGGTGCCGCTGGCCGCGTCGGAGCGCGCGGTCACCGTGCCGCCGTGCGCCTGCACGATCTGCTGCACGATGTAGAGGCCGATGCCGAGACCGCCCGATGCGCCCGAGGCCTGCCGGCCGCTGCGAAACGGATCGAAGATGTGCGGCAGCAGCCCGGGCACGATCACACCCGCGTTGGCGACCGTCAGCACCACCGAGCGGGCCTCGGTGCCGTCGACGCTCACTTGCACCGGCGCGCCCGAGTCGCCATGCCGCACCGCGTTGCCGATGAGGTTGGTGGCGACTTGCGCGAGGCGGTCTTCGTCCCACGCGCCGGTGCAGTCGCCCGATGCATGCCACGCCAATGCGCGGTCGGGCGAGCTGGCCTGGCACTCTTGCAAGGCGTGCTCCGCGAGCGCCGCAAGATCGGCCGTTCGGCGCTCGATGGCGATGCCGCCGGCCACTCGCGCGCGGGTGAGATCGAGCAGGTCGCCGATCATCCGGCTCATGCGCTTGCCGCTCGACTGCAGCCGCTTGGCGGCCAAGCGCGAGGCGTCGTTCTCGGCGCGCTTTTCGAGCACCATCGCCGACATCAGCATCGCGCTCAGCGGCCCGCGCAGGTCGTGGCCGAGCATGGCCATCAGCATCTCGGAGAGGCGCAGGCTCTCGGTGCGCTCGAGCAGCTGCTGCGCGAGCTGCTGCTGCTGGCGGTGCAGGCGAAAGAACACCTCGGCCTTGTTCTCGAGCAGCAGCGGCTCGATCGGCTTGTGCAGGAAGTCGACCGCGCCGCTCTCGTAGCCCTTGAAGATGCGGCGCTGGTCGTGCTCGCCGGCGGTCACGAAGATGATCGGCACGTGGCGCGTGCGCTCGCTGCCGCGCATCAGCTCGGCGAGCTCGAAGCCGTCCATGTCGGGCATGTGCACGTCGAGAAAGGCGAGCGCCGCATCGTCGTTCTTCAGCAGCAGCTCGAGCGCCTCGGGACCGGATCTCGCAAGCAGCAGCTCCACGCCCTCGCGCCGCAGCAGCGCCGAGAGCACGAGCAGGTTTTCATCGAGGTCGTCGACGAGCAGGCACTTGACCGGGGGAAGGCCGGCCTGCGGCACCACGCCGTCCTTCAGGCTCATGCGGGCAACGCCGCGAACAGGCCGGCGATGTCGCCGAGCGACAGGACGCGGCTCGACGGATTGCGCTGCAAGGCCGCCGCAGGCATGTACGGGACCTGCGCCGACTCGGGCAGCTGCACCACGCCCTGGCCGCCCGCGGCGATCACCGCGGCGAGGCCGGCGGCGCCGTCCTGGTTGCCGCCGGTGAGCACCAGGCCGAGCAGGCCGGCACGGTAGACGTCGGCCGCGGATTCGAAGAGCACGTCGATGGCGGGGCGCGAGTAGTGGACCGGGTCGTCGGCCGAGAGCGCGGTGAGCGGGCCTTCGTCGATCAGCAGATGATAGTCAGGGGGAGCCAGGTAGACCGTGCCCGGGGCGACCGGCTCCTTGTCGCTCGCCTCCCTCACCGGCAGCGCGCACTTGAGCTGGAAGATGGGGGCGAGCAGGCTCGGCCGCTCGCGCGGCACGTGCAGCACGATGAACACCGGTGTCTGCAGCGCTGCGGGCAGCGCCGACAGCAACGTACCGATCGCCTCGACGCCGCCGGCCGAAGCGCCGATGACGATGGCCTTCACCGGGCCGATGGTCGGTGCGGTGCTCACGCGGCGCCGTCCCGCTTCTGGTAGATGCGGTCTTCGCGCGCCAGCTCGTCGAAGTCTTCCGCATGAGCCGAGAAGCGCACCGATTCCTTGGAGCCGATGCCGAGGAAGCCTTTCCTCACCAGCGAGTCGCGGAACAGGCCGAGCGCACGGTCCTGCAGCGTGCGGTCGAAGTAGATCAGCACGTTGCGGCACGAGACCAGGTGCACCTCGGCGAACACGCTGTCGGTGGCGAGACTGTGGTCGGAAAAGACGACGTTCTTCTTCAGCGACTTGTCGAACACCGCGTTGCCGTAGCCGGCGACGTAGTAGTCGGAGAGCGAAGACCGGGCGCCCGAGGCGTGGTGGTTGGCGGTGAAGCCGGCCACGCGCTCGAGCTCGTAGACGCCGGCCTCGGCCTTGTGCAGCGCCTTGGCGTTGATGTCGGTCGCATAGATGATGGTGCGCGCGAGCAGGCCTTCTTCGCGCAGCAGGATGGCGAGCGAGTACACCTCTTCACCGGTGCTGCAGCCGGCCACCCAGATCTTGAGCGACGGGTAGGTGCGCAGCTGCGGCAGCACCCGCTCGCGCAGCGCGCGGAAGTAGCCGGGGTCACGAAACATGTCGCTCACCTGAACGGTGAGGTATTCGAGCATCGGCGCGAACACCGCCGGGTCGTGGACGATCCTGTCCTGCAACTGCGAGAGCGTGCTGCAGCCGAAGCGCGCCATCGCCGTCACCATGCGGCGCTTGAGCGAAGCGCGGGCATAGGAGCGGAAGTCGTAGTGGTACTTGAGGTAGATCGCCTCCACCAGCAACTGCAGCTCGATCTCGAAGTCGCTGCTCGCCACCGCCGCCGGCTCCGCCGGCGCGTTCAGGCCGGCATCCATACCCGCACCAGCGAAAGCAGCTTCTCGACGTCGAGCGGCTTGGCGATGTAGTCGTTGGCGCCTGCGTCGAGGCACTTCTCCTGGTCGTCCTTCATCGCCTTGGCGGTGAGCGCGATGATCGGCAGCCGCCTCCACTCGGGGCGCTTCCTGATCTCGCGCATGGCCGTCAGGCCGTCCATCTCCGGCATCATGACGTCCATCAGCACGAGGTCGATCGCACCTTCGCTGCCGGGCTGCGGTGAGTTGGCCAGCGCATCGAGCGCCTCGCGGCCATTGCGCGCGATGGCCACCTTCACGCCCCTGGGTTCGAGCACGCTCGACAAGGCGAACACGTTCCTCACGTCGTCTTCCACGATCAGGATGTGGCGCCCCTCGAACAGCGCCTCGCGATCGCGCGCGATCTTGAGCATGCGCTGGCTCGAAGGCGGCAGCTCGGTCTCCACCTGGTGCAGGAACAGCGTCACCTCGTCGAGCAGCCGCTCGGGCGAATGCGCGCCCTTGAGGATGATCGAGCGCGAGAACTTGCGCAGCGCCTGCTCCTCGTCGCGCGTGAGCGTCTGACCGGTATAGACGATCACCGGGGGGAAGGCGAGGTCGTCGGCGTCGGCCATCTGCTCGAGCAGCTGGTAGCCGCTGAGGTCGGGCAGGTGCAGGTCCACGACCATGCAGTCGAATGTCGTTTCCTTCAGCCGCGCCAGCGCCTCGGCCGCAGTGCCGGCCAGCGTGATCTCGACGCCCGCGGTGCCGAGCAGCGCACGCATGCTGTCGCGCTGCACCGCGTCGTCTTCCACGATCAGCAGGCGGCGCAGGCCCTGCGAGAACTTGGCCTCGAGCAGCTTGAGCGCATCCACCAGCTGCTCGCGCTTGACCGGCTTGAGCGCATAGCCGACGGCCCCGCGCTCGAGCGCCTCGTGCGCATAGTCGACTACCGAAGCGACGTGCACCGGGATGTGCCGCGTGAGCGGGTTGCGCTTGAGCTGGTCGAGCACGGTGAGGCCAGAATAGTCGGGCAGGTTCACGTCGAGCAGCACCGCACTCGGCCGGTACTCGAGCGCTGCCGCCAGGCCCTCGCTGGCGGTGTGCGTGACGATGCAATGGAAGCCCATCTCGTGCGCCAGGTCGCGCAGGATGGCGGCGAAGCGCACGTCGTCTTCGACGACGAGGATGGTGCGCGCCGAAGGCTCGATGGCGGCGCGATCGTCGGTCACCGCGACCGCCGGCGCAGTCGTCGGGCGGCGAGCCCGTTGCGGTGCTGCTGCGGCTGGCCGCACCGGCAATGGCGCCCGGCGCGGCACCGAACGGCCCGGCGCCGGTGCGGCCACCGGCTCGGCGGCCTCGACCTCGGGCGGCACGTAGACCTGCGGCAGCGTCAGCGTGAACAGACTGCCGCGGCCGGGTTGGCTCTCGAGCGCGATCTCGCCGCCGAGCAACTGTGCGAGGTCGCGCGAGATCGAGAGGCCCAGGCCGGTGCCACCGTACTTGCGATGGGTGCTCCCGTCGGCCTGGCGGAAGGCCTCGAACACCAGCGCGTGCTGCTCGGGCCCGATGCCGATGCCGGTGTCTTGCACGGCGAAGGTGAGGGTCTCGTTCGGCCCGGCCGAGACCCTCAGCGAGACCTCGCCCACGTCGGTGAACTTGATCGCGTTCGAGAGCAGGTTCTTGAGGATCTGACCGAGCCGCTGGCCGTCGGTCTCGATGCGCTCGGGTGTGCCCGGCGCCACGCAGGCCGAAAACGTGAGGCCCTTCTCGCGCGCGATCGGCTGGAAGGTCTTGCCGAGCGTGTCGAGCAGGCGCGCGATCGGCACGCGATCCGAGGTGACCTCGGCCTTGCCGGCCTCGATCTTCGACAGGTCGAGCACGTCGTTGATGAGCACCAGCAGGTCGTTGCCGGCGGAGCCGATGGTGAGCGCGAACTTGACCTGCTCTTCGGTGAGGTTGCCGTCCTTGTTGTCGGCCAGCAGCTTCGAAAGGATCAGCGTGGAGTTGAGCGGCGTGCGCAGCTCGTGGCTCATGTTGGAGAGAAACTCGCTCTTGTACTGGCTGGCGCGCTCGAGGTCGGCGGCCTTGGTCTCGAGCGCGATGCGCGAGCCCACGAGCTCGTCGCGCTGGTCTTCGAGCAGGCGCGAGTGCTCCTCGAGTTGTGAGTTGCTGGCCTCGAGCTCGGCCTGCTGCTCCTCGAGCGAGGCTTGCGATTCCTTCAGTGCCCGGCCCTGCTCCTCGAGCTCTTCGTTGTTGACGCGCAGCTCTTCCTGTTGCGCCTGCAGCTCTTCCGACTGGCGCTGCGTCTCCTCGAGCAGCTCTTCGAGGCGGGTACGGTCCTTCGAGCCGCGCACCGCCACGCCGACGGCCTCCGAGATGCGGTCGAGCAGCGTGCGCTGCGCCTCGTCGACGGCGCGAAAGAAGCCCAGCTCCATGACCGCGTGGACCCGCCCGTCGACCATCGCCGGGGCCACGAGCAGCTCGCGCGCATCGGCCCTTCCCAGGCTCGAGCTCACCGGCAGGTAGCCGGGTGGAACGTCCTTCACGTGCAGCGTGCGGCACTCTTTCGCGGCCTGGCCGAGCAGGCCCTCGCCACTGCGGATGGCTGCGTTGCCACCGGCGGCCACTGCGAAGCCGGCCACGCGGTGAAAGCTTCGGTCGGCCTCGGCGACGTAGAGCGCAGCCACCGGCGCTCTCAGGTAGATGGCGAGGAACTCGACGATCTTGTCGCCCAGCGCGTCGATGCGCTGATCGCCCTGCATCGTCACCGCCAGCTCGGCCAGGCCGCTGCGCAGCCAGGCCTCGGTCTCGCGTTCGTGGTGGCTGCGCCGGGTTTGCCAGAACGCGATGCCGATCAGGGCGAGCAGCAAAGCCGAGCCGAAACCGGTCACGAGGAAGGACGTTCTGGCCGCGACTTGCCAGTCGCGCTGGCGGGCGGCCAGTGCGTAGCCTTCCTCGCGCTGCAGCTCGGCGGTGAGCACGCGGATGCGGTCCATCGAGGCCTTGCCCCGGTCGGTGCGCACGATGGCGAGCGCGGCCTCGACGGTGTCGGCACGGCGCAGCGCGATGGTCTCGCCGAGTTCGACGAGCTTCTCTGTCGCCACCTGCGCCAACGCTTCTGCACGCGTGCGCTGGTCGGGGTTCGCCGCCGTGAGCCCGCGCAGGTCCTCGATCTGCTGGGGCAGCGTCGTCTTCGCCACGTTGTACGGCTCGAGGTAAGCCTCGGTGCCGGTGAGCAGGAACCCGCGCTGCGCAGTTTCCGCGTCTTGCACTCCGGAAAAGATCTCCTGCACGCGGCCGAGCACTTCGTAGGTGTGCGAAATGCGCTCGGCGGTGGTCGAACGCTCCTGCAGGGCCGCGTAGGAGAGCCAGGCCGTGAGGGCGACCGCGAGCACCGCGGCCGCAAAGCCCAGGATCACGCGCGCCGGCAGCGGCGTCCGCGTTCGCAGCGTTGGAGCAGGCACGCCGGAAACGGGAGTCATCGAAGGATCTGCGGTCGGCGACAGGGAGTGGATGGAAAGACGCCGGTGCGGCGGGGCCGGATCATACGGCCGGAAAATATGCAGACGAAAGGGCAAGTCGGGCGCCTGCCGTGTTGGGCCACACTCCGCGTCTCAAGCCGCCGGACGCGAGTCCCGCAAACCAGCCGATGTCTTTGCTCGAGCCTCTTTCGCTCTCGTCGCACTCCCCGGGAATCGCACGCGGTCGATTCGTCGGTCTGGCGTTCGTCTTTCTGTGGTTTGCGCTCGGCGGCATCGCCCACTTCGCCGCCACCGAAGCCGAGATGTCCATCGTGCCGCCCTGGGTGCCCTGGCCGCGGGCGGCCGTGCTGGTGAGCGGCGTGTTCGAGCTCCTGGGTGCCGCTGGGCTGCTCTGGAAACCGACCCGGCTCGCGGCCGGATGGGACCTGTTTCTGCTGACGATCGCGGTCACGCCGGCGCACATCTACATGCTGCAGCGCCCCGAGCTGTTCGACGTGCCGTACTGGGCGCTGGTGCTGCGCATCCCGATCCAGCTCGGGCTGCTCGCGCTCATTGCCTGGAGCAGCGGCATGGCGTGGCGCGCCCCCGAAGCCGGGCCGGCTCACCGATGAAAGAGTCGCCGAGCTGGCTGCGCGATGCGCGCGAGCACTGGCGCTGGCGCGGCGGCGAGCGGCCGCCGTTCGCCGCGGTTGCGCGACCGGATCAGACCTCGGTGTGGGACTTCCCACGCCCGCCGCGACTGGCCGCAGACGCGCGCGAGGTGACGGTGCACTGGGGCGATCTCGAGATCGCCCGCACGCGCCGCGCGGTGCGTGCGCTGGAAACCGCGCACCCGCCGAGCTTCTACCTGCCGTGGGCCGACGTCGCGCGCGAGCGCTTCGAGCCGGCGGGAGGCGGCTCGTATTGCGAGTGGAAGGGGCCGGCGCGCTACTGGGACCTGGTGGCCGGTGGCGAGCGACTCGCCCGCATCGCCTGGAGCTACCCGCAACCGCTGGCGGGCGCCGAAGCGCTGGCCGATTGCGTCGCGCTCTACGCGGGCGGCGCGTTGACCTGCCGAGTCGGCGGCGCGCTCGTCGTGCCGCAGCCCGGTGGCTTCTATGGTGGCTGGATCACGCCCGAACTCGCTGGCCCTTTCAAGGGCGAGCCGGGCAGCGAAGGATGGTGAACTTGAACTCGACCGACCCCCATGCGCTTCTTCTCTCGAGAAGCTTCTCGCGCCGCGACTTCATGGCCGCGAGCGGCTCGCTCGGCGCGCTCGCACTGCTCGGCGGCTGCGCCAGCCCGCTGCCGCTCGTGGCAGCGCCTGCCGCGAGCGACGCCGACGCGGAACGCCGCCTGCGGCAAAGCGCCGAGGCGCACGGCTGGGCCGCGTACAAGCGGCTGCACGACATCAACGTGCGCTACGAAGGCGAGTGGCGGCCGCTCGTGGATTCGGTGCAGCCGGCGGTGGTCGACAAGACCTATCGCGGCGGCTCGGAAGAACGCATCCTGCCGGCGCAAGGCATCGTCGCGCAGGCCTACCGCGGCACGGCCGGCACGAAACAGGTGACGTGGCGACGCGAGGAAGGCACGCCGGCCCACCCCGGCGCCATCGCCGTCTGGCGCAATGGCATGCAGACCGCCGATGCCGACACGCTTTCCGCCGCGGCGCTCGTCGCCGAGGGCTACGGCATGTTCCTGCTCGGCCCGCTGTGGGTGCTCGACCGGGCCGAGCGCAGCGGCCAGCCGCTGGTCTGCGAGAAGGGCGGCAGCGAGCGCGTCGACGGGCATCCGTGCGAGATCGTGCGCGTGTGGCTCCGCCCCGGCCTCGGCCGCGTGTCGCTCGACCGCGCAGCGCTGAGCATCGACATCGAGTCGGGCCTGATGCGGCGTGTCCGCTTCACGCTCGAAGGCTTCCGGACCACGCAGGGTGCGGTGGCGATGGTCGACACCTTCGATCACCGCCGTCTCTTCGGCGTGACCTGGCCGATGCGCTCGTACGAAGAAGTGATCGCGCCGATCCGCCTGCCGGCGCACGACTGGCGCATCACCGGCCTCGACGTCGATCGCGGCTGGGACGTGGGCTCGGTCTCGGGTTCGGCCTTCAGCGGCCTGGCCGCCGCACCCGCGCAGGCGTTGCCGTAGCCGAGGTGCGCCGCGGAGGCGAAGCCTTCCGTCACACGCTGCATCGGCGCCGAGGCAGGATCGCTCCGAGGCACGCCTCGCCTCGTTTGCGCCGCTGCTCGGCTGCGCTCGTCACGGCCTTGCTCGTCGCCGCCTGCGGTGGCGGTGGGGACAACGACACCTCCGCGACCACGCCACCGCCCGTCAACGCCGGCCCGCCCGCCGTCACGCTCACCGCACCGGCCGCGCTCGTTACCGGCCTGACCGGCACGCTCACGCCGAGCGCCAGAGCGCAGGCAGATGGCGGCGTGGCGAGCGTCGAGTTCCAGATCGACGGCACGGCCATCGGCACGCCCGACACCAGCGCGCCGTACAGCGCCACGCTCGATGCCAGCGCCTACGCAGCAGGCCAGCACGTGCTCTGGGCGCGCGCCTTCGACGCAGCCGGCCGCGTCTCGCCTTGGTCGGCGGCGACGGTGCAGTTTGGCGGCACGGCCACGCAACCTCGCGGCTTCACGCGCAACACCGCGTGGGTCACGGGCCTAGTGGGCGGCACCGCCTTCGCGCAAGCCGCCGACGGCCGCATCTTCGTCGCGCAACAGAGCGGTGCAGCCCAGCACCGGCCGCATCGACATCAACGACGTGGGGCAGGACACGTGGGAAGAGATCGACCTCGGCGCGGCCGGTGCGAACTACGGCTGGCCTGCATCGGAAGGCCCGGCCAACGTGACCACCGGCGTCACCGCGCCGCTGTTCGCCTATGCCCTTCGCGCCGCCACGCCGGCCGGCTCGCCGGTCGACCTGCTCGTCGGCATCGACGGCGCGGTCCATGTGCTGACGCGCGACGCGATCACGCGCATCAGCGCGCCTTGACGCTCGCGCGATCGGCCACGGCCGCGCGCCATGCCGCGGCGCGCTGGCGCAGCCGGCCGACCACGCCGTTCGGGAACCAATACACCGAGAGCACGAACAGGAGACCGAGCCAGAACAGCCAACGCTCGGGCGAGACGATGCGCGAGAGCAGGGGCACGTTCTCGAAGGCGCCCGCACCCAGCTTCATCACGTCCTGCAGATAGTTCTGCGCCAGCACCAGCAGTGCGCTGCCCACCACCGCGCCGTAGACCGTGCCCATGCCGCCGATCACGACGATGAGCAGCACATCGAGCATGATCTCGAAACTCAGCGTGGTCTCGGGCCCGTTGTAGCGCAGCCAGAGCGCGAGCAGCACGCCGGCCAGCGTGGCGAAGAGCGCAGAGGCCACGCTCGCGATCGTGCGGTAGACGACGATGCGGTAGCCGATCGCCTCGGCGCGGAAGTCGTTCTCGCGGATGGCCTGCAGCACGCGGCCGAACGGCGAGTTGACGATGCGCAGCAGCGCCAGCACGAGCACCAGCGCGGCGATGAAGACGAGGTAGTAGGTGAGCAGGCGCCCGTCGATCGAGGCGCCGAGAAAGGGCTCGGCGGCGTATTGCGTGCCCGACCGCAAGGCCTCGGGCAACTGGAAGGTGAGGCCGTCTTCGCCGCCGGTCACGTCGGAGAGCTGCGAGGCGAACGTGAGGAAGGCCGAGGCCACGGCGAGCGTGATCATGGCGAAGAAGATCGCGCGCACGCGCAGGCTGAACAAGCCGATCAGGAGCGAGAGCACGAGCGACGTCGCCAACGCTGCGGCCGTGCCGATGGCGAGCGCCGGCCAGGTCGGCCCGAGCCGCGTGGCCGCGATCGCGATGCCGTAGGCGCCGATGCCGAAGAACATGGTGTGCGCGAAGCTGACGATGCCGGTGTAGCCGAGCAGCAGGTCGAAGCTCGCGGCGAGCACGATGAACACGATCACCTTGGCCGCGACGTTCAGCGCCCGGGTGCCAGGGAAGATGAACGGCGTGAGCGCGAGGCCGAGGACGATCCCGATCAGCACCACCGTGAGCACGCGGCTGCGCGGCAGGTCGTGCGAGAGGAGACGTCTCAACATGGCGAGCCGGCCTCCCGCCGGGCCGCACCAAGGGAGACCACGCCCCCTCGGCGAGCGGCGAACGACAGTGAGCGTGGGAGCGCCAGGGTCATCGGCTGGTCACGGGGTAGAGCCCGCGCGGCCGCCACAGCAGCACCGCCACCATCAGCCCGATGCTCGAGAACATGGTGAGCTTGGGGGCGAGAAAGCCCACGTAGTTCGTCATCAGCCCGACCAGCAGCGCGCCGACGAGGCAGCCCACCGTCGAGCCGAGCCCGCCCATGATGATGACGATGAAGATCAGCACGTTGACCTGTGCGCCGATCTGCGGCACCACGATCTGCTGGTTCATGCCCCACAGACTGCCGCCCAGGCCGGCCAGTGCCGAGCCGGCTGCGAACACGCCCACGAACAGCCGCCTGATCCGGTAGCCGAGGCTCTCGACCATCTCGCGGTCTTGCACACCGGCGCGGATGAGCAGGCCGATCTTGGTGCGATTGAGCGTCCACACCAGCGCTACCAGCACCACGACGCCGATCGCCACCGAGACGAGCCGCAGCTTGTCGACCACCACCTCGCCGATGAGCACGGAGCCGCGCAGCGCCTCGGGCGGCGGCAGCGCGATCTGCTGCGGGCCCCACACCGCCTTGATGAGTTCCTCGCCGACGATGGCGCCGCCGAGCGTGACCAGGATCTGCTTGAGGTGCTGGCCGTAGACCGGCCGCACGATCACCCGCTCGAAGCCGAGGCCGACAGCACCCGCCAGCGCCATCGAAGCCAGCACCGCGACGCCGATCGCGCCGAGGTTCAGCGCGATGCTCGGCATGCTCGTCCAGGTGGCGAGCGCCGCGAACACGCTGGCGGTGACGTACGCGCCGAGCGCGATGAACAGGCTGTGGCCGAAGTTGAGCACGTCCATCAGGCCGAACACGAGCGTCAGGCCCGAGGCGGCGATGAACACGATCATGCCCATCGCCAGGCCGGCCGCCGTCAGCGTGAGCCACGTCGACGACGAGCCCACGAGTGGCCATGCGGCGAGCGCCAGCACGGCCACGAGCAAGAGCGGCAGCGCGTCGAAGCGCGTGCGCGGGATCGCGTGCGTCGCGGTGGCGTCGCCGGAGGATGCGCTCGCGGTGGCGATCGCGGGCTCGCTCACGACCTCGCTCACGGCCTCGCTCACGAATGCGCCGCCAGCGAGAGCCCAAGCAACCGCTGCTGCAGCGCCTCGTCGTCGGCCATCTCGCGCATCGGCCCGCGGTGCACGACGCGCCCGTCGTCCATCACCGCGACGTGATCGCCGAGCGCCTTCGCGACCTGGAAGTTCTGCTCGACGAGCAGCACCGTGGTCTCGGTGCGCTTGAGCTCGCGCAGCGCCTCGACGAGGTTCTGCACGATCGCCGGCGCGAGGCCTTTGCTCGGCTCGTCGATCAGCAGCAAGCGCCGCGGCTCGACCATCGCGCGCGCGATCGCCAGCATCTGCTTTTGCCCGCCCGAGAGCTTGCCGGCCGGGTAGAGCCAGAACTTCTTCAGCGCCGGGAACAGACCGAACAGCCACTCGAGGCGGGCCGTGTCGAGCCGGTCGAAAGTGCGTGCGCCGCGTGCCGCGAGCAGCATGTTCTCGCTCACCGTGAGGTCGGCGAACACGCCCATGTTCTCCGGCACGTACGCGATGCCGAGCCGCGCGATGTCGGGCGTGCCGAAAGTTGCGTCGATGCGCGTGCCGTCGAACGTCACGCTGCCTGCAGACGCGGCCCACAGGCCCATGACGGTACGCAGCGTCGTCGTCTTGCCGGCGCCGTTGCGACCCAGCAGCATCGTCACCTGCCCGGCCGGCACGGCGAGGTCGACGCCGTGCAGGATGTGATAGCCCGCGATGTGCGTGTGCACGCCGGCGAGCGTGAGCAGCGGCGGAGTTGTCATGGTCGCGGAGCGCTCGACGGGTCGACCCTTTTTCCCTCGTGGGGAAAGGCCGGGATAGGGGGGAGCCCAGCTTGGGCCGGCAGGCGCGTCTCGGGCGATAGACCGAGATACGCCTGCTGCACGATCGGCGAAGCGATGACGACTTCGGGCTCGCCATCGGCCACCAGCCGGCCGTTGTGCAGCACGACGATGCGGTCGGCCAGCTCGCGCACCACATCCATCTTGTGCTCGACCAGCAGGACGGTCTTCGTCGCATCGGCCTTCAGCATGCGGATCAGGTCGAGGATCACCGGCACGTCGCTGCTGCTCATGCCGGCGGTCGGCTCGTCGAACATGAACACGCTCGGCTCCAGCGCCATCAGCATGGCCACTTCGAGCTTGCGCTGGTCGCCGTGCGGCAGGCTGCTCGCCAGCGCGTCGCGCCTCGCTTGCAGCTTCACCTGCTCGACGAGTTCACGCGCGCGCTCGAGCGTCTCGCGCCGGTCGCTCCACACCGAAAAAAGGTTCAGCCCCTCGCGTCGCCGCGACTGCACCGCGAGCCGCACGTTCTCGAGCACGCTCAGGCCCGCGAAGAGCTGGGTGAGCTGGAACGCGCGACCGAGACCGCGGTGCGTGCGCGCCGAAGCACTCTCGCGCGTGATGTCGACACCGCCGAGCCGCACCGAGCCTGCGCTCGCCCTCAGCTGCCCCGAGATCAGGTTGAAGTACGTCGTCTTGCCGGCACCGTTGGGGCCGACGATCGCCGTGAGCGTGCCCGGTGCGAACGCGCACGAGACGCCGTCGACGGCAACGTGGCCACCGAAACGGATGGTGAGGTCACGCGTCTCGAGCATGGCCGGCAGCAACCGCGCCGCGGCGCGGCGATCAGCGCTTGTTGCGAATCGGGATCGCCATCTCTTCCGGCTTGATCTCGCGTACGAGCTCGGGCACGCCCCAGGCGAACGCCGGGTCTGCCTTGATGCGGAAGTGGTACATCGACTGCATCGCCTGGTGGTCTTCCTTCCTGAAGGTCATCTTGCCTTTCGGCGTCTCGAAGCTCATGCCTTCCATGGTCTTGATCAGCTTCTCGGTGTTCGTGTCGCCACCGGCCTTCTTCAATGCCTCGACCAGTGCGATCGCCGCGCTCATGCCACCGGCGGTGAAGAAATCGGGCGGTGCCTTGAACTGCTTGTAATGGTTGGCGACGAGCCACTCGTTGACCGGGTTCTTCGGCATGCCGAAGTAGTAGTAGGCCGCGCCTTCCATGCCCGGGAACTGCTTGTACGGAACCATCGCCGGAAGGATGTTGCCGCCGGTCGAGATCTCGATGTTGTAGCGCTTGAGGTCGAGGTCGGCGATCTTGAACGGGTTGCTCGCGCCGGCCCAGAGAATCCAGATCACCTTCCTGCCCGGCTTGTCCTTCAGCGCGTCGATCAGGCGTTGCGCGCCGGCGGTGAAGTCGGTAGTGGCCGGCGGCAGGTACTCCTCGTGCACGACCTTGGCCTTCTTCAGCGCTTCCTTGTAGGCCTTGACACCGTCGCGGCCGAACGCGTAGTCCTGCGCCAGCGTGGCGATCGAGGTGCCTTCCTTGTCCTGCGCCACGGCGTTGCTGATCGCGTCTTGCGAGCTGTTGCGGCCGGTGCGGAAGATGTAGCGGTTCCACTTGTCGCCGGTGATCGAATCGGCGACCGCGGGTTCGACCAGCAGGATCTTCTTGTACTCCTCGGCCACCGGCAGCAGCGCCAGCGCCACGCCGGAAGACGAGGGTCCGACGGCGATGTCGGCCTTGTCGTCGCTGTAGGCGGTGGCGAGCAGGCTCTTGCCCACGTCGGGCTTGCCCTGGTCGTCTTTCTCGATCACCACGATCTTCTTGCCGGCGACCATCATGGTGCCGCCGGTGGCGTAGTCGAGACCCATCATCAGGCCCGTCTGCGTCTGCTTGCCGTAAGCCTCGAGCGGCCCGGTCTTGCTGTAGACGTGGGCTATGCGGATCTCGCCCTTGGCCTGCGCGAAGGCCGCGAGCGGCGTTGCGACGAGCGTGGCGAGGGCAGCGAGGCAGAGTGTGAATTTCATGGGCGGTTTCCGTTGGGCGGCGCGAGTCTAGGCGATCGAACCGCTTTCGAAGGGTTGAACGCGGCAGCGCAGCGACCTAAAGCTTCATCTCGAGCCGGAGCTGCGCGTTGACGAAGGTCGGCTGCGTGGTCGTGGAGCGTTCACGCACGTTGCGGCCCTGGATGTCGGGACCGTCGACGCTGGCGCCGAAGAGGTAGTCGCTCGGCGCCAGGTTGCTGAGCGAGAAGCGCAGTTGCAGCGCCGGGTTGAAGACCCACAGCGCATACGCGTCGGCGACGATCTTTCGCGACATGAAGGCGGTCTGAACATCCGACAGCCGCGTGGTGTAGCCCGGCGTCCAGTTGACGTTGCCGCCGAGCGTGAGCGGCATGCCGGAGAAGCGGTAGTCGCCGCCGAGATTCGCGGTGGCGCCCGGCTGCTGGTCGAGCCGGTTGTCGGGGCCGGGCACTTCCTTCACACGCGAGGAGAACACGCTCACGTTGGCGCGCACGTCGACCTTGGGTGCCTCTGCCCACAACTCGCTGGCGCGGAACTTGGCTTCGAGCTCGAGGCCCTGCGTGACCGCGCTGCCCACGTTCTGCGGCCGCAGCACATAGCGCGGCACGCTCGAATACGAGACGGTCTCGAGCCGCGTCACGCTGCGCATGTAGTTCGTGATGTCGCGGCGGAAGACGTTGGCGCTGAGCAGGCCGCTGCCGGGCAGGTAGCGCTCGACCGCGAGGTCGATGCCCGTGGCGAGCTCGGGCTTGAGGTCGGGGTTGCCGGCGCGGTCGGCCTGCGTCGGCGTGTTCGGACCACCG
>Ga0209511_1001730_pt1 | contig 18787 bp, 15 predicted proteins | sample SSSSmetaG_FD_184141 | JGI IMG/M metagenome (GOLD analysis project Ga0209511, IMG submission 184141) | Glacier valley bacterial and archeal communities from Borup Fiord, Nunavut, Canada, to study Microbial Dark Matter (Phase II) - ​SSSS... | ecosystem: Environmental > Aquatic > Freshwater > Ice >...
TATTTGCAAACTGCATGGTTTATGGTTTCACATTGATTGAGATTATGGAATTCCTGCCGCCGTAATTCCAGAATATAAAAATTTATTTTACGGATTGGAGGAGGCTGATTCGATTGCTCTGGACCCAAAAAATGGCTTTACGCACCTTTGGAAGTAGGCTGCATATTGGTAAAAAACCCTCAACACCTTATTGACACTTACAGTTCCCATCCCGTTTAATATAACTTTAGTAAACTCGATGACGAATCTGAAGTAAATTATTATGAATATGGTTTTCAAAATTCAGTAGGATTTAGAGTATTAAAAGTCTGGAAGGCATTGCAGAAGTAGGAAAGAACGGTTACCTAGAAATAATTGGAGAAGATATAGCACTGTCCCAACTTTTATTTGAAGAAACAAAAAAACATTTAGAGATTGAAGCAGTAACGGACATCCTCAGCATCACAACTTTAAGATATGTTCCTGCAGGCTATACAGAAAGCGAAACACAGAACGAAACTTATTTAAATACTTTGAATCAGAAATTGTTGAATGAATTGCAGCAGGGAGGCGAAGTATTTTTATCAAATACTGAAATAAGAACTTATTTTTTACAATTATTTCAAAACATTGCAACTTTTGTATGCTCTAATCAAATTTTAATAATCTTCATCTAAAAATTAATGCACTTGAATATGGTATTTGGCTCAGAGTTTTTTAAGAAAACCTGCCACTAAGTAAATAATTTTTGTAAATGGTATGAAGGGGAAGTTGTTATCATATTAATATTTTAGATTTTAATGTTTAGACTTTTAATAGCCACTAAAAAAGGAATTTTTTTACTAATTAAACCAGTAATCTTTATAGAACTAACCTCTTTTACAGAAGAAGTAATATAGGTTTTTAAAATATTTAGAGAATTCAAAATTAATAAATTATAATTTGTTATCAATTTAAAATGAACTAATTGCAATTTTGAATAGTAATATTATTTTTTCTTTTTTAAGAAAAAGTAGCATCATTATTTTTTATTAATGCGGCAATACCAAAGAGTATTCCTTATTTAAAATAATAAAAAAGCGAGTATTAATTTTCGCATCACGTTGCTCTTGTGAAAGTTTTCCAATTATTTTTAAATTATTAATTATTTTATTTGAAAAAAACTTTACACTTCAATCTATTATGAATTTAAATTCTGTCTGGTACAAACCCTTAGGGCTACCAAAGCGAGCTATTTATTGCTTTGACCCTCAATTTTTTTTAGCTGCAAAAAATATTTTTCTGCTATTTGTTTTATTAAGTTTCCAATTATTTGCAAATGCGCAAACCTCATGTGGTGCAGGATCTGTAAAAAACACCAACTTTTTACCTAACGGAAATTATGCCATTTTGCCTACCCAGGATGGAAACAATCCCATGAATGGTAATGCCGGCAACAATCCGTATGACCCCGCTGTATACACAGCTACTGATTGGGGAAATGGTGTTTTTGTATCCGGTAAATATTACATTAACGATGGCGCATTACCACCTGATGGAGGTTTTAATTTTGTAACAGGAGACTATACTGATAAAACAGGAAGTCTTACAAACGCTAGAAGCCAAAGAGCTTTTGCAGGAGATGCAATAAATAGCGTACCCGCTACACCATCTATGATGATTTGGAACGGCAACCCTTTCTCAGGAAATACTACACCAAACAATCAAATAATTGTTTACCAAAGAAATCTGACAGGATTAATTATAGGAAGAACATATACATTCTGGTATTACAGTTCTAATGCGTTAGAATCAACTGCATTTCCTGACATGCCAATGATGCGAATACTTACCGGTGGTTCCATAGGCAAACCTGATGGAACTGTAGTTGCAGGGCCCCTTACATTAACTAATGCAATATGTAACGATAACCAACCACTTAATGGATGGGTTAGGCAGTCATATACGTTTATGGCTTCTGAAACAACTTTATTAATAAAAGTAACGGATGGCAGTACCGGAGTAAGTGGTGATGATCTTGCATTAACAGCATTTGGCATTGACTCATGCCAATCAAGTTCGGCAGGTCCGCTCCCGGTAACCATCATAAGTTTTACAGGAAAAGCTGTAAATAACAATACCATTACTTCCTGGACAGTTGCCGATGCAATAAATGTTTCACATTTTGAATTGCTTGCTTCTGAAGATGGAATTCATTTTAAAGCAAAAACTGTTGTCAGTTATATAAACGGTATTGCAGAATATACTTTTACTGATGTTCATCCTTTACCGGGGTTTAATTACTATCAATTAAAAATTCATGATAAGGATGGAAAAATCTCTTACAGTAATATTATAAAAGTGAAATTTGATGGTCAGGATGAGCGTATTAATGTATATCCCAATCCTGTTACAAATTTTGTAAACATAAGTTTTGGTGTTATAGGTGCAGGTACTTATAATATGGAAATACTTGATGCAGCAGGAAAACAAGTAAAAAGGTTTGAAAAAATAAGTATTAAGAATTATGAGGTATTTAAAATAGAGAGAGGTATACTTACTCCCGGTGTCTACCTTTTAAGAATAACAAATTCTGGAAATCAATTTTCGCTTATAAGAAAAATGATTTTTAAATAGGCATTACCCTCCTAGAAAATCCTGCGGCTGTACGATATAGTACAGTCGCTTTTTTTAAATTTTTAAAATACATAACAGCTATGTATCATTTTCTGTTCGTTTAATTTTGAATTTTTAATGAACGTATGCGTACCAAAAAACAACTATTTGGTTCTAGTAAAAAATGGGCCTTTCTCATAAGTACTTTAGAATCTCTTTTCATTTATACTTCCATAACGGATAAAAATGGGCCGACTTTTCAAAAAATATTTGCATAAAAAAACCCCAACATTTCTGTTGAGGTTGTGGTGCGAGCCGGGGTTGAACCGGCGACACATGGATTTTCAGTCCATTGCTCTACCAACTGAGCTATCACACCTTATTCCTGAAAAAGAATTTAAAGAAATATCCCCGAAGGGGCTGCAAAAATAAGGAGTAATTATTAAATGAGCAAGTAATAGAAAATATTATTTAACCCGTTTAATCCTGTTCGTAAAAAGTTACCTGATGTTCTGCTAAAAATGCTTTTATAATATCAACATGTATGCACTGCCCGAGGTGTATAAACGAATAGTCTGATATTTTTTTTAGCTTATTATCAATAAGAATTTCTTTGTCAACCAAATCAAAACCGAGGTGAAGATGCTTGGTAGAAAACTGCATTCCATAAACAGTTCCGGCATTGTTAAACAATGGGCCACCGCTTTGCCCTCTAAGCCCGGGTGTGCTCATTTCAATTCCTGTAAGTTTGCCCGCATCTGCTAAAAAACGGGTTACCATGCCTTCAATTGGAAACCTTGGCGAAACCTGTATTCCGGTTGTTGTCCATTCAATATCATCAGCAGTTTCATTAAATATAAAATTGGTAAACTCCGGAAAAGGAAAGCCGAGCCGGCATAAAAAATTACCCTGCCTTATTTGTGTAGCATCATTTAAAAAATTTGCATGGCCTATGTAATGAAGTTTATTAAAGTCATTGAATTTAATGATTGCCAGATCATGAGTGGGATGAATATGGCAGGTGTAGCCTGACATGGTATCAACACAATCAACAAATGTATTTTTTATTTGTATAATGCTGTCTTCTGTATATTTATATTTCATCTCCAGCCCCCTTAAGCCCATTTTATATTTTCCATCTTTGGTGAGACTGTTTCTTTCCTTTTTAAATGCTGCGTAATTGTTGTTTATCTTTTCAGATGAAGAGAGCATATCAACTACATGTTTGCAGGTAATTGCATAGCCATCATTGTTTACAAAAAAAAGTGTAGCAGAACCCGGGATGATTTGTTTGCCACCATAAGTTCTAATTATACTGTTTACCGGCCTTGTAAAATTAGCTACAGCTTCAATAGAATTTTCGAACATGAATTACAATTTTGAGTTTTTAGCAAGATGTCATTTGTGCTTAATTCCCATATTCACTTAAAAACTTAATGCGCATTAATTTTAATTGTTCCCAGGTAAAATCTCCTTCTGAAAGTTCTTCCTGCGCTACTGTAAGATCAGACGTTTGGCAACCTTTAAAATAATCCATTATTTCTTCCTGCTCATATTCATCTACCATTTCATCTATAGCATAACCAAGGTTTAATTTGGTACCGCTTGCCACAATGGTTTCCATTTCTTCCAACAGTTCTTCAATTTTTAAACCTTTGTTTTTGGCTATGGTTTCCAGTGTCATTTTTTTATCTACATTCTGTATAATAAAAATTTTGTTACTGTTTTTATTGGCAACCGATTTCATTACAAAATCATCAGGTTTTATTATATCATTTTCTTCAGCATATTTAACTATAGCATCTAAAAAAGGCTTACCATAACGTAAAGATTTGCCTTTGCTCACACCACTTATTTTTTCCAGTTCTTCCATAGTGGTCGGATACATGGTGGCCATATCTTCCAAAGAGCTTTCCAGGAATATTACAAAAGGTGGTAAGTTTTTTTCTTTGGAAACTTTTTTGCGGAGCTCTTTTAAAATCTCAAGTAATTTCTCATCTTTTACACTTTCTATTTCTCCTTCAGGTCCTGCAGCTTCATCATCTAAGTTTGCATCTTCAAACAAATTGTTAAGCGCAATTTTAAAAGATGCAGGTTTCTTCATGTACGCTCTTCCGGCCTTTGTAATTTTTAAAACACCGTATTCAACAATATCTTTTTCAAGCAAACCCTGCAAAAGCATTTGTCTTATAAGGCTGTTCCATAAATGAGGTTCTTTATCGTTGCCGCAGGCAAAAACATCCAGTTCTTCGTGGCGGTACATTTTTACTGCAGGCGTTGCTTTACCCATAAGTATCAGCAGCACATATTCAATAGCAAACTGCTCGCCCAAAGCATCAATTGTTTTTAAAACGCAAATGGCTTCGTCTTTTGCTTCTACTTTTTCTTTTGGGTTTAGGCAGTTATCGCAATGACCGCAACTTGCAGCATCGTCGTAGTTTTCGCCAAAATAATACAGCAGTGTTTTGCGTCTGCAAATACTGCTTTCTGCATACGAAACTGTTTCATTAATTAGTTGTGCGCCCACTTCCCTTTCACTCAAACTTTTATCACGCATTAAATGTTCCAGCTTGCTCACATCTTTATGAGAATAGTATAAAAGGCATTTGCCTTCCATACCATCTCTGCCTGCCCTTCCGGTTTCCTGGTAGTAATTTTCAATAGATTTTGGAATGTTGTAATGAATTACAAAGCGCACATCGGGTTTGTCAATACCCATTCCGAATGCAATGGTGGCAACAATTACATTTACTTCATCATTTAAAAAAAGGTCTTGCCGATGGGCTCTTAACTTGGCATCCAGCCCTGCATGGTAAGCTACAGCAGTTATGCCATTCGCATTCAGCATTGCCGCTAATTCCTCGGTTGTTTTTCGGTTAAGGGTATAGATGATACCACTTTTATTTTTATAATTATTTATAAAACGAACAATGCTTTTATTTGTTTGTTCAAGATTTATTTTTGGTTGTATTTCGTAATAAAGATTAGCTCTGTTAAAAGAAGAAATAAAGATATTGGGATCTCTCAGGCCGAGATTTTTCACGATATCACTTTGTACTTTTGGCGTTGCTGTTGCAGTAAGCGCAATAATAGGAGCAGTAGGATTGATCTGCTCTGTGATTTCTTTTAGCCTGCGGTATTCAGGTCTAAAATCGTGTCCCCATTCAGAAATACAATGCGCTTCATCTACAGCAAAAAAAGATATTTCAAGTGTTTTAAAAAACTCAACATTTTCTTCCTTCGTCATAGTTTCAGGAGCTACATATAACATTTTTGTGCGACCGGACATCAAATCATCTTTTACAATTTTTACCTGACCCTTATTTAAAGTACTGTTTAAAAAATGTGCAATATGGTCGTTACTGCTAAACCCTCTCATAAGATCAACCTGGTTTTTCATGAGGGCAATGAGCGGTGACACAACAATTGCTACTCCGTTGCTTATCATGGCAGGCAACTGGTAGCATAAACTTTTGCCGCCTCCTGTTGGCATAATTACAAAGGTATCTTTGCCTGAAAGAAGGCTGTTGATAATCTCTTCCTGGGGTGCTTTAAATTTATTGAACCCAAAATGCTCCTGTAAATGTTCTTTGAGGTCCGGATATTCAGCTGAAACTGTGAAGGAACTCTCGTTTTGAGAATGTTTTTGTTTAGTACTGGTGTTAGTCTTTAATTTAGGCATATAAGTGGATAAAAGAATTCGTTAAAATGTAATTTAAAAAAAGCCATTATTGCTTTTTTCATAAAGGGCAATGAAGGTACTTAATAGCAACTTATCATAAAAGTAAACGAAGGGTTAAAAGTATTTTAGAATTTTTGCTACCATAAGGTATTTATTTTTTTTTGAATATAATCGATAATATTATATAAATACCTTGTTTATCCATGATTGCACTATGAGGTATTTAAAATAAATTGCACCCCGTGAACAACAAGCCCACAAATTTAATAATAACGAGCGCCCTAAAAACTTTAAAATTAGAAGCTGACAGCATTTTGGAACTCATCCCTTACGCAGGTGACAGTCTTGTAACAGCAGTAGAAATGCTGGCCGCATGTAAAGGACGTGTAGTAATAAGCGGTATTGGTAAAAGCGCCATTGTAGCACAAAAAATTGTTGCTACAATGAACAGTACAGGAACCCCTGCATTGTTTATGCATGCTGCAGATGCTATACATGGCGACCTTGGAATGATACAGCAGGATGATATAGTTATTGTGATTAGCAAAAGTGGCGACAGTCCTGAAATAAAAGTATTAGCGCCCTTAGTAAAAAACTTTGGCAATAAACTTATTGGTATGGTTGGCAATATGCAATCTTACCTTGCAGCACATGCAGACGTTTGTATTAATACAACTGTTTCTCAAGAGGCATGTCCTAATAACCTTGCACCAACTACAAGCACAACAGCACAAATGGTAATGGGCGATGTACTGGCTATTTGCCTTATAGAAGTGAAAGACTTTAAAACTGTTGATTTTGCACGGTTTCACCCTGGTGGTGCTCTTGGTAAAAGAATGTATTTAAAATGCGGAGATTTAATAAAGTTGCACGAAAAGCCTTTTGTGAGCGAAGATGAAAGTATAAAAAATGTTATTGTTGAAATTTCAAAAAAACGCCTTGGCGCTACAGTAATTTTAAATAAAGATGAAAAGCCAATAGGAATTGTTACCGATGGCGACGTACGCAGGATGTTTGAAAAATTTGATGATTTTATTAATTTAAAAGCGAAAGATATTATGTCCATAAATCCAAAGATGATCCAAGAAAATTTGCTTGCGGTTGAAGCTTTGGAAATAATGAAGATCTTTAATATTACCCAAATAGTTGTTATGAACGATAAAGAATACGCTGGTATTTTACATTTGCACGATTTAATTAAAGAAGGTATTATATAAAACAGCTTATCCAATTAATTAGGACCGGCTTTTGTTTTGTTATTTGCAAAAAAATAAAGCATACAGTTTTTCTAACTCAAAAATTAAGTATTTTAAATGAACAAACACAATTATGTAGCCATTATGGCTGGTGGTATAGGTAGTAGGTTTTGGCCAATGAGCAGAACAGATATGCCAAAACAGTTTTTAGATATTTTAAATATTGGTCGTACATTAATACAGTCAACATACGACCGGTTTATACAATTTATTCCCCCCGAAAATATTTATATTGTTACTTCCACCCAATACTTAGACATCGTAAAAGAACAGTTGCCGGATCTGGTTGAGAAGAATATTCTCTGTGAGCCATCCCGCAAAAATACAGCACCCTGCATTGCATATATTTCTTATAAATTACACCAACTCGATGCCAACGCTAATTTAATATGTGCTCCGGCAGATCATCTTATAACAGAGCCACAATCCTTTATTGATATATGTAAGCATGCGCTTCATTTTACATCTCACATAAAAGCTTTGATAACTCTTGGTATTATGCCTACCAACCCAAATACTGGTTATGGTTATATACAGTACGAATCCCTGGCTGCAGGAGAAAATATTTATAAAGTAAAACTCTTTACAGAGAAGCCCGATAAAGAACTTGCCAAAACATTTTTAGCCAGTGGCGATTTTTTATGGAATGCAGGCATATTTGTCTGGCAGGTAAAAAATATTATTAAAGCATTTGAAAATAATGTGCCTGAGCTACATGAAGTTTTTGATACAGAAAAACAGTTCTTCAATACGGATAAAGAACAGGAAATGATAGACCGCATTTATCCTCTTTGCACAAATATTTCAATTGATTATGCTGTGATGGAAAAAGCAGATAACGTTTATGTAATACCTTCTTCCTTTGGCTGGAGCGATTTGGGTACATGGACGAGTGCTTATGAAACTTTTGAAAAAGACTATTTGGAAAACGCAGTGAGCGGTAATGAAGTAGTAATTATAGATGCTACTAAAAATATGGTACAGGTTCCTCTCAACAAACTCGTCGTATTACAGGGGTTAGACGATTTTATTGTAGTAGACACGAAGGATGTGCTGCTCATTTGCAAAAAAGATAAAGAACAGGAAATAAAAGATTATGTAGCAGAAGTTAAGAGAAATAAAGGAGATAAATTTTTATAATCATATTTACGCTTTTAGTAAAAATTGCTTGTATTATAAGATTTGTTAATAAATTACATTATGCAATACCTACCAAAACAATTTTCAAAAGTGATGCTTTGCTCACTTTATTTTACAACATTTTTAATATTAAGTTGTAGCAACAATTCTCACAAAAAAAATAGCCCTGAAAAAGGCGAGGTTTTTAAAGAAAATGATGAATACGATGGACCAGGAGAAGCTGCTTCGTTTGAATATATCCGTACAAAAGATCCTACTTTAGGATATGTACCAACTGAAAGGCTTTTGTTAGCTAAAGGAATAACTCAAGAGTCAAAAAATACATCTCAACGTACGATGTCAGGTTATGGGAACTGGGTGGAGAGAGGTCCAAACAGCGATGCCGTGGGGCCAAGCAACGGAAATACCAGAGCAAACAGTGGTATTGCAGCAGGCAGAATACGAGCGATTTTGGTAGATAAAGCAGACCCTACAGGCAAAACCGTTTTTATAGGAGCGGTAGATGGAGGGCTTTGGACAACTACCGACATAACTACTAACCCTGCAAACTGGACGATTGTAAATGATTTTTTTAGTAATCTTGCTATTACAGATATTACACAGGATCCCACCAATACAAGCATAATGTATTTTTGTACGGGAGAAGCATACTTCAATAGTGATGCAGTAGGTGGAGTAGGTGTATTTAAAAGCACAGACCATGGCGTTACTTGGGCTGTACTGTCTAGTACAGCAGCATATTCTTACTGTTCTCGTATTATTTGTGATGCTTTGGGGAATGTTTATTTAGGTACAGTTGGTTCTGGAATTGTAAGATCAACTAATGGTGGAAATTCATGGTCTAATATTACACCTACGGGATCCAGTTCAAGAATTGCGGATGTGGAAATAAGTTCTACTGGTAGACTTCATATTACGACTGGATTGGGAAATTCCACACTCGGAGTTTATAGATATACTGATATTCCTGCTACTGTAGCTGCAGGTACATGGACTACATCAACAACTCCATTTCCTTATCCCAGTGGTGCAAATTGCCGAGTGGAGTTAGGCTGCAGTGGAAATATACTATATGCATTACCGAGTAATACAGCTGCACAGGTTGCTACCATTTATAAATCTTCTGATGGCGGTGCTACGTGGGCTGCTACTGCCGGCCAGCCTACTGCTGGCTGGGCATCTAGGCAGGCATGGTATGCTTTGGCAATAGATATAAATTCGGCTAGTACAAATCAATGTATTATTGCAGGCTTGGATCCCTATAAAACCACTGATGGCGGCGCTACATGGACAAAACTATCAGACTGGACTAATAATCCTGGTTTACCTCCCGCTACAACACAATATGTACATGCAGATATTCATAAAATAATTTGGTACAATGGAGGTAATAAATTGTTATTTGGCTGCGATGGAGGGATTCACTATTCTTCTGATGGAGGATTAACTATAACTGATCGTAATAATGGACTGCGTATAAAGCAGTTCTACTCTGTTGCAGCCCACCCCACAAATATTAACTACTTTCTAGCAGGGGCGCAGGACAATGGCAGCCATCAATTTTCCACAGCTGGAATTGGAAGCACGGTAGAAGTTGTGGGCGGTGATGGGGCTTTTGTTCACATTGATCAAAATCAACCTCAATATCAATTTACTTCCTACGTTTACAATCAATATAGAAGAAGCACTGATGGAGGTGTCTCGTGGACCGCTATAAATTTAAGTTCTACAACAGGTCAATTTATAAACCCTACAGATTATGACAAATTAGGAAAAATAATGTACTGTAGCGATGTAGCCGGAAGCTTTAGAAGATGGACCAATCCGCAAACCGGAAGCACGAGTGCAGTGGTAGGTATAACCGCAATTGGCGCCAGTAATTCTGTTTCTGCCATTACGGTTTCACCATATACATCTAACCGAATTTATTTAGGTACTTATTCTTATAATACATCTACAGGTGCTGCATTACCATCTACAGTTAGTTATGTAGACGCTGCTAATACAACAGCATCTGGAAGTACAGGTGTAAATATTACTGCAGGTTTACCTACGTCTGGTTCTATTTCGTGCATTGCAGTCGGTACGAGTGATAATAATTTAATGGTAAGCTACTCTAATTACGGAGTAAATCATATTTACATAAGCAGTGATGGAGGAACTACTTGGACGAATATAGCGCCATTTACGGGAGGTAGTTTACCTGATATGCCGGTACGCTGGTGTATGTTTGCTCCAGGTGATAACAGCAAAGCAATTATTGCAACCGAAACAGGTGTTTGGTTTACGCAATCTACAAATGGAACTTCTACCGTTTGGACACCAAGTCCGGGTTTTCCCGCTGTAAGAACAGATATGCTTGCATACAGAGTTTTAGATGGAACAATTGCGGCAGCTACGCATGGCAGAGGTTTATGGACGCAAACTGCAGCTTCAATTTTACCACTAAATAATTTTAATCTGAGGGGAAAGTGGACAAGCAATACTGTTGATTTAAGCTGGAATTATGAAAGTTTATCAACAGGATCATTATTTGAAATTGAATCCTCAACTGATGCCACTCATTATTTAAAATTAGGTAAAATTTTAAATAATTCTACCAGCAATTATTCATTTAAATATATTCCAGCATCTACGCAAAATATTTTTTATAGAATTAAAAGTATTGAACAAAATGGATCTGTAAAATATTCCAATATTGTTAGGTTATCAAAAAGCAATAACAACAATAATGGTATTGTAGAAATTACAAAATTATATCCTAATCCTGTAAACGATTTAGTTAGTATAGGTTTTACAGTTCCTGAAAAAGGTTTGGCAACTTACACTATAACCTCACTTACGGGTCAGACAATTTGGAGCAGGCAAGAGAACCTTACATTTTCAGGTAATTATAATATTACTGAATATGCTGCTGCATTAAAACCAGGTACTTATGTTTTTAGTATTCTGTTAAACGGACAAAAATCTGCTCGAACGTTCATAAAAAAATAATAAAAAACAAAATTATAAAAGGCCACACAACTTATCTGTGTGGTCTTTTTACATAAGTGGCTGTCACTTTTAATAAGTCTCAAAACCCCATAAATTAGTTTCTTTATTAAGCAAAAGTGTAAATGATTTATTTTCAATTTTTCCTTTAATATTGATGCCAACTATATTTTCTGAAATAAATTGGTTGGGAAATTCCTGTATGTTTATTCTCCACAATGAACAGCCTTTAGATGGTTTAATATTCATTGTTTTTTGAGTGCTTTCTGTCACTGCTGAAAACTCCTTTTCCGATGAGTTAGGTAGGTCCCATTTAACGGTAGTTTTACCATACATAATTGAACTTATTGTTGGTTTAAGTTTCCCCATGGTAATGATGTAAATAAATCTTTCTTTGTTTATACGTCTTTTTATAGGATTACCATTTTCATCTACAGGAATTGTTCCCGGCTGTATTAAAATGCTAAATGCATACCCACTCGTTTTACAATATTTTTGAGCCTGAGCAGCATTTAGAAATATTATTCCCAATAAAATGAAAAATAACTTTGGCATGTTGTAATTTTAGGTATAAATGTAGATTGTTGTAGGATGTTAATTTTATTACTTCATTTTACAACAATACAATAACAATAATACATCCATTATCTACTAATAAAAAAATGCATCCAACAATCCACAGTAAATTACCAAATGCCGGTACTACTATTTTTACCATTATGAGTTCTCTGGCTGTAGAACACAATGCCATAAATCTGGGTCAGGGTTTTCCGGATTTTGAAATGAATCAGGGATTACCAGAACTTGTTTCAAAAGCAATGGCTGATGGTCACAACCAATATATTCATATGAATGGTTTGCCGCTGTTGCGGGAAAGGATCTCTGAAAAAGTTAAAAAATTATACAATACTGATGTTCACCCCGCAGATGAAATTACTATTACTCCCGGTGGTACTTATGCTTTGTATACTGCACTCACAGCAATTCTACAGCCTGGGGACGAGGTAATTGTTTTTGAGCCGGCTTATGATTGCTATATTCCACAAATTGAATTAAGTGGTGGCGTTGCAGTTACAATTCCACTTACTGCGGGTAATTATAAAATAGACCAGGCGCTTACAAGATCAAAAATTACAGCAAAAACAAAAGCTATCATGATTAACTCTCCACACAACCCCAGCGGTGCTGTTTTGGATGAAGATGATATGAAATTTTTGAGCGATATAGTTAAAGGAACGGGCATTTTTATCATAAGCGATGAAGTGTATGAACACCTGATTTTTGATGGTAAAAAACATTTGTCTGTATTGCTGTATCCTGAATTGTATGAAAGAAGTTTTGTAACATTTTCATTTGGCAAAGTATATAATTGCACTGGTTGGAAAACCGGTTATTGCATTGCGCCACCAATGCTTACAAAAGAATTTAGAAAAATACACCAGTTTAATGCATTCACTGTATTTAGTCCTGTGCAATTCGCACTTGCTGCTTTTTTAGAAAATGAAAATGAATATTTAAATCTTGGTAAAATGCTCCAGAAAAAAAGAGACTATTTTAAAGAGCTTATGGCTAAAACTCGTTTTGAACCGTTAGCCAGTTACGGCAGTTATTTTCAAATTTACAGTTACAAAAATATAAGTGAAGAAAAGGAATATGAGATGGCAGTAAGGCTGGTCAAGGAATTTGGTGTGGCTACAATTCCTGTAAGTGCATTGTATAAAACACCTACCAATAACCAGGTATTGCGTTTTTGTTTCAGTAAAAAAGAAAGTACGCTGGAGGCTGCTGCAGAAAAATTATTGAATGTTTAATAATTTTTAATTGCTACTGCATTATTGTTTTTAGATAAGCCTCCGCTTTAATTAAATCTTCGGGCATATCTATTTTTACACCGGCATCTTCTGTTTCAACCATTCGCAACTGTATGCCATTTTCCTGATAACGAAGGCACTCAATTTTTTCAGCTTTTTCCAATGGCGTCATTTCCCAAACACTAAACAAAAGCAATGCTTCTTTTCTAAATGCATACACGCCTACGTGTTCGTAATAAGAAGGTATAATATTTTCATCCCTGTAATACGGAATAATACTTCTGCTGAAGAGTAGACTGTTCATGTGTTTATCAACCACCACTTTTACAATATTGAGGTTGGCAGCATGCGCATGGTTTAATATTTTTTTTACAGGGGATGCTACTTTTATTTTTTTATCGTCATCATCTTTAAAAACATCTAACAGTTTTTGTAGCATGTGCGCATTTACAAAAGGTTCATCTCCCTGAACATTTAAAACAATATCAACATCCATATCTGCAATAGCTTCAGCAATACGGTCGCTGCCGCTTTCATGTTCCCGAATGCTCATTATTGCCTTTCCTCCGTTAGCCGTTATTTCATCAAAAATTATTTTATGATCAGTAACTACAAAAACATCATCAAACAAATCTGTTGCAACTGTATTATCATACGTATGCCTTATAACCGTTTTGCTACCCAATGGCTGCATCAGTTTAAAAGGAAACCTGGTTGCAGCATATCGGGCTGGTATCATGGCAATTACTTTCATGCTATAATTTTATATTGATTGTGGAAGTTGGGCAAATAAATTATTGCAACTATTACACCGATATTTTTTTTGATAGGTTTCTATTTGACCGTAAGCAATTTGGTTTTTTAGCTTACCCCAAAACGTCTGTGGGCTGTTTGTTTTTTCCTCTGTTGAAAGGGAATAATTATTACAAACAGTACAGGGAATTTGTTTAATGTAAAGGTCTTCGGCTTCTTTTATTATATCTACTGCTCTATCAAACTGCACATCTGCGACCATTAATTTTATGCCGCCAACAGCAGGGCTTAAAAATGGATCAATCATTACAATGTTTTCATCTTTTAAATGGCAGTTTATATTATTTTCCTGCAGCAGACCCAGCGTCATATTTGCCACCATAAAATTATCGTAAGATGCTATTTGTTTAAAAATCATTCTTTACCTATTTAGCATCTATAATCATTGGGGCACTGCCTTTGCCCATTACAATTACTTTTGAGTTCGTACTGAGTGCAAGTTCTTTCATTGCTTTTATTTGCTCGTATTGCAATTGCTGATCTGTAAGTCCGGTGTTAATAATACGCTGGTAATCTGCTATACCCTGCGCTTCCACTCTTTTTCTTTCAGCTTCCTGTTTTTCTTTCAGCAAAACAAATTCCATTTTCTTGGCATCCTGTTCAGCATTTATTTTAGATTCAATAGATGCTTTTACAGAATTAGGCAAAGTAATATTTCTTACTAATAACTGCTCAAGCATTAACCCACGTTTTTTAAAATCCTCTTCTATGGTTTTATAAATGCGCTGTTGAAATTCATCTCTTTTTATGCCAAATAAATCTACCGCCTGATAATAAACTGCATTGTCTCTTATTTTTGTACGGGTGATGGGGCGTACAATTTTATCACGGTAATCGTTGCCGGTTTCTCTTAATAACTTTGGAGCATCTGCGGAAACGACTCTGTACAAAACGGTAAGGTCAATAGTAACTTCAAGCCCATCGCTGGTAAGTACCCTTATGGCATCGTCGCCTTCTATTGTACCTTCATTTTTTACTCCACTCATGGTATAGTTTTGCGTTTTTACATCGAGCTTCTCTATAACGTACAATGGGTTTACAAAATGCAGCCCACTGTTTAAAACTTCGTTTTGTATATTTCCAAACAAAGATTTTACGCCAATGTTACCTGCGTTAATCTGTACAAAGCAAGATGTAATAACGCCTAGTACTATAAATAAAAAACCTACCCACCGGCCACCTGCTTTAAATTTTACAAACCGTTCATCGTTTGTTAAAAATGCTACAGAGGCAATAAGAATTAATACGCCAAGAATGATGAGAAACATAATTAATAATTTTAGATATGCAAGTTCAGTTAAAGTTCATTATAAACCCTAAATGCATACGGAAGATTAATTGTTGAATTAAGAAAATAATTTTAGCTGAACAATGATATTTTGATGAAGGACTGCGGTGGATTGATCGATGTATATGTGCATGTACGTTAGTGCATGTGCTCATATACGTTACAGTCCCGATAGCTATACGAGAGACCGAACAAATGCAAAATTTATTTTTAAATATTGAAAGCCCAAAGGTCTTAAACAAAAAAATCCGCAGCCAGATGACTGCGGATAATATTAATATTTTTAAATTAATTGTTTAGCATAAGCGGCATTACCAACATCAACAATTCCTCGTTTACCTCCTGCTCGTTTGGCTTTATTATTCCTGCTTTTGTTGCTGTGCTTAACTCCAAATTTATTTCAGAAGTGTCGGCACCGTTTAACATTTCTATTAAAAATTTTGCATTAAAAGCAATCTGCAGATCTTCGCCATCGTAGGTGCAAGCCATTCGCTCGTTGCCTTCAAAACTAAAATCAACATCCTGACTGGCGAGCTGTAATTCGTTGCCACTAATGGTTAGCGCAACCTGGTTTGTGCTTTTGTTACTGAATACACTCACCCGACGCAGCGCTCCCTGAAAATCGCTGCGGTTTACATTCATTTTATATGGATTGTCAACCGGTATTACCACTTTATAATCGGGGAAACGTGCATCTATTAAACGACAAACCAATTCAGTACCGCCATGTTTTACAAAAAGATGGTTACTGTTGTATGAAAGTGTAAGCTCATCTTCATTATCGGGCAATGCACTTTTTAAAAGATTAAGCGGCTTTTTTGGAACGATAAAAGTATCTTTTTGCGGACAGCTTACATCGGTACGTGTGTACTTTACAAGCCTGTGGGCATCGGTAGCTACAAAGCTAATTCCGGTTTTATCGAGCTCAAAAAATACACCTGTCATGGCAGGGCGCAGATCATCGTTGCTTACAGCAAAAATGGTTTTATTAATTGCTGTTACCAAGCCGGTGGATGTCATTGTAAAACTGTTGGCATCATCTGCTGCAGGTTCTTTTGGAAAATTATCGGGGTTTTCGCCCATTACTTTGTACTTGCCATTATCGCTTGTAATTTCTACCGCAAATTTGTTATCTATATTAAATGTGAGCGGCTGCTCCGAAATATTTTTAAGCGAATCGAGCAAAATTTTAGCAGGAATACAAACACGCCCGCTTTCTTTCGCTTCAATATCCATGTGTATTTTCATAACTGTTTCAAGATCGGTAGCAGTTACGGTAAGTTTATTTACTTCTATCTCAAACAAAAAATCTTCCAGTATTGGCAATACTGTGTTTGCATTAATTACACCACTTATTTGTTGCAATTGTTTCAGCAGGGCTGAAGAAGAAACGATAAACTTCATATTACTATTTTAAGATTGCCAAAGATAAAAGATTGAAAGCAGAAAATATTTATGTTTTACCACGAATAAATGTACATTTTTGCCAACGTATGGCTTTTGAAACAAAAAATATAGGTACAGAAAAGGCTTTACAAAAGGTAAAGTATTATTGTGCTTATCAGGAACGTAGCCATGCAGAAGTGAAGAAAAAGCTGTACGGTTTTGGGTTATATAAAATTGAAGTGGAGCTGTTGATGAGCCAATTAATTGAAGAAGATTATTTGAACGAAGAACGATTTGCTATGGCATTTGCCGGAGGAAAATTTAGAATAAAACACTGGGGTAAAACAAGAATCAAGTATGAATTAAAACAGCGGCAGGTAAGTGATTACTGTATTAAAAAAGCACTTGCCGCCATACCTGATGAGGATTATGAAAAAGCGCTGAATAAACTGGCAGAAGAAAAGTTATCCTCTTTAAAAAATGAACAAAATGTTATTATAAAAAAAAGTAAGCTCCAAAATTATTTAGTTGGCAAAGGCTATGAATATAATCTTGTTTCTGAAATTTTAAAAAGTATTTAGAGATTGACCGCCACCAACGCAACTATACCTACCAAGAAAGAAAGTTCAGGTTTTTATAGTGTGGCTGAAAATTATTATCAAGAAATTTTATGTTGTAAGCCAAAATTCTTACCAACAATTCAGTCAGTCAACTTTTTACACAACCTCACACTCATCAGCACATTTTCTGCAGCAGTCGGCCGTCTCTCTGCAATGTTCATCATCATGTTTAGCACATTCATCTGCACATTCATCGCACATAATTGCACAAAGCTTGCTTATTTCTTTTATATGCATACTTCCTAAACTCATTAACTCAGCAGTAGCATAACAGAGGGCTGCACATTCCATATTTAATTGAACACAATCTGCACGCATATTTGAATTTTCATTGTGTGCACATGCAGATGCGCAATGGTTGCAGATTGCTGCGCAACGAAGGCAGGCCTCTATACAAACTTTATATTGATGGTAAGCTGTCATAAAATGAAATTTAAAATATAGTTTCAAATTTCAAGCCACTAAGTGTTGATGGCTATTTATCTTTGTAAAAACCAAATCCAAATTTTATTTAGAAAAAATATTTAAGATAAATTTTATGGCTGAAGATTTAAATATTATTACCGGAACCAAGCAGGACCAATATGAAACTTTGTTACCTCAAATAATTGCATTAATAGAAGGCGAAACTGATGTAACGGCTAACCTTGCAAATATTGCCGCTGCATTAAAAGAGCAGTTTAAATGGCTATGGGTGGGCTTTTACATTGTCAAAAATGATGAACTTGTGCTAGGGCCTTTTCAGGGACCGGTGGCCTGTACCCGAATAAAAAAAGGGAGAGGTGTTTGTGGAACTGCATGGGCAAATGCCGCAACCTTAATAGTAGATGATGTTGAAAAATTTCCCGGGCATATTGCATGCAGCAGTCTATCAAAATCAGAAATTGTGGTACCGATAATTATTAATAATACCGTTGTGGCTATACTTGATGCAGACAGTGAAAGTTTAAATAATTATGATGATACAGACAGGGAATATTTAGAAAAATTGTTGGAAGTCGTTAGAGTTTAAAAAAAGTAATGCCGAAGATAGAAATCTCCGGCCTTGCTTACCTCTGAAACCACAAAAAGCGTTTGAATATTTTGTATAATTATATAATTTACTATTAATTAATTTGTAAGTTTTTTACCGGAAAATGGAATGGATGATTTTTTATAGGATGGTAACAGGAAAACTGAAAATACCTGCTGAATTGCAAAATAAAAGTATTTTTCCGAAAATACAA
>Ga0209511_1001739_pt1 | contig 18730 bp, 13 predicted proteins | sample SSSSmetaG_FD_184141 | JGI IMG/M metagenome (GOLD analysis project Ga0209511, IMG submission 184141) | Glacier valley bacterial and archeal communities from Borup Fiord, Nunavut, Canada, to study Microbial Dark Matter (Phase II) - ​SSSS... | ecosystem: Environmental > Aquatic > Freshwater > Ice >...
CCAGGAACCGGGCTTCCCAATATGGCCAGAGCCAGAAAACAGGTTCCCTCACTTGCTGAAGATCACCCTGCACAGCGGCCCATGGATTTTTATCCCATCGAACAGTTGACCTCATGCTTGCAGGCGGAAGTTCCGAAATCTGGACCTCCTCAAGAATAGGCGTTCTCACAACATGAACATCCTCGCGCAAGGTATGATCAATGGGCCAATCAAGCAAATCAAGCGGTGCATCCCGAAGAAAATCAATCGTCTGCGGCAGATTAACTTTCTTTCCTGTGGCAAAAGCATATGCCATGTTATTAATCAGGTTTTCACCTTCTGGCTGATTGGCCATCCACTCGTCCATCAGTTTCTGATAAAACTCCTTCAGTTTGGGGTCTTTTTCGTATTTCAGCAAAATGGGGAAAAGATAACCTTCGAGTGTCCGGTCGAAATAGATTTGCCACGCCGGATTTTTGGAATTCAATTGTGAAACGTTTTCAAGGTATTCTTCTTTATCGATCAGATGACGGTATACCTTTTCATACTTTTCGTCTCCGGTAAGGTGTCCGGCAAATTTAAGGTAGGTCAGCAACTCAAAGGAATTGATACTTCTCTCCGAAGACCAGTCAGGATCGCGGTTTAACTGATCAGGAGACCAGACTGCCCAATGGGTAGGTGTTCCATCGACATCAACAAAGTTATAGTTGTTTTTGATCACGTAATCAACAATTCTCTTCACATGATCGCGGACAAGCTCTTTTTCTGCCGCATCGGCTGCAAGTTCATAAAAATAAAAGTAGCCCATCATGTGCCCATCCATTTCGTCGGTGCTTGTATCTCCTTTCCATAACCACCTGCCATCTTTCGATTTATGCCAGCGTTGTTCAACAGGTTTGTAACGCGGATCACTGACCAGCTCTTCAGCAATCTCCCTCTGACTGTAAGTCCTGTTGCCATCGTGAACTGATTTCCAGTCAACAGGAACAATCGAACGTGCAAAAAAGCCTTCAGTTTCTGTAACGGTCTGTAAGTATTTTAAAAATTCAAAAGCTTTCCGCGCTTTCATTCTGGCATCCGGATCTTTGGTAACAGCGTATCTGAAACTCTCCATCGCCAGGTAACCACTCGTATATTCCCCGTCATTATCATCGTCAGAATTGCGCCACGAGGCAGTGTCACCGGGTATTTCGAGATGTAGAATTCCGCAAGTCCAGGGTTCACGCATGTGCTTTTTCATCAGCTGACTGTAAAAATTCTGCTGCTTATCTTCCAACGTCATCATGCGCCGTTTAATCGCGCTAACTCCTTTGGCAGTCGCCACCCAGGCATTTCCAGAAGCGTCGAAGGCTATATCAGCAACTTTGTTATCAGTTAACCACCTTTTACTAAAACGCAGGGAATGTGTGCCATCTTTCGAGTAACGGACAACGCCAACATTGGTACCTACCCATATGACTCCATCCGGCGATTGACGGATGCAGTTCACAAATGCAGACGGGAGACCGTCTTTGGGAGTGAGGTTTTTGATCAGCCTTTCACTGTCACGTACCGAAACACCGCCCATAACGCCTGCCCAAAGATTCCCGGAGGGATCGAATGAAACAGCCTTGACATAGCAACTAATTAATTCCGAAACATCCTGATATAATGTTGTTTTGCCATCTTTACAGCGATAAAGTCCTGCATCAGTTGCCACCCACAGATTGCCTATACTATCAGTAATTGCATCACGAACAGTCCGTGCAATCTGATATTTCTGTAGTTCCCATTTGTTGTTTTCGTTGCGCCAGATTCCATAGGGACCTAAGGCATAATTTCCGGCACCATCGTTGCAAATTTCAGATATTGGAGGTTTTACACCTTCTTCTTTTTTAAGCAGGTGATTACTGTACCTGTAAATTCCATCCCATGTTCCCAACAAAACATCACCACTCTGATTTACAGACACAGCATAGGCCGGACCGCGTTCTTCACCCGTAATTACTGGTTCCCAGATTCTGGAATCCTTATTTTTTCTGAAAACACCCGAAGCGGTGGCAATCCAAACATTTGATTCAAGGTCTACGGCAATACTGCGGACTTCGTTATCGGCTTTATTTTCACTGATTCGGTAGGCGTCATGTGTTTCCTGGACAAACGGAACATCCTGAAAAGCGATAGGTTTCGAAGAACTTTCCGTTTTCTTCGAAACCTGCCCGCAGGAAATAAGCCAGACAGCAAGAAGACATGGTAAAATTCGGGGAAGGATACAGAACAATCTTAGTGTTATTGTGCTCATATAATGTCTGTTAGTTTATTCTTAATATAATTGCAACACCATTAAACATTTATTTCGGAACAGTGAAATGATACTTTCCTGAATGTACCTTTAGCTGATGATAGCCCCCGTTAAAATCTAAATATTCAATACCTTCCGACTGTTTTACCGGCAATCCGCCTTCCTTTATTTCACCATTTTTACTTCCGGGAATGAAAACAAAGGCCGTAGTATTAAAAGGGATTTCAACATTAAGTGTAAAAAGTCCCGAAGGTCGCTCCCATTCCGAAGAAACCTTTCCTCTCATTGTTTCAATTTGCGCCATCCCATGTCTGAGACTGTCCAGCAACAACGGTTTCACATTAAATGAAACAAAGGCCGGATTATTTTCATCCAATTGAATTCCAGCAATGTATTTGTAAAACCAGGCATCAATACTTCCCATCATCACATGGTTTTTCGATTGTTTCAAGGTCCAGAATTCACACATCGTGGTGTATCTGTTCATCATTTCGTTCCAACTTGGAGGACTCTTTTGATTGATGATTCCCCATGCTATATCCCCCCGACCCTCTTTGGCAAGCGCTTCGGGCATATATTTCGTACCCAATACACCTGTTGTTAAATGTGTGGCATTGTTGATGACAATATCTTTTACCAGGTTATCCAGCACCTTTTGCCTGATCGCATCCGGAACAATTCCAAGGTAAAGCGGAAATGAGTTGGCCATTTGGCTGCCATCGCTATAATTGCCGGTTTCAGTATTAAGGTAGGTTTTGTTATACTTTTCTTTAATCCGATCCGATAGATGCAGATAATATTCCTGATCAGCCTTGTTTCCCAAAACCCTGGCAACATCAGCCATAATCTTGGCATCCAGGAAATAAAAGGCAGTTGGAACTGACTCCGGCTGACCCTCCTTCCAACCTTTTACAATGCTTCCCCAATCGCCAATCCATCCCATGGGCAGGATCAAATCTTTCGAAATTCGATCGAGGAAATTCATATAACGCTTCATGGCTGGATAGTGCCGCTGCAAAATGCGCTTGTCGCCATAATTGGTATAAAATTGCCAGAGCATCGTAAGATAGGTGCTGCTCCATTCGATTCCATCATCTTTAATGTATGGCCGCGGCGAAATAATGGGAATATCACCCGTTTTTTCATCCTGATTGTCTTTAATTCCTTCCAGCCAGTTCTCATAAAACAAGGCCATATCGAAGTTAAACATGGCTTCTTCGGCCGTCACCTGGGCATCGCCCAACCAACCCAAACGTTCGTCACGCTGTGGACAATCCATCGGATAACCCAGCATGTTGCTTTTTTGCGACCATACTGTTGCTTTATGTATCTTATTTACAAGTGGATTGTCACATTCAAAATTACCGGTTTGATTATTAGCAGAATAAACAGCATGACCTTCAATATCCAGAATATTGAGCGGTCCGTTCTGAGCCATGATTTCCACATATTTAAATCCAAAATAAGAAAAATGTGTTTCGTAAGTTTCTATGTCCTTGCCCTTCATGATATATTCCGCAGTGGAGTTGGCATGCTCGTTGCTTGTAACATCAATTGTACCGTCACTATAGAGATCTTCTGCAAACCTGATTTTCAGGATTGCATTCTTTTCACCCTTAGCTTTTATGCGCACCCAACCCGAAAAATTCTGACCCATGTCGTATACTTTCATTCCAACCTTAGGGACCATCACTTCCTTTGGCTTGAAGATTTCGTTGACTTTAATTGCCGGCATCCGATGGGAAACCAGTCGGGCTTTGGGTTTGTCGAAAACAGTAACTTGCTGCCATGCAGAATCGTCGTAACCGGGTTTGTTCCAACCTTCATGATCAAGTTTCGCATTGTACGACTCACCATCGTACACACAATTGTAAGTTACCGGTCCAGGTGCCCAGGACCAATTCTTATCTGTATTCATAATTTGGGTAGTTCCATCGACATAAGTTATATGGATTTGTGCGATTGCTTTTTTACTTCCGAACCATTGCATCCGGTAATCGTTCCACCACTTCTTATAAGGATTATACCAGCCATTTCCAAGATGAATCCCGAAAGCATTCGTACCATGTTTCACTAAGTCAGTAACATCATAGGTGTCGTAAAGAATCGTTTTGTGATAGGGCGTTTTTGCCGGAGCCAGAACATGGTCTCCAATGCGTACTCCATTGATAAAAAATTCATAGAACCCAAGTCCGGTAATGTATGCTTTGGCCGATCTGATCTTCTTATCTAATTGAATTTCATCGCGCAATAACAATGAATTCCCATCATGATCGATTGTATCTTTCCCTTGAAACTGCTCTTTTATCTCCTTAAAAAAACCTTCTGATGGCAATTGCTCCGACTTGGGGCCTTTCCCTATCCATTTAGCTCGCCATTCATCCTGGGTTAAAAATGCAGTTTCAAATTTCGCTACCGGACTTTCATGAGATTTCCCTTCCCCGTCCCATACGATGACCTTCCAATAATAACCTGAATTTGATTTTAAGTTGTCGTTTCTGTATTCGTGCTGGATGGTTTCGGAAGATTGGATCCTGCCCGAATCCCATAAATCAGGCTTATTCCCGTTTAACTTAGCGGGAGAAGAACCCACTTGTATCCTGAAAGCAATCTGCACCTGATTCCTTTTTTCAGTTGAGATAATCCACGAAAACCTGGGATGCATTTCATCGATGCCGTTTGGATTTTCAGCATATTCGACGAGCAATTTTTCGAATTTATATTGGGAATAGCTATTAGCCGGTATACTATATAGATTGAAACATCCAAATACTATAAGGACACTTAAAAATGCCATTTTAGCTTTAGATAAGAGGCATACACTCATATTCAATATTTTAGAAATAGTCCAATCAAAGAAACACCAGAAAAAGGTAATTCCTGTATCAATTGTTGTCTGAATCCTATACAATATTAACTCTGAGGAAAAAGCTTTTAGTTAATGTTCTATTGATAATAAAATACGAAAGATGACCTAAAGATGACATTTTTAAAACAAGACTATTCAAAATCTTTCCGGTACTCCGAAGGTGTTTTCTTCATTATAACCTTGAAATAATGATTGAAATTTGCCAGGTTATTATATCCGCATTCGTAGCATATCTGGGTTATCTGTTTGTCAGTTTCGGCCAATAACTTTGCAGCAATTCCTATACGGACAATTTTAACATAGTCCATAAAAGTTTGGTTTGTCTTCTTTTTAAAGTACCTGCAAAACGAACCAGGCTCCATAAAGACAAGCGAAGAAGCTTCTTTTAGTTTAATTCCGGTCTGAATATTTTTAAAAACATACTCATAGATTTTATGAATCTGAACATGGTCTTTATCGTAGGAATTTGGAAGCGAAGATGGAAGCGCCAAATCTTCACGTTCTTCAATCTGAAGTAAAAGATTAAAAACTTTCAGCAATTCAATGTAACGTTCAAGACCTTTTAATGTAACCAACCGTTTAAGCACAATGCCAACTTTCTCCGTTTTCTTTCCCTTGAACCATATGCCGTTTCCCGCGTTTTTAAGCAGGGTTACAACATCTTCTAATTCAGGAATATTGAAAAAATCAGAACTGATGATATTCTCGTAAAAATGTGTCACAATACATCCGGCAGCATTATCCTCCCCAGACTCCAGAACATCCCAGCAATGGGGAATATTGGGACCGAGGAGTACAAGATCACCTTCCGTATAGCTCGAAATACTATTACCAATGATCCTTTTCCCGGAACCGGATATGATATAATTCAATTCAAAATTCTTATGTGAATGGATCTTGTGAGAATTTGGAGCCATCTGCATTTTTCGCGTAATAAACGAATGCTTATGCGGTACAAAAATCTTTTCGTAGATTATTTCCATGTTGGTCTTTTTTAACCTTAAAAGACAAATATAAAGGAATATTCGTAAATACCGGTTAAAAAACAATGCAAACAGAACAATATTATAGAAGGATTACAGAACATGATCGTGTTACTTTGTGATAAAGATTTTAACTTATAAAGAGATCGGGCATTTCTAGTCTATTCATTGGATACATTTAATATTATATAAATATTTTAACTTATCATGAAATTACCATTAAAAGGAATTATCCCTCCGGTTATTACACCTCTTATCGACAATACCACTATTGATGTTCAAGGACTTGAAAATCTGGTTGAACATTTAATTGTTGGCGGGGTACATGGAATATTTATTTTAGGAACCACTGGCGAAGCGCCAAGTCTTAGCCATCGGCTACGAGAAGAGTTTATCAAACGGACTTGTGAGCTGGTGAATCACAGAATTCCCGTGTTGGTTGGGATTACGGACACTTCATTCGAAAGTTCGGTGGAAATTGCAGAATTTTCACAAAAAGTTGGTGCCGATGCAGTGGTTGTCGCTCCGCCCTATTACATCCCGATTTCGCAAGCTGAAATGATGGACTATCTCGAAAATCTTGTACCCAGATTACCATTGCCTCTGATGCTTTATAACATGCCAAGTTACACTAAACTACATTTGACAATAAAAACGGTCATAGCGGCAAAAGAGTTAGGGGCGATCGGAATTAAAGACAGTTCCGGAGATATGCTTTACCTGTTCTCCCTGATCGAAGAATTTAAGAATTCACCGGAATTTTCCATCATCACCGGAACGGAATTATTTATACCAGAAACAATTATGCAAGGCGGACATGGAGCAATTGCAGGAGGAGCCAATATGTTCCCTAAATTATTTGTCGATTTATATGACGCATCGGTTGCAAGGGATTTTGATAGAATAGCTGTTCTGCGTGATAAAGTGATGAAATTATATAATACTATTTACAGTGTTGGCAAGTCGACATCCCGCTATATAAAGGGAACTAAATGTTCTCTGTCTGCACTGGGAATTTGTAATGACTATGTAGCTTTCCCGCTTCGTAAATTTGAAGGCGAAGACAGACAAAAAATTGAGCAATACATTTCAGAAATGAAAGACTATTGACTCTTATTAACCTGTCTAATATTTGGTTGAGTGCTTTTTACCAGAAACGCTCAATCAAATAAGCCAAAATTCACCAAATAACATTCTATACCAAACCTAAGAAAAGGCATCCACAATACTTGCACGGATTACCCAACTAAATTAATCCCTTACTGGGTATTTAGATATCTTTTTTTCTGGTTATTAATATTTTAACGTATTTTTTAATCAGACAATGGTCTGGCATATTTGTTAAAAAACAATGCAAACAGAACAAGATTATTGGAGTAAAACAAAACTTGAACCTATTACTTTAGACTAGAATTTAAATCTTAAAAAATTAAATCATAATAGAGAGCGAAACCAGGCAGTTAACAAAACTTAACACATTTTCTAATTATGAAATTACCATTAAAAGGAGTCATTCCTCCCGTTGTTACACCTCTTCTTGACAACAATACCCTTGACATAAAAGGACTTGAAAATCTGGTTGAACATTTAGTTACCGGTGGAGTTCATGGTTTATTTATCCTCGGAACAACCGGAGAAGCAACAAGTCTTAGCAATGAACTCCGCAAGGAATTTATAAAAAGGACTTGTGACCTGGTGAATCATAGAATACCGGTTATGGTTGGAATCACAGATACTTCTTTTGATGGATCACTCGAAATTGCTGAATTTTCACAAAAAGCTGGTGCAGATGCAGTAGTTGTGGCTCCTCCTTACTATATACCGATTTCGCAGACCGAAATGATGGATTACCTCGAAAACCTGATTCCAAGACTGCCTTTACCAATGTTGTTGTACAACATTCCGAGCTACACGAAACTGCACTTGGCGGTAAAAACTGTAAAAGCGGCAAAGGAGTTGGGAGCTATCGGAATTAAAGACAGTTCAGGAGATATGCTCTATCTGTTCACGCTTATCGATGAATTTAAAAAAGCCCCTGATTTTTCGATAATTACAGGAACAGAACTGTTTATGCCTGAGACAATTCTACAAGGAGGTCATGGGGCAATAGGCGGAGGTGCCAATATGTATCCAAGATTATTTGTCGATTTATATGAGGCTTCAGTAGCCCGCGATTTTGAGAAGATAACTTTTCTTCGCGAAAAAGTAATGAGACTTTACAATACAATTTATAGCGTAGGCAAAACAAGCTCAAGGTATACAAAAGGGATTAATTGTGCGCTTTCGGCAATGGGCATATGCAACGATTACGTAGCATTCCCGCTTCGTAAATTTGAAGGTGAGGACAAGAAAAAAATAGAGCAATATATATTGGAATTCGATGGAATTATGAACTGACCATTTGTCGTTTCTTAATTTTTTATATCTACCTTGTCGGACCAATGTCGACAAAATTGATTTCTAATGAACTTAAACAAACGATATGAAAAAACTAAATATTCTCATCCTGGCATTGATTCTTTCAAAAACTGTTCTTGCCGGCGATCCGTTTAAAGGTTCGACTGCTGTTGTTAAATCTGGATTTATTTACCAGCTGCAGGATGTTTCATTCCCAGGCTGCCATGCCTCAACCATTACTGAAACCGCTGATGGATTGATTGCTGCATGGTTTGGAGGCACCGAAGAGAGAGCTCCTGATGTTTGTATCTACGCATCGTCCAACATAAATGGAACCTGGAATAAACCGGTAATGGTTGCTGATGGCATCCAGGACGGAAAAAGATATCCCTGCTGGAACCCGGTGCTGTTCACAAAGGATAACGGAGAAATTGTTCTTTACTATAAAGTAGGACCAGATCCGCAAAGTTGGTGGGGGCTTTATAAAACTTCGAAGGACAACGGGAAGACATGGTCTGAGGCCACCAAAATTCCGGATAATCTGCTTGGACCGATTAAAAATAAGCCGATAAGATTGTCAAACGGGAAAATATTGTATCCTACCAGTTTTGAGACTCCGAAAGAATGGAATATCTACCTTGAAACATCAGACCAGAATTTAAAAGACTGGCGTAAGATCGCTATTGATAACAATCAGTTAAATTCCATCCAGCCCACTATTCTAACTTATAAAAATGGTACTTTGCAATTACTTTGCCGGAGTAAAAATAAGAATATCAACGAATCATGGTCGAAAGATGGGGGGCAGACCTGGTCCGTACTGACACCAACACAACTACCAAATAACAATTCCGGAATTGATGCTGTCACACTAGCAGATGGACGACAAATACTTATTTTTAATCCCATCGTTAAAGGGAGAAATGAGTTGGCTGTAGCTGTTTCAGACGATGGGATCAAATGGAATGCAATTGCATTACTGGAAAACGACCCTAATTCGAATGCTGAATTTTCCTACCCTGCAGTAATTCAATCCAAAGACGGCTTAATCCATTTTACTTATACCTGGAACCGCAAATTAATCAAACATGTTGTTATTGATTCTTCAAAGCTGAAAACCAAACCGATACTAAATGGCACCTGGCCCGAAGAATAAACACCTTTAAACACCAACAAATCAGATAATGAGAATGATCAGGTTATTTTCACTTTTATTTCTGTTTGCTTCATTTAGCGCAATCGCCCAAACAAGAAATGCAAAAAAGGCAATTGTAAGCGAAGAGATGATTTTCCAGCTCCAGAATGAACATACACATGGGAGCAGCATTGTTATGTTGCCAAATGGTGATCTGTTGGCTGCATGGTTCCAGGGCAGCGGAGAACGCAGCGCTGATGATGTACGGATCATGGGAGCCAGAATGAAGAAAGGGCTAAAAACATGGACTACACCATTTTTGATGGCTGACACTAAAGGCATTCCAGATTGCAACCCGGTACTTTTCCTGAATAGAAAAGGAAATTTATTCCTTTTCTGGGTGGCTGTTGTTGCCAACAAATGGGAAGATGCCATTTTAAGATTTCGGACTACAACCAATTATAATGGGAATGATGCCCCGGTTTGGGAATGGCAGGATAACATTCTCTTAAAACCCGATGACAATTTTGCGAAAGAGGTGGATAAGAGATTTAAAGAAATGCCCGAAAGTCAGGCAGGATGGGCAGGATATGCTCCCCCATACGACGACATGATTAAAGAAGCAAGTAAAGATTTGTTAAAGAGAAGCCTTGGATGGATGACCAGGATCCACCCGATTACACTCGAAAGCGGGAGAATTCTATTGCCGCTTTATTCCGACGGCCTTAACTTTTCGATCGTTGCAATTTCAGATGACGAAGGAACAACCTGGAGACCGAGCCTTCCGATTGTAGGTCGTGGTCCAATCCAGCCGGCTCTTGCAGTTAAGAAAAACGGCGATATTGTTACTTATATGCGCGACAGCGGTGATGCACCAGCACGCGTACATAGAAGTATCTCAACCGATAATGGTGAATCGTGGAGTGTTTCACAAAAGACGGAGATTCCCAATGAAGCCAGTGTTGAACTTTGTGTTTTGAAAGACGGCAAATGGGCATTTGTTGGAAATGATACCAATGACGGGCGCTACCAGCTATCAATCTACATCTCGGATGACGAAGGTTCTACCTGGAAATGGAAGGAATTAATTGAATACGAGCCTGATCATAAAGGAAGTTTTTCCTATCCCTGTTTGATACAGACGAGCGATGGCCTTCTGAATATTTCTTATTCGTATTCTAAAGGAGAAAAAATGGAATCGATTAAACATGTGTTGATCGATCCAAAAAAGATAGCTCAGTAAATAACCAATATAGGAGAAAGTATGAAATACATTTACAAAGAATCACCTGAAATTTCTGAAGACAAGATCCTTTTTAATTTACTGTATTTCAATACTAAAACGAACCACTTATTTATTTGTCTAATGACAATGTTGGTATTATCTTCGGTTCCAAAAGTTCTAAGTGCACAGAGTACATGGGCAGATAAACTTGGATTTCCACAGGGAAAGAAGGTGATACTTCTACATATGGATGATGCAGGAATGTGCCCGGAAGCCAATGCAGCTGTGGAAAGTTACATCGAAAACGGTCATTTATCATCTGCAGCAGTGATGATGCCTTGTGTGAATGCTGAGTCAATGATTGATTGGGCAAACAGCCATCCTTTGGCCGATATCGGTGTTCATCTTACCTTAACAAGTGAATGGAAAACGTATCGTTGGGGACCCGTATCCGACCCTGCTAAGGTGCCGGGTTTAGTTGATCCGGATGGCAAATTTTACCACGAAGTGCCTGATGTTGTCATGCATGCCACAGCAAATGAGGTGGAAATTGAAATCCGGGCACAAATTGAAAAAGCGATTGCTTTAGGTCACAAGCCCACCCATATTGATACACATATGGGAACACTTTATGGATCTGCAGAATATGTCAAAGTGTTTCTGAAAGTTGCCGAGGAATATCATATCCCGGCAAATGTAATCGACCTTTCAGTTCCCGAAGTGGCTGGCAAATTTAAACAACAGGGTTACCCAATAAATATGGATGTGATCAAAAATGTTGGAGAATACCGTTTGCCCAAGTTAGATAATTTCACAAGCGTTCCGGAAGGATCAACTTACGAAGTAAAACGGGCTAATTTTTTCAATCTGGTAAAGGCTTTAAATCCAGGATTGACTGAAATTATTTTTCATCCTGCCACTTTAACCGAAAATTTAAAAACCATCACCGGCTCATGGCAACAACGGGTTTGGGAAAGCCAATTATTTGCCGACCCTGTGGTGCATCAGTTTTTCAAAAATGAAGGCATTGTCAGCACCAATTGGAAAGAGATCATGGATCGATTTGAAAGCAAGAAGTAATTGATATGTAGAATTGGGAAGTCCCGAATACTTTTGCAAAATACAATATTACAAACACAGCTTTGGAAATAACGAAGGAAAAAAAGTAAATCTTCAAATCTTTAGATACGATGACAACGAGACGTGAATGTATCAAAAAAACAATTGCAGGATCCGCAACGCTTTCAATCGGAGGCATCCTGCCGGGATTCAGCGCCAATAGTTATAACCGGATTGTCGGGTCAAACGAACGGATCAGGCTTTCCGTCATTGGCGTAAACTCCCGCGGTTATGCCCTCTCTCAAAATTTCTCCAAACTGCAATCGTGCGAAGTGATCCATATTTGCGATGTAGATTCAAGAGCCATTGAGAAATGCACCGCAAATATTGAAAAAATAACCGGGCACAAACCAACCGGATTTAAAGACTTCCGTAAATCGCTTGAAAACAAGGATGTTGATGCGGTAGCTATTGCGACGCCCGATCACTGGCATGCTCCGGCAGCCATGCTCGCTATGAAAGCAGGCAAACACGTTTACCTCGAAAAACCCTGTAGTTATGCCCCGGCCGAAGGCGAAATGCTCGTTCAAGGAGCCATCAAATATAAAAGCGTGATCCAGATGGGGAACCAGCGCAGATCGTGGCCCAATGTCGCTCAAGGGATTAAGGAACTTAAAGAAGGAGTGATTGGCAGGGTTTACTTTGCAAAAGGGTGGTATGCCAATAATCGTGCCTCTATTGGTATTGGGAAAGAAGCTCCGGTTCCTGATTGGCTGGACTGGGATTTATGGCAGGGTCCCGCAAAGCGTAAAGCATTCAAGGATAACTACGTTCACTATAACTGGCACTGGTTTTGGCACTGGGGAACCGGCGAAGCACTCAATAATGGAACCCACATGGTCGACCTGATGCGCTGGGGTTTAGGTGTTGATTTTCCCACAAAAGTGAACTCTGTAGGTGGAAGATATCGTTTTAATGACGATTGGGAAACCCCAGATACGCAGGTGATCAGTATGGAATTTGACAACAATACAGCCCTGACCTGGGAAGGACGCAGTTGCAATCCTCATAACATTGAAGGAACGAGTGTTGGTGTTGTTTTCTATGGCGAAAAAGGGACCATGGTGATGCAGGGCGGTAACGATTATACAATCGTCGGCTTAGACAACAAAGTGATTAAAAATGTGAAAAGCGATGTTGAAATTGATTCTTCAAACCTGATGAATCCGGGAGAAAAGCTTGATGCATTGCATCTTCAAAATTTTTTTAATGGGATCACAAAAGGTGAAGAGTTACATTCAGGCATAGCCGGAGGACACGAAAGTACCTTACTGATGCAACTGGGAAATATTTCTCAACGTACAGGACGCACCTTGAATGTTGATTCAAAAAACGGACATATATTGAACGATCCTGCTGCCATGAAACTCTGGTCACGTGAATACGAGAAGGGCTGGGAGATGACGCTTTAGAAAAGCACTTACTGCTTGGCAATTGCTATATCATTCATCAAAGAAGGATAAATAATGGTAGGACAAGAATTTAGAGACGCGTTACGCACAGGGAAAACAGTTTATGGAACTTTGATAACATCTTCATCTCCAAAGATATTCAATGTAACAATCAATCTTGGTCTCGACTTCGTGTTCCTATGCAATGAGCACATTGCATACAATCCCGAAACATTGAGCTGGATGTGCAGGGCCTACAAAACTGCGGGGATTAATCCCATGGTTCGTATTTTGGAGCCCGATCCAATCCTGGCAACTCAGGCTTTGGATGCCGGTGCAGGAGCCATCATTGTTCCGTATGTAGAAAATATTGAGGATATTTACAATCTTGTAGGCGCAGTCAAATATCGTCCGCTAAAGGGAAAAAAGCTAAAGAAAATTCTTTACGGCGAAGAAAAACCATCGGCAGAACTGGAAGCCTATTTGAAAACCCACAATAAAAATCATTCACTCCTTTTGAACATCGAAAGCCCTGCTGGCGTGCAGAATATGGAACAGTTTTTCACAGTTCAATCTATTGATGGACCTGGCGTTGATGGTATCGTTATAGGGCCGCATGATCTTTCCACCTCTTACGAAATGCCTGAAAAATACCGCAGTCAGGCGTTCCTTGACCTAAGTTGTGGAATCATCAAAAAAGCCAGGGATTTGGGTGTTGCTGCCGGTGGTCACAACGGTTCGAGAGGCAGCCTCGACCTTCAGTTGGAATGGGCAAAAGCAGGGGCAACTATTATTCTTCACAGTTCAGATATGTTTCTTTTTGCAGATAAATTGCAGGATGACCTTAATCGGCTCCGTGAAGTGAAAGGAGAAAGAATAAACACCAATCGGTCAGGTGATAGCATTTAAAACCAATAACTAACATGAAAACAAGAAGATCATTTATTAAAAATATGGGGACAGGAGCTGCACTCTCAGTCTTAGCCGTATCATCAGCGGAGACAATTTCTGCTGCCCAGCTATTTGCAAAGAACTTATCTTCGGATAAACCAATTCGAATAGGGATTATCGGCGCCGAAAATTCACATACAATCGGTTATGGAAAGCTGTTCAATATCGATAAACAGTTCCCCGGAGTAGAAGTGAAATACGTATGGGGCGAAACAGAAGAATTTGCCAGAGCTGCGATGGAAAAAGGTCAGATCCCCCACATGGTGAAAGACCCGCTCGAAATGCTGGGCAAGATCGACGCCTTAATTGTGGATTACCGTCATGCAAAATATCACCTGAAGGCAGCGGAACCCTTCGTTAAGGCAGGGATTCCGACCTTCATCGATAAACCATTTTGCTACAGGGTTTCAGAAGGAAAGGAATTTCTCGAAATGGCCCGCAAGGTTGGCACACCTGTGTCATCCTATAGTTCCGAGGCCCATAAAGATGGAACGTTTGACGTCAAAAAACAGGTTGAAACGATGGGCGCCATCAGCCACGTGACAATCAGCGGACCAGCCGATCTTGAGTCGCCCTATGGAGGAGTTTTCTTTTACGGCATTCATATGGTTCAACCACTTATGTATATTTTTGGCGACGATATCCGAAGAGTTCGGGTTACCCGAAGCGGAAAAAGCACCACTGCATCCCTCGTCTTCGGAAACGATATGCTGGCAACACTTATCTTTAAAACCCTTTCATATGGTTGGCGGACGTTTGCAGAGACCAAAGAAGGAACTGTCGAACTAAAATCGCGCATCGATGACAATGTTCCAGGTAAAAACTACACAGACATGGTTGAAATGTTCAGGACAGGAAAAGAACCCCTTGCACATGAAAGCATCCTGAAATGCATTGCCGTTCTTGAAGCGCTTGAAAGGTCTGGGACTAATGAAAAATGGGAAGAGGTAAAAATGTAAACTTAAAAACGTGATTATGAAGGACTCTTTAGAACAACTTTTTAAGAAATTAATAGTTTTTATTCTGACGTTAACCATAAACGTATCATTTGCCCAGACCAGAATCGAAGGGTTATTATATACTGACAGTAAACCTGTTTCCATTGAGATAAAAGATGGTAAGATCTTTAGCGTTCAGCCGATTGACAAGTTATCCGATAAGAGCCATCCCCTTTTCATTGCGCCAGGCCTGATTGACAACCAGGTGAACGGCTTTGCAGGTGTCTCCTTTAGCTTTGGCGGAGGCGATTTAAATAAGGAGGGCATCCTGAAGGCAACCCGTGAATTATGGAAGAAAGGGGTAACCACCTACTTACCGACGCTTACGACAAATAATAAGGAAGTGCTACTTCGGAATTTTGCGTTGCTGGCCAGTTCAAAAAATGAGGAAGCACTGCATGGGTCCATTGCCGGCTACCATCTTGAAGGTCCCTATATTTCTCCTGAAGACGGTTACAGGGGAGCTCATCCACTCAAATATGTGCATAAACCCGATTGGAAAGAATTCATGGAGATCTACGAAGCTTCAGGCCGGAACATTCTGACAATCACGGTTGCACCAGAACTTGAAGGGGCAATGGAATTTATCCGGAAATGTACAGCAATGGGTATCACGGTCGCTATCGGCCACCACAATGCACCCAAGGCGGTTATTGACGAGGCGGTATTAAACGGCGCCAAAATCGCCACTCACCTGGGAAACGGTTGTGCAAATATGATTAATCGGCATAACAATCCGCTGTGGCCTCAATTAGCAAACAAACAATTAATGGCCAGCATCATCTGCGACAGGTTCCACCTTCGAGATGAAGAGATCGCCGTATTTTATAAAGTAAAAGGTCCCGAAAAAACGATCATCACCTCTGACGTTACAGGTTTTGCAGGATTACCTCCGGGCAATTATAAAAACGAAGAGGGTGAAACAATCGAACTGACGAAAGAAGGGATGCTCCGCTACCCGGCACAAAATGTGCTGTATGGTTCAGCATCACCCATCTCAAGAGGAGTCACGCATATCATGAAGGTAACCGGTTGTTCTTTAGGTGAAGCGGTTCAAATGGCCAGTACCAATCCGGCAAAACTATACGGATTAAACGATCGTGGCAGCCTTGAACCAGGAAAGCGCGCAGACCTGATTCTGTTTGAATTAGGAGATTCTGAATTAACGATCAGGAAGACCTGGGTTGCCGGAAATTTGGTTTATGACAGTTCAAAATAATGAATTACTAAAATGAATGTAGTAAAAGAGACCATTGGTAATTATCGTTACCGGATTCTTGCGTTGGTGTTTATGGCCACTACGATTAATTACTTCGACCGGAGTATCGTCGGCGTAATGGCTCCAACGCTGCAAAAACTATTCGACTGGACGAACAAGGACTATGCCGCCATCATGGTTTCCTTTAAAATTGCCTATGGAATAGGATTACTCTTCATGGGTAATATCATCGACAAACTCGGTACTAAAATAGGTTATACCATTTCGATCGTAATATGGAGCATTTTCGGAATGTTACATGCTGCGATCAGACCGGCATTTAGTTTAATCGGGTTTATTGTGGCGCGTTTCGGACTCGGAATTGGTGAATCGGGGAATTTCCCGGCTGCGATAAAAACGGTAGCCGAATGGTTTCCCAAAAAAGACAGAGCTTTTGCCACAGGAATCTTTGATGCTTCAACAAGTGTTGGGGCCATCTTAGCCCCGTTTGTTGTTGGTGCTATTGTTTCCGTGGAAGGAGATAACTGGCAAATACCTTTTCTTTTCACGGGTGTGCTCAGTGCAATTTGGGTATTCCTTTGGCTGAGAACTTATCAAAAACCTGAAGTGCACCCAAAACTATCCAAATCAGAATTGGAATACATTAACAGCGATTCCGAGGAAGAGACATCCGAAAAAATCCCCTGGATCAAATTGCTGCCAAAGCGCGAGACCTGGGCCTTCTCATTAACAACAATAACCGATGGCGTCTGGTGGTTTTACCTCTTCTGGGGTGCAAAATTCCTTGCCGAACAGTTTGGGGTTGACATTAAGAACATCGGTCTTCCTTTCCTGATTATTTTTGTGATGGCTGATGCCGGAAGTCTCATCGGCGGATACACTTCCGGGGCGTTGATAAAGAAAGGGTGGTCGATCAATAAGGCACGGAAAATAACCATGCTGGTTTGTGCAATTATTATTTTACCGGTATCCTTTGTTCCGGTGATTACAAGCAAATGGCTCGCTGTCTTCTTAATCGGACTTGGCGCGGCAGGACATCAGTCATGGTCGATTAACAGCTATACGTTGGTTCCCGATGTTTTCCCTAAAAAGGCAATCGCTTCTGTGATAGGAATCGGAAAAATGATTGGGGTGGCAGTCGCAATAATCGCAGATATTGCATTGGGAGCTGTTTTGGATACCGCCAATAACTCGGGTTATTTCTGGGCATTTGTTATTGCAGGATCTTCATACCTTATCATCCTTGTTTTTGTCCATTTACTGATGCCGAAGATGACTCCACTGGATGACAAATTGAATTATATACACATTAAACCAACCATTTAACAACAATATAAGATGGAAATAGTATTAGCAGAAAACAAACAATTGCTCGGATTAAAGGCCGCCAACAGAGGTGCCGAACTCATTCGCAAGGCAATTCGCCACAATGGCCAAGCAAATATCATTGTTGCAACCGGAGCATCACAATTCGAAATGCTGAACGAGCTCGTAAAAGAGGATGTCGACTGGTCTGTAGTAACTGCTTTTCACCTGGATGAATACATCGGAATCTCCGAAAATCACCCTGCATCATTCCGTAAATATCTCAAAGAAAGATTTGTGGATCTTATTTCATTAAAGGAGTTTAACTATGTAAATGGTGAAACAGATCCATCTGCCGAGTGCATTCGACTGGGTAAATTAATCAGCGAACATCCGATTGATGTCGCCTTTATTGGAATTGGCGAGAATGGCCACCTGGCATTTAACGATCCTCCGGCAGATTTCGAGACGGAAGAGCCTTATCTCGTTGTAAAACTGAACGATGCATGCCGCCGTCAGCAACTGGGCGAAGGTTGGTTTCCTACGTTTAACGATGTTCCAGAAAAAGCGATCAGTATGTCAATCAGGCAGATCATGAAATCAAAAGCCATTATCTGCACAGTTCCTGACGAACGAAAAGCGACCGCAGTTCACGATACCATACTGAATGAAATTTCTCCGGAATGTCCGGCAACCATTTTACGAACTCATCCTAATGCGGTTTTGCTTTTAGACCCTGCGGCCGCATCGTTAGTCCAAGGCAAAATTTGAGAATATTGGTGTCTAAAAAGTTAAAATTAATGCGATAAATTCCCCTAACTCTCGCTCATGATTCTTAAATTTAGGTCTTAAAATTATTGTTGGTAATTTTATAAAAA
>Ga0209511_1001740_pt1 | contig 18722 bp, 16 predicted proteins | sample SSSSmetaG_FD_184141 | JGI IMG/M metagenome (GOLD analysis project Ga0209511, IMG submission 184141) | Glacier valley bacterial and archeal communities from Borup Fiord, Nunavut, Canada, to study Microbial Dark Matter (Phase II) - ​SSSS... | ecosystem: Environmental > Aquatic > Freshwater > Ice >...
CCGGTAGGTGCCACGCCCGGAAGCATCCACGGGATCTCGGTGGTGTGGGTGAAGCTGAACAGCATCTCGTCGACCACCTGCGTGGCGCCGACCGTGCGCGAGATCGGCACCAGCGCGGTGTCGGGCGGATTGCTGTTGACGAAGTGGTCGGTGTAGAAGCGGTGCAGGTTCTTGTAGCCGACGCCGCCGGTCATCGTCGGGATGTGGTTCACGTAGGGCTCGGCCACCATCGTCGACATCGTGTGGTCGACGTTGCGCGTGCCGAACTCGTACTCGCAGTGCTTGTCCCACAGCGCCGACAGATCGAAGTGCGGGCCGATCGCCGACCTGAGCGCGGCGATGGTGCGTTCGTGCGCCATGAGGGCCGAAGGCCGGTGATAGTGGTCACCGCCGACGCGCGCGAACGCATGGTCGGCGCCGGGGTAGACGTAGGTCGTGACGCCGGGCCGGCCCTGCAGGGCCTGCACGATCTGCGCACGTGCCTCGGGCGGGCAGAACTTGTCGAGTTCGGCAATGTGCAGCACCAGCGGGCGCTTGATCTTGTCGGCCTCGCCGAGCACCGCTTCGATGCCCACGCCGTAGTAGCCGACCGACACGTCGGCGTCGGTTCGGCAGGCGGCGAGATAGGCGAGCTTGCCGCCGAGGCAATAGCCGATCGTGCCCACCGGTTTCGATCTGCCTTCGCCCTTTACCTCGGCCCGCGCGCGCAAGGCCGTGATCGCGGCCTGCATGTCGTCGACGCCCTTGTCGACGTTGAATTTGCCGAAGTAGCCGAACGCCTTCTGCCAGTCCTCTGGCGTGTACGCGAGTTCGATGCCCGGCTCCAAGCGCCAAAAGAGATCGGGAACAAGCGCGACGTAGCCTTCCTCGGCGAAATGGTCGGCCACCTCGCGCATGGTGGCGTTGACGCCGAAGATCTCCTGCGCGATCACCAAGCCGGGGCCGCTGCCGGATTCGGGTACCGCGAGGTAGCCCGCGAAGCTGCCGCTGCCGTCGGCGGCGGTGATGTGGATCGTCTGGCCTGCCATGTGCTTTGCTCCGGGGTCGCGAGTGGTTTGTCAAACTCTACACTCGACCCAGCAAGACATCTCAAGGGAGTACTGACATGAGCTCATTCGATCGTCGCCAGTTCGTTTCCGCCGGCGGCGCTGCCATCGCCGGCCTGTGGCTGGGCGGTGCCGAGGCGCAACAGGCCGACACGCTCACCATCGCCTACAACACCGGCCTGCCGAGCTGGGATCCGAGCACCGGGCCGGCTTCCGTGAATCCGGGCTTCCAGGGCCTGTGGAAAGCGGTCTTCGACCCGTACATCGAGCAGGCGCCCGATCTTTCGTTCCAGCCCGGCGTGTTGACGAAGTGGGGCTGGAACGCCGACAAGACCAGGATCGAGATGGAGGTGCGCAGCAACGCCTTCTGGCACGACGGCACGCCCGTGACCGCGGCCGACGTGGTCTGGAACCTGAAGCGTGCCGGCGATCCGAAGTCGGGCAATCCGGTGGCCGGAATCATCTGGTCGAGCGTCGACAACTTCCAGGTGAGCGGCAACAAGATCACCGCCGACGTGAAGCAGTACGTCGCCGACTATTTCAAGTGGATGGCCTTCCTCACCGGCTTCATGATCCCGAAGGCGCACTACGAGAAGGTCGGCGCGGCCGGCTTCGAGAAGCAGCCGATCGGCAGCGGACCGTATCAGGTGGAGGAGTTCGTGCAGGGCTCGTTCATGCGCCTGAAGGCGTTCGACAAATACTGGGGGCCGAAGCCGGCGTTCAAGAACGTCACCATCAAGTTCGTGACCGATCCGAGCGCGCGCGTGGCCGAGATCGAGAGCGGCAAATCCGACATCACGCTCGGCGTGCCGTTCGAGGAGTTCGATCGCCTGAAGAAGCTGCCGGCGCTCTATGGCGTGAGCGCGCCCATCACCGACATCGCGATGCTCTTCATCACCGACTCGGCGCCGATGACCGACGAGAACGTGCGCCGAGCCGCCGTGCTCGCCATCGACAAGAAGGCGATCGTGACGCGCCTCTTGCGCGGTTACGGCGTCGTCATCGACACGCTGCAGGCGCCGCAGTACGCCGCCTTCGACGCGAGCACGAAAACGAAGTACGACCCCGAACTGGCGAAGAGCCTGCTCGCGAAGTCGGGCTACAGCGTCGCCAAGCCGGTCAAGTTCACGGTGCAGACCACGCGCGGCTATCTGCCGAAAGACTACGAGACGGTGCAGGCGATCGTGGGCATGTGGCGCAAGGTGGGCATCGAGGCCGAGATCGAGGTCTACGAGATCGCCAAGCACTTCGAGTTGCGGCTCGGCCACAAGCTCGCGCCGATGGCCTTCTACAACTGGGGCAACGCCATCGGCGACCCGAACGATTCCACCGGCTTCGCCATGTTCGGGCCGAGCCCGCACTCCGGCTGGAAGAGCAAGGAGGTCGACGCGATGATCGGCCCGCTCTGGGGCGAGAAAGACGAAGCCAAGCGCCTCGCCGGCTGGAAGAAGGTCGACAAGTACATCGCCGACAACGCGCTCGTGGTGCCGCTCTACCAGCAGGTGCAGACGATCGTGTTCAAGAAGGGCCTGAAGGTGAAGCCGCACATGGCCGGCTACCTGCTGGCGCAGTCGGTGGCCAAGGCTTGAGCGTCGCGCACCGGCTCTAGCGGCCGTGCCCTGGTCGCTCCTCGGGCGGCGCCTGCTCTGGGCGCTGCCCACGTTGTTCGGCGTGCTGGTGGTGGTGTTCGTGCTGCTGCGCGTGGCACCCGGCGACCCGGTGGCGATGATGATCGGACCGGGTGCAACGGCCGACGACATTCGCGCTTTGCGAGCCGTCTACGGCCTCGATCGCAGCCTGTCGGCGCAGTTCGGCGTCTACCTCGGGCAAGCGGTGCACGGCGACTTCGGCCGCTCGATCACGCAGAAGCAGGACGTCTCGTCGCTGGTCGCGGCGCGGCTGCCACTCACGCTCGAACTCTCGGCGCTGGCGCTGCTCATCGCCTGCGTGCTCGGCGTGGGCACTGCAATGGCAGCGGTGGGGTGGCGCGGCGCGCCGGCCGAGCGCGGCGTCGACGCGGCCACCGGCTTCGTCACCGCGATTCCCGACTTCCTCTGGGGCCTCGCGGGCATCCTTTTCCTCGGCGTGCTGCTGCCGGTGCTGCCGGTGTTCGGCCTGCTCGACAGCGACATCCGCTTCGACTCGCGCTCGGGCTTCGTGCTCGGCGAAAGCCTCGTGCGCGGCCGCTTCGACGTGTTCGGCTCGGCTCTGCTCCACCTCGCCTGGCCGGCACTCTCGCTCGCACTGCCGCTGGCCGCGATGATCGCGCGCGTGCTCAAGGCCTCGCTGCTCGAAGTGCTGGCCGAGGACTACATCCTCATCGCCCGCGTGAAAGGTTTCGGACCGTGGCACGTGCTCTGGCGCGAGGCGCTGCGCAACGCGCTCGGCCCCGCGCTCACGCTGGCCGGCGTGCAGTTCACTTTCCTCATCGGCGGTACCGTGCTGATCGAGAAGCTGTTCGGCCTGCCCGGCCTCGGCAACATGGCGATCGACGCCGTGATCAACCGCGACCTGCCGCTCATCCAGGGCATCGTGCTCACGTTTGCGCTGCTTTTCATCGGGGTCAACATCGGCGTCGACGCGATCAACCTGCGCCTGAATCCGAGGCTGCGTGGATGACGCCGAGGACCCCGCTCGCATGAGAGACGCATGAGACAGCGCATCGACGGCCGCGTCGCATTCGGTGCAGCGGTGCTCGCCCTGGTGCTGCTCTGCGCTGTGTTCGCCGGCGTGGTCGCGCCGCACGACCCGCTGGAGCAGGACCTGATGGCCGCGAGCCTGCCGCCGGCCTGGGGCGCCGAGGGCGATCGCACCCACCTCTTCGGCACCGACAGCCTCGGCCGCGACATCCTCTCGCGGCTCGTGTGGGGCGCGCGACCGGCGATGATCGTGGCCTTTGCCGGCGCCACTCTCGCCGGCTGCATCGGCACGCTGCTCGGCTTGTGGGCCGGCTTCTTCGGCGGCTGGGTCGACGCCTCGATCTCGCGCCTGGTCGACATCTGGATGTCGTTTCCGGCCGTGCTGCTGGCCATCGTGCTCGTGGCGGTCATCGGTACCGGGCTGACCTCGGTCGTGCTCGCCATCGCCATCATCGACTGGACGCGCTTTTGTCGCGTCGTGCGTGCCGAGACACAAGTGCAGGCCGGCCGCGACTACGTCACCTCCGCCCGCACGCTCGGCCAAACGCGTACGCACGTGCTCTGGCGCGAGGTGCTGCCCAACGTGCTGCCGCTGCTGCTCACGCTGTTCACGCTCGAGATGGGCATCGCCGTGGTGGTCGAGGCGATCCTGTCGTTCGTCGGCCTGTCGGTGTCGAGCGACTCGCCGACCTGGGGCGGGCTGGTGCAGGAAGGCCGGCTCTACGTGAACCAGACGCCGTGGCTGCTCGGCCTTCCAGTGGCCGCGATCGCGCTCACCGTGCTGGCGTGCAACGCACTCGGCGACGGCCTGCGCGAGTCGCTCGACCCTTTGCAGAGGCCGTTGCCATGACGGCACCGAATACGACGGCACCGACATGACGGCACCGATATGACGCTGCCGAACGAGTGCCTCCGCATCGACGGCCTGCACCTTGCGCTGCGGGCATCGCGAGGCCACCCGGCGCGGCTCGTGCTGCGCGGCGTCGACCTGAGCGTCGCGGCCGGCGAAGTGCACGCGCTGGTCGGGGAATCGGGCGCGGGCAAGAGCATGGTCGGGCGCGCGGTGCTCGGCTTCGTGCCGCCTGCGATGGAGTGCGTCGCGGGCAGCGTGCGCTTCCTCGGCAAGGACTGGTCGCGGCTCGATCAAGCCGAGCGCCGCGTGCACCTCGGCCGTGATGTCGCGCTCATCCCGCAAGACCCGCTCACGGCCTTGAACCCGGGCCACACCGTCGGTTCGCAAGTGGCCGACGTGCTGCGCCTGCACCTCGGCCACAGCCGCGCGCAGGCGCAGGCGCGCACGCTCGAGCTGCTCGACGCGGTACGCATCCGCGCGCCGGCGACCGTCGCACGGCAGTACCCGCACGAGCTCTCGGGCGGCATGCGCCAGCGCGTGCTCATCGCCATCGCCTTCGCCTGCAAGCCGCGCCTGATCGTGGCCGACGAGCCGACGACTGCGCTCGACGTGACCGTGCAGCGCGAGGTGCTGCGCCTGCTGCGCGACCTGCAGCGAGACGAAGGCGCAGCGGTGCTCTTCATCACCCACAACCTCGGCCTCGTGGCGCAACTCGCCGACCGGGTGAGCGTGATCCACGCCGGCCGCATCGTCGAGCACGGCAGCGTCAGGGAAATCGTGGAATCGCCGCGCACCGACTACACGCGTGCGCTCTTCGCCGCCACGCCACGCTACGACCGGCCCGCCGAAGCGCTGCGGTCGATCGACGAGGCCGTGACCGATGCGCTGAATGCCGAAGCCGCTGCGTACGACGAAGCGTGGTGGCGCGCGCGTGCCCGCGCGCCCACCGCCTCTGCCGCCGTGGAGCAGGGCCATCGCTGAGCCGCTGCTCAGCCTGCGCGGCGTCGGACTCTCACTGCCCGACCGCGCGCGCCGACCGTTCTTCGGCCGGGCGCCACTGCGCACCATCCTCTCGGACATCGATCTCGACGTGGCCGCCGGCGAATGCATCGGCCTCGTCGGCGAGTCGGGCTCCGGCAAGACCACGCTCGCCCGCACGGTATTGCGTCTGTACGAGCCGCAACAGGGCCGCATCGTCTTCGCCGGCAACGACATTGCGCACGCTCCCGAAGCCACGCTGCGGCCGCTGCGCGAGCGCATGCAGATGATCTTCCAGGACCCGTTGTCGGCACTCAACCCGCGCAGGCGCGTCGGCGAGATCGTCGTGCAGCCGCTGCTTGCCTATGGCCGGCTCGGCCGCTCGCCGAGCCGGCACATGCGAGACGACCGCGCGAGGCAGTTGCTGAAGCAGGTGGCCCTGCCGGCCGCCTTCGCCGAGCGCTGGCCGCACGAGCTCTCGGGCGGCCAGAGGCAGCGCGTGGGCATCGCGCGCGCCATCGCGCTCGAGCCCGCGCTCATCGTCGCCGACGAAATCGTCTCGGGCCTCGACGTCTCGACCCAGGCGCGCATCCTCGTGCTGCTGCGCGAGCTGCGGCAAAGGCTCGGCACCAGCATGATCTTCGTCACCCACGATCTCTCGGTGGTGCGCGTGCTCTGCGACCGCGTGGCAGTGATGCACGAAGGCCGCATCGTGGAGCAGGGGCCGACGGCCGAGGTGTTCGCGGCGCCGCGGCACGCCTACACGCGCGCGTTGCTCGAGGCGATTCCACGGCCGGAGATCGGCACGGGCTGGCTGGAGCGCGAGGCGGCGACTTCGCCGTAGGCCACCGGCGCGGCGTTCGCGTCACGTCATCGTCAGGTCATGCGCGGTCCCTAACGTCGCACGCTTCTCAGACCCGATTGCCGACCTCCCCATGCCGATGAAACTCGCCCGCGCGGCAGCCTTGCTCGCCGCCTCCTCCACGCTGCTCGCCGCCTGCAGCGGCAGCGGCGACGACACCACGCCGCAGATCACCGTCGGCACCAGCGCCAAGCTGGCGCTGCTCGAGACCACCGACCTGCACCAGAACATCCTCGGCTACGACTACTACAAGCTGAAGGACGATCCGTCGGTGGGTCTCGACCGCACCGCGACGCTGATCGCTGCCGCCCGCGCGCAGAACGCGAACACGATGCTGTTCGACGCCGGCGACGTCATCCAGGGCACGGTGCTCGGCGACTACCAGGCGCTGGTGAGCAAACTGCCGTGCACCGACAAGCTCGCCATCTTCAAGGCGATGGACCAGCTCGGCTTCGATGCCGGCGCCATCGGCAACCACGAGTTCAACTACGGCTTGGCCTACCTCGGGCAGGTGACGAACCGGCAGTTCAACGTCAAGAACCTGCCGGCGCCAGCGAGCCAGGCGAAGTGCCAGGGCCCGACGTATGCGCAGGTGCTCGCCAACGTGGTGAGCACGCTCGACAACAAGCCGATCTTCCAGCCCTACGTGCTGCTCGACCGCACGATCACCGCGACCGCGCCCGACGGCAGCAGCGTCAGGGTGCCGATCAAGGTCGGTGTCATCGGCCTCACGCCGCCCACCATCATGTCTTGGGACAAGGGCAACCTCGAAGGCAACGTCACCACCACCGGCCTGAAGGAAACGGCGCAGCAGTACGTGCCCGAGATGAAGGCCAGGGGAGCCGACATCGTCGTCGCCATCTCGCACGGCGGGCCCGACAACGCGGCCTACTCGCCGACGATGGAGAACGGCAACCTGTACCTCGCGCAGGTGCCCGGCATCGACGTGCTGCTCATGGGCCACATGCACCAGGTGTTCCCCAATGCGGCGAGCACGGTGGCCGCGTTCAACATCCCCGGCGTCGACAAGCTCGCCGGCACGGTTTCCGGCGTTCCTGCGGTGATGGCAAACTTCTGGGGCAAGAACCTCGGCATCGTCAACCTCTCGCTGAAATTCACGGCCACCGGCTGGCAGGTCGACAAGACCGCGACCACGACGGCCACTGTCTCGACGCAGAACCTCGACCGCAGCTACGTCGCCGCCGACGCCACCATCGCAGCGCTGGTGAAAGCGGAGCACGAGGGCACCGTCGCCTACGTCAAGACGCCGATCGGCAACGCCGACTTCCGTCTCAGCACCTACTTCGCCGATGTGGGCGACGTGAGCGCGATCCAGGTGGTGAACCAGGCGCAGGCGGCTTACGTCAAGGCTTACGTCGCGGCCAACCTGCCCCAGTACGCGGCGCTGCCGGTGCTCTCGGTGAGTGCGCCCTTCAAGAGCGGCTTCGCCGGCGGCGGCGACTACACCGACGTGGCCAGCGGCCCGGTCGCGATCTTCAATGCAGCCGATCTGTACCTCTACGCCAACACCATCCAGGCGGTGCGAGTGAGCGGTGCCGACATCAAGGCCTGGCTCGAGACGGCGGCCAGGCGTTTCAACCAGATCGATCCGACGAAGACCACGGCGCAGGCGCTCGTCAGCACCTTCCCCGGCTACAACTTCGACGTGCTCGACGGCGATTCCAAGGTGAGCTACGAGATCGACGTGACGCAGCCGGTGGGCTCGCGCGTCAGGAACCTCGCGTACGAAGGCGCGCCGATGAACCCGGCGGCGATGTTCATCGTGGCCACCAACAACTACCGCGCGAGCGGCGGCGGCAGCTTCCCGGGCCTCGACGGCAGCAAGACGATCTACGCCAGCCCCGACTCGAACCGCGACACGCTGATCGGCTACGTCAAGGCGGCGCAGAACATCGCCAAGGCGAGCAACGGCAACGACCGAAGCTGGCACTTCTCGCGTGTGGCGACCGCCGGGCCGGTCACGTTCACTTCGGCACCGGGGCTGGCCGCACTGGCCGCTGCCGACGGGGTCGTCGGCGTGACGCAGCTGCAGGCCGACGACGGCACGGGCAAGGGGCTGGCGCTCTACCGCATCGACCTCGGCGTGCAGTGAAGCGCTGGCAATGCGCCACGGCTGCATCGGCGGTCGGTGTGCTCGTCGCCGCCGCAGCATCGGCGTGGGCGATGCAGGTGCATCGGCCGGCCAGTGCGGAGCAGGTCGTCGGCTGGCTCCACGCGGCGGCCGATGGCCACGACGAAGCGGCCGAGCAGGCACTGGCGGCGCATGCTGCTTCGGGCGAGGCCGGGGCTGGCCGTGCTTATGCGTTGCTGCTGGCACACCGGCCCGGCGCTGCCGCGGCGTCGGAGCGGATCGCGGTGCTAAAGCACGCCGCCGAGGCCGGCGATGCATTCGCGGCCACGCGGCTTGGCGAGGCACTGCTCACGGGGCCAACCGGCGGCACGGCGGATGCGGCACAGGCGCTGCGCTGGCTCGAGCGCGCTGCGCGATCCGGCGTGCCCGAGGCGATGCGCCGTGTCGGCTCGCTCACGCTGCAGCGTGCGGTCGAGCCGGCCCAGGCGAGCGCAGCAGTGGCGTGGCTGCGTCGCGCTGCCGAAGCGGGCGACGGCGCAGCGATGTTCCTGCTGGCCAATGCGTTGCGCGCCGGGCAGGGCGTTGAAGCGGACGAACGAGAGGCGCTCGTCTGGTACGAGCGTGCAGCAGATGCCGAGTACGCACCGGCGCTGCACGCGCTGGCACTGGCCTATGCGCATGGCGAGCTCGGGTTGGCGGCCGACGCTGCGCAGTCGCGCCTGATGGACCACGAAGCGGCGGAGGCCTCGGCCCACGCGCGCTGAGAGTCCGCCGGTCAGCGCGTTTCCATGCGCTGCCAGGTCGCCCCGCCGCCGGCGCCGACGTTGGGGTTGAAGCTGGCGTCGTTGCTCGCCCGGTAGTTGCCCTGGCCGTCGGTCCAGTGCTGGCTGAAGTTGCTGTCGCGCTCGGAGGTGCCCCAGTAGGGATCGGCCATGCGGGTCGTGCCGCGCAGGTACTGCGAGAACCCGTCAACCGAGCTGCTTCCCAGCTCCGCGGCGCGGCGGGTGCTGTCGGCACTGTTCTGGGCGGCGCGCTGGCGTTGCATCGACGCTAGCAGCGCATCGTTTTTGGCGCTGATGCTGCGCGACAGCTGGCCGGCGGCGGCGATCGAGTCGTAGCCGCGTTTCATGGCCGCGGCGTGCTGCGCAGTGATGTGCGCCTTCACGGCCTGGACGTGGCGCTGATAGGCTTCGTCGGGCCGGATCGAGCCCACGATGGTGCCGAGCAGCGGATACGCCGAGGGCAGCAGACCGTCGATGGCGCCGACGGAATGCGAGAGCATCAGCCGGCGGTGGTACTCGTGGCCGGTGCCTTGCGGGCCGGTGTAGCTGAGAGTCTCTGCCGCCCGGTAAAAGGTGAAGAAATCTTCATCGGCCGGAGCGCCGTTCTTCGTGTAGCGCGCATGCATGGTCATCGCCTCGCCGCGCAGGTCGGGCAGGTTGAAAGCCGCTGCCATGCGGGCCGGGTCGACCGGTCGCTTCGAGGTGATCTGGAACCCCGGCATGTTGCCGCGGGCGGGCTGCACCACCAGGCGCTGCATCGCCTGCTCGATGCCCAGGTTGGGTGCGTAGACCGCGCCGAAAGCCCGCTGTCCGATCGGCGTCGACTGGCCCATGCGGTCCATCCAGTAGACGACGTCCATCGGCAGGATGTCGATCCACATCTTCGCGTCGGGCGACTGGATGTGCACGTACACGTGCAGCGGATAGTTGGCACTGGTGTAGTCCCAGCGTACCTGGGAGCTGGCGCCCCAGCCGGCAGGGATCAGCAGCGTCGCGACGCGCATGCCGCCGTAGTTGGAATCGGTGACTTCGTAGGGAACGAAATTCAGTGTGCCCGCCCGCGGCGTGACGGCAGCGTTCTGCGCCACGGCAAGGCCCGGCACCGCCATCAGCAACGCACAGGTCGCGAGCAACGCATGGAACCAGGCAGGTAGATGAGGCTTCATGCGCATTCCCTTGGCCGACCTGGCCGCCTTGTTCAGAACAGAAAGTAGCGCTGCGCCATCGGCAGCACGGTGGCCGGCTCGCAGGTGAGCAGCATGCCGTCGGCACGCACCTCGTAGGTCTGCGCATCGACCTCGATCTTCGGCGTACCGGCGTTGTGGACCATGTCGGCCTTGCCGATCGTGCGCGTGTTCCTCACCGCGACCGCGCGGCGCTTCAGGCCGAGCTTGGCGGGCACGCCGAGATCGAGCGCGGCCTGCGAGACGAAGTTGATGCACGAGATGTTCATCGCTTCGCCGAAGGCGCCGAACATCGGCCGGAAGTGCACCGGCTGCGGCGTGGGGATGGAGGCGTTCGGGTCGCCCATCGCGGCGGCAGCGATCATGCCGCCCTTGACGATCAGGAACGGCTTGACGCCGAAGAACGCCGGCTTCCAGATCACCAGGTCGGCGAGCTTGCCCGGCTCGAGCGAACCCACCTCGTGCGAGATGCCTTGAGTGATCGCCGGGTTGATCGTGTACTTGGCGATGTAGCGCTTGACGCGGAAGTTGTCGTTGCGCTCGCTGTCCGGAGCCAGCGGGCCGCGCTGCGCCTTCATCTTGTCGGCCGTCTGCCAGGTGCGGATCACGACCTCGCCCACGCGGCCCATCGCCTGGCTGTCGCTGCTCATCATGGAGAACACGCCGAGGTCGTGCAGGATGTCTTCGGCGGCGATGGTCTCGCGTCGGATGCGGCTCTCGGCGAAGGCCAGGTCTTCGGCGATGGCCGGGTCCAGGTGGTGGCACACCATCAGCATGTCGAGGTGCTCGTCGACCGTGTTAACGGTGTACGGCATCGTCGGATTGGTCGACGAAGGCAGCACGTTCGGCAGGCCGGCGGCCTTGATGATGTCGGGTGCATGGCCACCACCCGCGCCTTCGGTGTGGAAGGTGGCGATGGTGCGGCCCTTGAAGGCGGCGAAGGTGTCTTCGACGAAGCCGGATTCGTTCAGCGTGTCGGTGTGGATCGTGACCTGCACGTCGTGGCGCTCGGCCACTGAAAGACAGTTGTCGATCGCGGCCGGCGTCGTGCCCCAGTCTTCGTGCAATTTGAGGCCGTAGGCGCCGGCTTCGATCTGCTCGTCGAGCGCGGCCGGCAGGCTGGCGTTGCCCTTGCCCTGGAAGCCGAGGTTCATCGGGAACGATTCCGATGCCTTCAACATCGCGTGGATGTGCCACGGACCGGGCGTGCATGTCGTGGCGAAGGTGCCGGTGGCCGGCCCTGTGCCGCCGCCGAGCATCGTCGTCACGCCGCTCATCAGCGCTTCTTCGATCTGCTGCGGGCAGATGAAGTGGATGTGCGAATCGATGCCGCCAGCGGTCACGATCATCCCTTCACCGGCGATGATTTCGGTGCCCGGGCCGATCACGATGTCGACCCCTGGCTGCACGTCGGGGTTGCCGGCCTTGCCGAGCCTGGCGATGCGGCCGGCCTTGATGGCGATGTCGCACTTGACGATGCCCCAGTGGTCGATGACCAGAGCGTTCGTGATCACCGTGTCGGCCACTTCGGCCGAGACGCGCTGGCTCTGGCCCATGCCGTCGCGAATCGTCTTGCCGCCGCCGAACTTGACCTCTTCGCCGTAGCTGCCGGCGCGCAACGTGTAGTCGGCCTCGACTTCGACGATCAGGTTGGTGTCGGCCAGGCGCACACGGTCGCCGGTGGTCGGACCGAACATCTCGGCATAGGCGCGGCGGGGCAGGGTGGCCATGTCCTGGTTGCGCTTCTAGAGCTTGCCTTGCACCAGCCCGCGAAAGCCGTAGACCGCGCGCTCGCCGGCGAACGCGACGAGCGCGACCGTGCGTTGCTGCCCCGGCTCGAAGCGCACGGCAGTGCCCGAAGCGATGTCGAGCCGCATGCCGCGAGCGGCGGCGCGGTCGAAGCGCAGCGCTGCGTTGGTCTCGGCGAAGTGGAAGTGCGAGCCGACCTGGATCGGCCGGTCGCCGGTGTTCTCGACCACCAGCGTCGTGGTCGGCCGACCGGTGTTGAGCGCGATGTCGCCCGCTTCGATGAAGTACTCGCCGGGAATCATCGAGCGTGCGCGTTCATGTGATCGGGTGGTGAACGGTGACCAGCTTGGTGCCGTCGGGGAAAGTCGCCTCGACCTGGATGTCGGGGATCATCTCCGGCACGCCGTCCATCACGTCGGCGCGCTTCAGCAGCGTCTTGCCTTCGCCCATCAACGCCGCCACGCTCTTGCCGTCTCGTGCGCCTTCCATGATGGCCGCGGAGATGAAGGCAATCGCCTCCGGGTGGTTGAGCTTCAGGCCGCGGGCACGGCGCCGTTCGGCGAGCAGCGCGGCGGTGAAGATCAGCAGCTTGTCTTTTTCGCGCGGCGTGAGGTCCATGGCTGGGCCGGATCATACGGTCGCGGGTGCCGGACGTGCCACCGCGAGACACCCGTCTCACGTGCGCCAGACGCGCGGCGGGCTGGCCGCCAGCGACCACGCTTCGAGTCGCCATGCCTGCCATGCGCGCACCAGCAGCGCCATCGCTGGCTCGACGCGATCGGCGAGCACGCGCAGCACCACCACCTCCGGCCTCGGCGAGGTCGCGCCCGACGCGGTGGCGAGCGCGCCGCCGACGGTGCAGGCGCGCGCCGCTTCGAGCAAGGCGTCGCGTCGCGGTTCGCCGAGTGGCGAACCGGCTGCGAACCACAGGGTCGCGAGCACGCGTCGGCCGGCGAAGCCGAGCGGCGAATCGAGCAGCCGTGCGTCTTCGGCGCGCAGCGCGCCGCGCTCGAGCCAGCGCCCGGGCAGCTCGATCGCCTGCGTGAACGAGCCGCGCACGAATGGCAGCTCGGCCGCGGGCAGGCCGAGCGCGAGCACGTCCCAGCCGATGATCTCGGCGCTTGGCGCGAGCTCGAAACGCATGCGGTTCTCGCCGATGCAGCCGCTGTACGCGATGCTCTCGAGCGGCAGCCATTCGAGCCGGCTGCCGGCCGCGGCCTTCACGACGAGCGCTTGCGTCGCGGCCGCGCCCAGGCTGCGATAGAAGCGCGTCGCCCCCAGTGTGGTGACGAGCGCGTGGGCGCCTTCGCCCAGTTCGACATCGATGTGCAGTTCGTCGCCACCCACCAGGCCACCCGGCGGGTGCACCAGCACGCTGTGGCAGATGCCGGCTTCGGGTGCTTCGGGGTAGAGGCTCTTCAGTACCCGAAGCGGCCCGTCGTGGCGGTCATGCACGACGGTGCGATCGCCGCTGCGTCGGTAGTCCAGAGCCAGGTTGCCGCGCCAAGCCATCCGGTCTCGAGCAGGGTGGAAAGCGCGCGAGTGTAGCGGCGCACCGACGGTCGTTCGGGTCCGTCTCTCGCTGCTGCGGCGTCGACGAAAATCGGCCGATGCGAACCCTTCTTCGAGCGGCGCTCGCCCTCTTGCTCGCGACCGCACTGGTCGCCGCAGCGATCCGCTACGTGTTCCCCGGCATCGCGCTGTCGATCGGGCTCGACTTCGAACGCGCAAAAGCCGGCCTCGTCGAGCGCAGTGTCGTGCTGCCCGACGGCACACGCATCGCCTACCTCGAAGGCGGCCGCGGCGACCCGCTCGTGCTGCTGCACGGCTTCGGCGCCGACAAGGACAACTTCACGCCGATCGCTCCCTTTCTTGTCGGCCAGTACCGCATCGTCGTGCCCGACCTGCCTGGTTTCGGCAGTTCGTCGCACGACGCAGCGGCCGACCATTCGCCGCTGGCCCAGGCTGCGCGCATGAGCGCTTTCTGCCGCGCCATCGGCATAGCGCGGGCACACGTGGGCGGCAACTCGATGGGCGGGCAGATCGCGCTCACCTGGGCCGCAGCCCGGCCCGCCGAAGTGCAGAGCCTGTGGCTGCTCGACCCGGCTGGCATCTGGAGCGCGCCCGACAGCGAGCTCGCGAAAAGGTACCGCGGCACCGACCGCAACCCGTTGATGGTCTCGAGCGAGGAAGAGTTCGACGCGCTGATCTCGCTCGCCACGACCACGCGGCCGACGAACGTGCCGCGCTTCCTGCAAGACGTGATGGCGCGCCGCCGCATCGCCAACCGCCCGCTCGAGGAGCGCATCTTCAAGCAGATCGCTGCCGACTCGATCGAGGCGCGCATCGCCGGCTTGAAGCAGTCGACGCTGATCGTGTTCGGCGCGCAAGACCGGGTGATCGATCCCGCCACCGCGACCATCCTGCACGGCCTGCTGCCGCGCTCGCACGTCGTGCTGATGCCCGGTGTCGGCCACCTGCCGATGATCGAACAGCCGGCCGCTGCGGCCAGCGACTACATCCGTTTCCGAGACTCGATGTAGCCGGCTTGCCCTGCTGCGCTCAGGCGCCGGCGAGCTTGCCGGCGAGTTCGCGCAGGACGTTGCGCATGGCTTCGAAGCCGCGGCTGCTGGGCATCCAGTCGTACACCGGCGCCGAGGTGCGCCAGGCCAGTCCCATCGGCGCGGCCTCGAGTTTCACCTCGGGGCCGGAGACGGCGGCGAAGGCCCGCATCGCCCGCGCCATGTGATAGCCGTTGGTGACCAGCACGATGTGGCGGATGCCGGCTTCCTTCAGCTTGGCCGTCGTCAGGCCGGCGTTCTCGCGCGTGTCTCGCGATTCCTCTTCGAGCCACTTGATCGGCCGCCCGTATTCCTCGTTGGCGATGCGCGCCGCCACGCGCGCCTCGGGCGCCGAGTCGCCCTGCGCCCAGCCGACGCCGCCGCTGAAGGCCATCGGCGCACCCGTCTGGCCCGCCAGCCACACGCCGTAGCGCAGCCGTTCCAGCGAGGTAGACGAGAGGCTGCTCACGCCGTACTCGGGCGCGAACGGCTCGGTGCCACCGCCGAGGATCACGATGGCCATCGGTTGCTTGGCCTGCACCTCGGCCCTCAGCTCGCGCACCCGGTCGAAGCTCAGTGCCGCCGGCGGCTGGAGCAGCAGTTGGGAGACGCCGCGCGCCGCGCCGGTGCAGGCCGAAAGCCAGAGCAGGGCCACGCTGGTGAGAATGAAGAACCAGCCCAGCCCTCGTCGGGGCAGCAGCAGCCGCGCGCCGACGAGCGTGAGCAACAGGAACGGCACCGGAGGCAGCAGCAGCGCGGTGACGAAAGGCTTCCAGGATTCGATGCCGAGCAGGGTGAAAAAACTGTTCACGAGGAATTCCGCGCCATTCTTGGCGGGCGCGATTGTGCCGGAGTGCCGGCCACGCGCTGCGCTAGAAGCTCTTCGTCATGCCGACGAAGAAGCCGCGGCGCGGGCCGTATTGCGGTGCGCCGACGCCGATACCGCTGCCGTCGCGAATGGCGTAGCTCCGGTCGAACAGGTTGATCGCGGTGAGCCGGCCGTCGACCGTGCCGAGCGGCCCGAGGTCGAAGCTGCGCGCCAGGCCGAAGTTGACCTGGACGTACGACGGCAAATGCTCGGTGTTCGCGAAACCCCGGCGCAGGCCGCTGCCGTAGACGAGGTCGGTGGAGAGCCGCGTCGCGCCCCACTGATATGCGGCACCCGCCGATCCCGAAAGCGTTTGCTCGTGGTCGAGGTGCACCCAGTGGCTGGCGATGTAGGCGAGCTCGTTGTCGTCGAAGTTGAACTGGCCGGTGGCGACGGTGCGGGCGCGGGCGCGCGAGAGCGAGACGTTGGCGTAGGCCGTCACGTTCTTCTCGCGGTAGGTGGCCGAGAACTCGATCCCGCCGATGCGCCCCTGGCCGTAGTTGAAGGCCGAGTAGATGAGCGCTTTGCCGAACTGGCCTTCGTCCTGCAGGTTCCTGACGACGCGGTAGTACGCGTCGACGCCGATGGTGACGCTCGGCGTGAGCTGGTGCGAGATGCCGGCGTCGAAGTAATGCGAACGCTCGGAGGCCACAGCGGTGTTCGCGTCCGAGGGCAAGGCGTTGGTGGTGCCTGCGAATTTCGCGATCGAGGTGGTGTCGATCTTTTCGGTGGGCGGCGGCGTGAAGTAGCGGGCGTAGCCGGCGTGCACGCGCGTCTCCTTGCCCAGGTCGTAGACCAGGCCGACGCGCGGGCTGAGCTGCGCCTCCTTCGTGACCGTGTCGACGCGGTCGTAGCGGGCGCCGTAGTTCAGCACCAGCGCTGGCGTGATCTGCCACTCGTCCTGCAGGTAGGCGCCGTAGAGGTGCCCGCGCAGACGCGTGTCGTCGACGATGGCGAGCGGCACGTCGCTCGTCTGGCCACCACCCGCGTCGGCTGGGAACACCGACGCCGTGTTGTCGACGCCGAAGCGCTCGCGTTGCGCCACCAGTCCCATGCGCACGGTGTGATCCGGCGCCAGACGCCACGCCAGGTCGGCCTGCGCGCCCAGGCTCGTGTTGGCGCGCGCGATGTTCGCTGCAATGCCGTTGAACACCAGGTCGCCCACGGCGTCGGGCTGGTAGCCCACGCGCGAGAAGCGCCGGGTGAGCGAGACCTGGTAGTCGACCCGCTCGCCGGTCGCCTGGTAGCTGAGCACCTGGAAGTCGGTCTTCTCGGTCTGGCGCGCGTCGAGATTGCGCGAGTCGACGGCAGGTGAGCCGGCGAGCGTGAAATGTGGTGCTTGCCCGGGAACATTCGGGATCTGGAAGCGGTTGTCCGAGCTGCCGAGCATGACGCTGACTCTGCTCTCCGCATCGATCAGCTTCGAGAGGTAGGCGAAGCCCTTGGCCTGGGTGGTGTTGTCGTGAACGGCGTTGCGATCGGCCGTCGGGTTCTCGATGCCGATGTCGTTGCGCAGCCACGAGCCGGCGACGAAGCCGCTCCAGCTGCCGTTGCCGAAGCCGAGGTCGATGCCGCCTTCGCGGTGGCCCCGGCTGCCGCCGACGAGGCCGATGCTGCCGCCGGTGCCCTCGGCGCGGCTCTTGGCCACGATGTCGACCACGCCGGCCGTGCGGTAGCCGTACTGCGCAGGCAACGCGCCCGTGATCACGTTGATCTGGCTCGCCAGGCGCGTGTCGATCGCCTGCCCGAAGCCGGAGATCGATTCCGGAATCACGACGCCGTTGATGCGGTATTGCAGGTTGCCGTGGTCGCCGCGCACGTGCACCTGCCCGTAAGAGTCCTGCACCACGCCGGGCGCCTGCAGCAGCACCTGGTTGAGCGGTGTGGCCTCGCCCATCGGAAGCGCCGCGATGTCTTTCTCGCCGAAGCGGTAGACCGTGCTGCCGGTGTCGGGCGCGAGCTGGTTGCGCGCCGCGTCGAGGCGCTTGCCGGTGACTTGAATCGCGTCGAGCCGCGCCGGCGCAGTGGCGGCAGGCGCTGGCGAAGAAGCGGCAGGTGGCGCAGCCGGAGCCGCGGCGGGTTCTGCAGCGTGTGCGAGCGGGAAGATGGATGCCATGGCAACGGCCAGGGCAGAACGTCGTGGGCGGCGCATGCAGGCCTCCTGGAGCGAAAACGGAACAACGGGGGCCGCGCCTGTGGAGGCCGGCCGGGCGAGGTCGTCAACCCAGGAGAGGAGGCGCGCGGCTCCGGTAGGCCGGTGCGAAGCGCGATGCGCGGACTGCGAGGAGCGCGACCGGCCGGGCTTCGATTGCCGAGGTGTCGAAGCGCGCCGGCGCCACGACGGGTGCGGCGGCGTGGTCGACCTGAGCAAAGGCCAGGCACTTCTCGCACGCCTGTTCGGCAGGGCCGGCAGGTACCTTCTTCGCTGCGAGCTGCTCCAGGCCGTGGCCCAGCAGGTGCAGCACGGCCTGCTGCTGGCTGAAGACCAGCAGCAGCGCGAGCGCGAAACGGGAGACGAGGCGTTGCAGAGGCATGGCGAAGCAAACCACTCTACACAAGCTCCGTGACTACGGAGCGAGCCGCTCGCGTATCCAGCGGGCGCCTTCGTGGCGGTAGCGCAGCCGGTCGTGCAGGCGCGACTTGCGCCCCTGCCAGAACTCCCACTGCTCGGGCGCCAGGCGATAACCGCCCCAGTGCGGCGGCCGTGGCGGCTTGAGCATGAACTGCGCACCGTACCGGGCCGCGTTGGCCACGAGCACGCCGCGCGACGAGATCACACGGCTTTGCGGCGAGGCCCAGGCGCCGATGCGCGAATCGAGCGGGCGGGTCGCGAAGTAAGCGTCGGACTCCTCGTCGCTCACCTTCGAAACGCGGCCTTCGATGCGCACCACCCGCTCCAGCTCGACCCAATGAAACTGCAGCGCCGCGAACGGGTGCACATCGAGTTCGCTGCCCTTTCTGCTCTGGTAATTGGTGAACCAGACGATGCCTTGTTCGTCGTAGCCCTTGATGAGCACGATGCGTGTCGAAGGCCGGTCTTCGGCACCGACGGTGGCCAGCGTCATCGCGTTCGGCTCGGGCAGCTCGGCCGCGATCGCCTGCTCGAGC